>Ga0302215_10001093_pt1 | contig 19758 bp, 17 predicted proteins | sample II_Fen_N3_1_FD_194580 | JGI IMG/M metagenome (GOLD analysis project Ga0302215, IMG submission 194580) | Peat permafrost microbial communities from Stordalen Mire near Abisko, Sweden - II_Fen_N3_1 | ecosystem: Environmental > Terrestrial > Soil > Wetlands > Permafrost | place: Sweden: Abisko...
GGATGAATATATGAAGAAAACCGTTGTACCTTTCCGGAATGGTATTATGCTCAGCATTGCTGCCGGCATTGCGGAAAGTATGGATTGTAACAAACTTTTAATTTCCAATCATGCCGGCGATCATGCCATTTATCCCGATTGTCGTCCTGATTTTATTCAGAGTATGAGCGATGCCATTCGTTTTGGTACCTATAACAAGGTCGAAATCCTGGCTCCTTTCACCAACCTGACTAAACGTGAAATTGCATTGAAAGGAAAAGAAATCGAAGTCCCGTTTGAGAATACATATTCCTGTTATAACGGTCAGGAAAAGCATTGCGGAACGTGTGGAACCTGTACCGAACGAAAGGAAGCACTGGAAGGTTTTGATAAAACCGAATACAGGAAGTAAGTTTTAATGAACAGAAAAATAAATATTTATTCATTTTTCTATTTCACTAAAAACAACTATTTTTGTAAGCTCTAAAATTAAAAAACTCTCAATCATTCAATTAAAATGGGAAAAGTATTGATTATCGGCGCCGGAGGCGTAGGAACAGTAGTTGTGAATAAAATAGCTCAAAACACCGATGTGTTTACTGAAATCGTTTTAGCAAGCCGTACCAAGTCAAAATGTGACGTAATTGCTGCCGATGTAAAAAAACGTTTTGGCGTGGAGGTAAAAACGGCTCAGGTTGATGCCGACAATGTGCCCGAACTGGTAAAACTTTTAAACGAATACAAACCCGAATTGCTTATTAATGTGGCACTTCCGTATCAGGATCTGACCATTATGGATGCATGTCTGCTGGCCGGTGTGAATTATCTGGATACTGCCAATTATGAACCGAAAGACGAAGCTCATTTTGAATACAGCTGGCAATGGGCGTACAAAGAACGTTTCGAAAAGGCCGGATTGACTGCTATTCTCGGTTGCGGTTTTGACCCGGGCGTGACCAGCATTTATACGGCTTATGCCGCCAAACATCATTTCGATGAGATTAATTATCTGGATATTGTGGATTGCAATGCCGGTGACCATCATAAAGCTTTTGCTACCAATTTTAATCCTGAAATTAATATCCGCGAAGTCACTCAAAGGGGCAAATACTGGGAAAATGGTGTGTGGGTTGAAACAGAGCTGCATGAAATTCACATGCCGCTGAATTATCCTGAAGTCGGACCAAAAGAATCGTATGTAATTTACCATGAAGAACTGGAATCGCTGGTAAAAAACTATCCGACTATCCGTCGTGCACGTTTTTGGATGACTTTCGGTCAGGAATATCTGACGCATTTACGGGTTATTCAAAATATTGGTATGGCTCGTATCGACGAAGTGGAATATAACGGACAAAAAATTGTTCCTATACAGTTTTTGAAAGCGGTTTTGCCAAATCCGGGTGATTTGGGCGAAAACTATACCGGTCAAACCTCCATCGGATGTCGTATCAAAGGATTGAAAGATGGAAAAGAAACAACTTATTATGTGTATAACAATTGCAGTCACGAAGCGGCATACAAAGAAACCGGAGCTCAGGGCGTAAGTTATACTACCGGTGTACCTGCCATGATTGGTGCTATGATGTTCTTTAAAGGCGAATGGCGCAAAGCCGGTGTTTATAATGTGGAAGAATTCAATCCCGACCCGTTTATGGAACAATTGAACATTCAGGGTTTGCCCTGGCACGAATTGTTTAATATTGATCTGGAATTGTAGAATATCAATTTTTTTATTTACGTAGAGACGCACGGCCGTGCGTCTCTACGTGTTTTATAACATCACAAACAATTGTTTTAAAATCATTATCTTTGCATTTTAAATCACAAAAAAATGGATTATTCAAAGATACCTTCCCCTTGTTATGTCCTCGATGAGGTTGCTTTTCGCAACAATCTGGAATTAATCAAATCCGTGAAAGACAGGGCGGGAGTGGAGATTATACTTGCGTTTAAAGCCTTTGCCATGTGGAGCGTTTTCCCGATTGTACGGGAATATATTCCGTATTCCACGGCCAGTTCGTTGGCTGAGGCACGGTTGGCATTTGAAGAAATGGGCAGCAAAGCGCATACCTACGGTCCGGCTTACACCGATCGGGAATTTCCCGAAATCATGCGTTGCAGCAGTCACATTACCTTCAACTCGTTGCAACAATTCAACCGTTTTTATCCGCAAACTCAATTTGAAAACATATCCTGTGGTCTGCGTATTAATCCTGAATTCTCGGATGTGGAAACAGATTTATATAATCCCTGTGCTCCCGGTTCGCGACTCGGTGTGGTTGCCGATTTACTCGGTGATAAACTTCCTGAAGGAATTGAGGGACTTCATTTTCATACGCTTTGCGAGTCAAGTTCGTTTGATTTGGAAAGAACATTGGCAGTTGTGGAAGAAAAGTTCGGAAAATATTTCCCACAAATCAACTGGTTGAATATGGGCGGCGGACACTTAATGACCCGCGAAGATTATGATACCGAACATTTGATTTCATTGTTGAAAAATTTTCAGTCAAAATATCCGCATCTTCAATTGATTTTGGAACCCGGAAGTGCTTTTGCCTGGCGAACCGGCGTGTTGGTTTCGTCGGTGATTGATATTGTCGAAAATAAAGGAATTAAAACGGCTATGCTCGATGTTTCATTTGCATGTCACATGCCTGATTGCCTTGAAATGCCCTATAAACCAGCTATCGTTGGAGCAACTGATGCTGTTCCCGGAAAACCGACTTACCGCATGGGCGGAAACAGTTGTCTTTCAGGTGATTTTATGGGCGACTGGTCTTTTGAGAATGAACTTAAGATTGGCGACCGTGTTATTTTTGAAGATATGATTCATTATACCATGGTGAAAACCAACATGTTTAATGGCGTTTCGCATCCTGCTATTGGAATCTGGACAAAAGAGAACGAATTTAAACTGGTTCGTGAGTTCGGATATGAGGACTACAAAGGAAGAATGTCATAAAGAATTTTCATTTTACTTTGATGTATTAAACTAAATAGTTGAAATAGCGTTTTATATATAGTTTTAGACAAATTTTATTTTAATATAAACCTAATGAATTACAAACTCATTTTTCAACTGTCACTCTTCGGTTTGGCAATGGCTATTGCAACTGTTTTCTGGATTCCTTCGAATGTTGAACCTATATTCTGGCTGCTTATTTTTATTATTTGTGCTTATTTTATTGCTTTAAAAAGTTCCGGAAAGTATTTTATGACCGGTTTTATGGTCAGTATTTTCAACTGTGTGTGGATTGTTGCGGGTCATATTATTTTTTACCAGACATACCTTGTAAATCACGCTCAGGAAGCAGAAATGATGACTAAAATGCCGTTACCCGACTCTCCACGTCTTATGATGCTAATGACCGGACCGATTATTGGAATAATTTCAGGTCTGATATTGGGATTGTTTGCTTTCATTGCTTCCAAAATTATGCAGAAGAAATAACCACTATGAGATTTTTAGGAAACATTATCTGGCTCGTTTTCGGTGGAATTATTATTTTTGCCGAATATCTGATTTCCAGCTTGCTGCTTATGGCAACCATCATTGGTATTCCGTTTGGAATTCAAACTCTGAAATTGGCAATTCTTGCTTTGTGGCCTTTTGGTTCTGAAATTCGGATTATACCCGGAAATTCGGGTTGTATTTCAACACTGATGAATATAATCTGGATTTTTATTGGCGGCATTTGGATAGCTATTACGCATCTTGTTTTTGGTGTCCTTTTTGCCATAACCATTGTGGGAATTCCATTCGCCTTACAACACTTTAAATTAGCCAGACTGGCATTGACACCTTTTGGAAAGGAAATAGTATAAAAAAAAGCTGCAACCCTTTCGGATTGCAGCTTTTTTATTTAATGTACTTTTTTATTCTGCTTTTGCAGCAGGTTTTTCTTCACGTGGAGGACGTGGCATCAATGCTTTGCGGGAAAGTTTGAATTTACCGGTCTTTTGATCGATTTCCAATAATTTCACGTCAATCATATCGCCTTCTTTGATTCCTGCCTGATCCATTGTTTCAATGCGTTTCCAGTCGATTTCAGAAATATGAAGTAAACCTTCTTTGCCCGGCATAAACTCAACAAATGCACCGTAAGGCATAACCGATTTAACTTTCGAAGGATAGGTTTCGCCAATTTCAGGAATTGCAACAATGCCTTTAATCTTAGCAATGGCAGCATCGATTGCAGCTTTGTTGTTAGCAGCAATTTCTACGCGACCCTGATCTCCTTGTTCTTCGATAGTAATGATAGCACCTGTTTCAGCCTGCATGTTTTGAATGATTTTTCCACCAGGTCCAATGATTGCACCGATCATTTCTTTCGGAATGTACATGGCCACAATGCGAGGAGCGTTTGGTTTCATTTCGGGACGTGGAGCAGCCAGCGTTTCCTGAATTTTGCCCAGGATATGCATACGACCTGCTTTCGCCTGGCTCAAAGCTGTTTCCAGGATTTCGTACGAAAGTCCGTCCACCTTGATATCCATTTGAGTAGCGGTGATACCGTCTTTTGTTCCGGTTACTTTGAAGTCCATATCGCCTAAGTGATCTTCGTCACCCAGGATATCCGAAAGAACAGCGAAGTTTTTACCTTTATTTTCAGAAATAAGTCCCATGGCAATACCAGAAACCGGTTTCTTGATTTCAACACCTGCATCCATCAACGCCAATGTTCCGGCACAAACCGTAGCCATTGAAGACGATCCGTTTGATTCCAAAATATCGGAAACCACACGAACCACGTAAGGATAGTTTTCAGGAAGCATATTTTTCAACGCACGGAGAGCCAGGTTACCATGACCCACTTCGCGACGGCCAACACCACGTGAAGCGCGGGCTTCGCCGGTAGAGAACGGTGGGAAGTTATAGTGCAACAAGAAACGTTCTTTGCCACGAATCAATGCTTCGTCAACTAATTTCTCATCCATTTTCGTACCCAAGGTAACAGTAGTCAACGACTGGGTTTCACCACGGGTGAAGACGGCAGAACCATGTGTTCCGGGTAAATAATCTACTTCGGACCAGATATGACGGATTTCGGTAGTTTTACGACCATCGAGGCGTTTGCCTTCGTCCAAAATAGAACGGCGCATAGCTTCTTTTTCAACTTCGTGATAATACTTGCTGATTAATCCTTTTTTAGCAGCTGCTTCTTCAGGATCGAGACCGGCAATATATTCAGCTTTTACGGCTTCGAAGTTTTCAGCACGAGAGTGTTTGTCTGTATTACAAGCCGTAGCCAGTACATACGCTTTATCGTAAGTTTTTGCCCAAACATCTTTTTTCAGATCTTCGTCTTTTTCTTCGTGATTGTAGGTGCGTTTTACTGTTTTACCAGCTGCTTCCATCAATTCAATCTGAGCCTGACATTGAACTTTGATTGCTTCGTGAGCCACTTTCATAGCGTTCAGCAAATCTTCTTCGCTCACTTCTTTCATTTCGCCTTCCACCATCATAATGTTGTCAATGGTAGCAGCCACCATGATTTCCATGTCGGCTTCGGCCAATTGAGCAAAAGTAGGATTGACAACGAATTGTCCGTTGATACGAGCCACACGACATTCGGAAATTGGTCCGTTGAAAGGCACATCCGAAACAGCCAGGGCAGCCGAAGCAGCTAAACCAGCCAATGCATCAGGCATATCAATACCATCGGCAGAGAACATGGTTACGGTAACAAAAGTTTCAGCGTGGAAATCATCGGGGAACAACGGGCGCAAGGCACGGTCAACAAGGCGTGAAACTAAAATTTCGTAATCGGAAGCACGGCCTTCACGACGAAGGAAACCACCGGGATAACGGCCTGAAGAGGCGAACTTTTCTTTATAGTCAACCGAAAGCGGCATAAAATCCGTTCCCGGCACAGCGTCTTTGGCCGAACATACGGTGGCCAACAACATGGTATCGCCCATGCGAACCATTACAGATCCATCGGCCTGTTTAGCCAATTTTCCTGTTTCAATAGAAATGGTACGACCATCACCCAATGTGATAGTTTTTGTAACTACATTCATAAAATTACTTTTTTCTTTTTAAACGTCTAAATTTCGGGCACAAAGATACAATATTTTTTGCAAATTAATATGGTTCGTGGAGTAAATTAGTGATTTTTTGGGGATTGCCTGACGGTTGTTTCATTCTGGTAATATTTGAATCCTTCCCGGGTTCAATTGACTCCATACTCACTTCTGAATTTAGATAAATTTAAAATATTGGCACATATTTGGATAATGAATTGAAAATATATTTACTTTTGTATAATTTAGAGTTTGAAAAGAATTTGGAAATAAATAAAATCAGAAAATAATTTCTTAATATCAATCGTTTAAAAATTTAATATTATGAATGAAGAAAAAACTCAGGATTGCAACAAACCGTACAATCACCATTCGGCAAATGCTTCGGGTGGAGCCGTTTACGGCTTAGGCTTAATTGGTGCAGCAATTTATTTTATTTCTCATGCGGCTACTTTTTGGATGGGAGTGCTCGGATTTTTAAAAGCGATTGTCTGGCCTGCCATTCTTGTTTATGAAGCGTTGAAGGCACTGGCTGTTTAAAATCTTAAAGATAATTCAGCAATAGTGAACAAATATAAAATTAGTTCGTTAGTTTTATATTTAAAGTTAGTGACTAAACAGTAAAAAATAATATTAACTTTCTATTATTAACTTTTATCCAGCTCTCAGTATGAAAACAAAAATCATTTTTCTTGGTTTGATTTTTCTTTCTGCCCTGAATGGAGGTGTTCAGGCACAAACCGGCAGTAAAGATCCTGTTTATTTAGAAGTTATTTCAAATACCTCGAAGACAATTAATTACACGGTTGGTGTATATCCGTTAACCTGTAAAAATAATGATGCAGGCGACAGAACTTACCTGACATTGTATGTTTTGAACAATGGCAGTAATGAACTTTCGTGGTCAAAAGCGAATCATGTTCTGGTGATTTTGAAGGACAATACCATGGTTTTTAATTACAATACAGTGGCAGAAACAGGTAATTATGCTTGTGTTTACACGGTTGGATCCACCAATGGTTTTCACGAACAGACACTTTGTTTTGATGGAAAATTCAGTATAAGTGATATTGCGAATGTTTATCTGTTGGAAGGTGGTGATTTTTATAAACTTGTGTATTACAAAGCAAGCTAGCATTTTATTGAGTTTAGAAAAATAAAAAAGCGTTTCACGAAAACTCGTGAAACGCTTTTTTATGAATAATAATTTAGTTGATAATTATTATTTTGATTCAATCCATTCATGCATCGACTTGGCAGCGCGGCGTCCATCGCCCATCGCCAGAATTACAGTTGCACCACCACGAACAATATCGCCACCGGCAAAAATGATTGGAACAGCTGATTGCATGGTGTCGTTATTTACAACTACAGTTCCCCATTTCGTAACTTCAAGACCGGAAACAGACTGTGGAATAAGTGGATTTGGAGAAACTCCAACGCTTACAACAACTTCATCGACTACAATTAATTCGGTTTTTCCCGGAATTTCAATTGGTGAACGACGTCCTGAAGCATCGGGTTCACCCAATTCCATTACCTGAAGAACCATGTGAGTAACACGTCCCTGTTCGTTGCCAATATATTCAATCGGATTGTGCAAAGTCATAAAATCGATACCTTCTTCTTTGGCATGTTTTACTTCTTCAACACGAGCCGGCATTTCTTCTTCCGAACGACGGTAAACAATCATGGCACGTTCAGCGCCAAGTCGGCGGGCTGTACGAACAGAATCCATGGCTGTGTTTCCACCACCGATAACGGCCACTTTTTTACCTTTGAAAACAGGAGTGTCAGAATCAGGATTGGCGGCATCCATCAAATTTACGCGGGTAAGATATTCATTGGATGACATAACGCCAACCAGATTTTCACCTTTAATATTCATAAAACGAGGCAGTCCGGCACCACTGGCAACAAAGATTCCTTTAAATCCATCATCTTCCAGATCTTTTATCGAAATAGTTTTTCCTACCACACAATTGGTTACAAAATGAACGCCCATGGATTGAAGATTCTGAATTTCAACATCGACAATATCATTAGGCAAACGGAATTCAGGAATACCATATTTCAAAACTCCGCCAATTTCGTGTAAGGCCTCAAAAACAACTACTTCGTAACCCAGTTTTGCCATATCACCGGCAAAAGCCAGCCCGGCTGGACCGGATCCTACTGCGGCAATTTTAATATTATTGGCCGGTGCAACTACAGGAACTGAAATATTTCCACTTTCGCGTTCGTAGTCGGCAGCAAAACGTTCGAGATGTCCAACTGCAACCGGTTCTTTCTTCATTTTTAAATGAATGCACTGACCTTCGCATTGTTTTTCCTGTGGGCAAACACGACCACAAACAGCAGGTAATGCCGAAGTTTCCTTCAATGTCTTGGCTGCTTCGGCAAAATCGCCCCGCTCGATGTTTTTTACAAATCTCGGAATGTCAATCCCAACCGGACAACCAAGCATGCAAGTCGGATTTGCACAATCGAGACAACGTTTTGCTTCCATCATTGCCATTTCGGCTGTAAGTCCGAGATTTACTTCTTCTACGCGGTTATGACTGCGGTATTCCGCATCAAGTTCGGGCATGTGAACCCGTGGTATGTCGGTTCTTTCCTTGGCTTTCATCGATTTGCGTAATTCTTCACGCCATACCTGAGCTCTTTCTTCGCTATGATTCATATTCTTTTAGTAATCAGAAAAGGCTACCGATTTAGAATAACTTTTCTGTATGTTTTATAAATTTATTTCTTTGACTTAAATTGAAAAATAATTTTCAGGAAATTAGACTGCTGTTGACTGTTGACTGAAACTTGCCATTTCTTCGCGTTCAATGTCACGATATCCGCCCAGGCGCATCAACATTTCATCAAAATCAACCAGATGAGCATCAAATTCAGGACCATCAACACAAACAAATTTTGTTTTTCCGCCTACACTTACACGACAAGCTCCGCACATTCCGGTTCCATCAACCATAATTGTGTTTAATGATGCCAGTGTTGGAACTTCGTATTTTTTTGTCAGCTGACTTACAAATTTCATCATGATAGCCGGACCGATTGTCACACATAAATCCACTTTCTCGCGATTTATTACGGATTCAACACCGTTAGTAACCAGCCCTTTATTTCCATACGAACCATCATCGGTCATGATAATCACTTCGTCGGAATTAACTCGCATTTGTTCTTCCAGAATGATTAAATCTTTAGTTCTGGCTGCTATAACGGTTATCACTTTATTTCCGGCTGCTTTCAAAGCTGCAACAATTGGCATCATGGGTGCTGTTCCAACTCCACCGCAAGCGCAAACTACTGTTCCGAAATTTTCAATATGTGTTGCTTGTCCGAGTGGCCCAACCATGTCGGTAATGTATTCACCTTCTTCGAGTGCGCATAATTTGGTGGATGAAACACCCATTTTTTGAACTACCAACGTGATAGTTCCTTTTTGTAAATCGGCATCGGCAATAGTTAATGGAATCCGTTCTCCTTTTAAACCTACTTTTACCATAACAAAGTGACCGGCTTTGCGTGATTTGGCAATTAATGGAGCTTCCACTTCAAATTTAATCACATTGGCTGAAAAATATTCTTTGCTGACAATCTTATTCATTTCTGACAGTTTTATTTTTTTTAAGGCGCAAATTTACTCAAATTATAGCTAAAAGCCATTCAAATTGACGAATATTATACAGAAAAAATACGAATATGTGTGCAATTTGCATAAATTAATATTGATTGTCGTCCCAAAACTGTTCTACGTAAAACTGAAATGGTAAAGCTGCTTAATATATTGTTGGTTTTTATAATTATTTGGGTATTTTTGCGGCTCCAAAAACTGGATTTATTCAAAATAAGTAAATATTTATGCATAATCAAATTAAAATAAAGAATGTTTCTTTTGTCGTTTTAATATTTGTTTTTTTCTCTATTGCGAATGTTTTTTCTCAGAAGGTAGTGAAAGACAGTATTCAATTGGAAGAATTGGTGGTAACCGGTTCTAAAAAGGAAGTTTCCAGAAAAATCATTCCGTTATCAGTCTCGCAAATTACTCAAAAAGATATCGAAAACAGCGGTCAGATGAATATTTTACCGGCTTTAAATACATATGCTCCCGGGATTTTTGTTACTGAGCGGAATATATTGGGATTTGGTGTATCAAACACAGGCGCCGGGTCAATTACCATGCGTGGAATAAGTAGTTCGCCCAATACCGATGTGCTGGTTTTGATTGATGGTCAGCCTCAGTATCAGGGAATTTTCGGTCATCCGCTGGCCGATGCGTATGTAGCTTCGGATGTGGTGAAAGTAGAAATCATTCGTGGTCCGGCTTCCATTTTATATGGTTCAAACGCCATGGCCGGCGTGATAAATATTATCACCAAAAAGCAAAAAGAAGATGGTTTGAAGATTAATCTTGGTGGCTCGTATGGTTCTTTTAATACCCAAAAGTACTTTGGCACAATCGGTTACAAAATGGATAAATTAAGTGCATTTGCTTCTGTAAATCACGACCAAAGCGATGGAATTCGTGCCAATACCAATTTTGATATCACAAATGGTTATGCAAAAGTTGGTTACGAATTGAGTAAACAAATTAGTGCCATTGCCGATTTTAGTATAGCCAAGTTTAATGCCAATGATAATGGTCCGGTAAATCTGCCGGCAGTACCTTTCAATACTGATATTACCCGCGGAAAAACCTCGTTATCAGTAGATAATAAATTTGATAAATCGGAAGGTGGATTTAAATTCTATCATAATTTTGGAACACACATTCTCTCGGATGGTTTTCGTTCAACCGATCATAATACCGGTGTTATGTTATTCCAAACGTTTAAGCTGGCCACCGGAACTACGATAACTGCCGGAACTGATTTGAAACAATACGGAGGAATAGCCAATCAGGGCTTTAAACATGATTCGTTGATATTGATAAATGAACTGGCTGTTTATGCGTATGCACAACAGACTTTGTTTGAAAAGCTGACTGTAAGTGCCGGCTTGCGGCTTGAAAATAATTCTAAATTTGGGAATGAATTAATCCCAATCGGTGGTTTGACCTACAACCTATCTGACAATACAACTTTCAAAGCTTCGGTTTCAAAAGGTTTTAGGAGTCCGACTATCATGGAGTTATATCTTTATGCGCCAAATCCGAATTTACAGCCAGAACGCATGATAAATTATGAAGTAACCTGGTTGCAATCATTGTTGAATAATAAATTGAGCCTTGAATTGACTGCGTTTGATGTAAAAGGAGATAATTTAATTCAGGTTGTCGTACCGCCGTTTCCGGCTATGAGACAGAATGTAGGTTCGTTTAATAATCAGGGAATCGAATTCTCGGCCCGATATATATTAAACAGCAATTTGTATTTTAATGCTAATTACAGTTACCTGAATCTGGAGAAACCGGTTATTGCAGCTCCTCGCCAGCAACTGAATATTGGTGCCAATTATAATTACAAGATTTGGAGTTTACATGTTTCGGCTCAATATATAGATAAATTATATACTTCTGTTTTGCCGGTTGTAACACAAAGTTATGCTTTGCTTAATGCGCGGTTATCGGCAAAGCCAATTAAAAATCTGGAAGTGTTTGTGGCCGGTAATAACCTGACAAACTCCCAATATCAGATTAATTACGGTTATCCTATGCCCGGAATAAATTTTAATACTGGTTTTAATTTAAAGTTTTAAAGAGAAATATTGCTGAATAAACAGCATTTTTTTATATTGAGTTCGATTAAATATTCGATTTTAGCTCACTCAAAATAAAAAATATAAAATAAATTGATAAAAATAGTTACAGGTAATATTAATTCATTAAATTTGCGAGGTATTAGTATATAAAGATTGGTTTTATTATTGGTTACAAGGTTTTGAATTTGCGTCGTCGATGTATTGTGATTTGAATTTTCCACGAATTCTCTGACAATGTCAATATATTCAATAAAAGACAATTAAAGCCAAAAAAAATGAAAACTAACCGATTATCAATTACTTTGCTTTTTTTACTGAGTAGTATTTTTGTAAGTGTTTTTGCACAAGACATTATTTATCTCAGAACTGGTGACGAAATTCAGGCAGTCGTTAATGAAGTTGACTTAAACGTCATTAAATACAAGAAGTTTGAAAATCAAACGGGCCCGACTTATACTGTTGAGAAATCAACAGTTTTCATGATTAAGTACAAAAACGGAACAAAAGACGTTTTTACAGAACAAAAAAAGGAAGCTCAGCCCGTTGTGAATCCTGTTCCGGCTGAAGCACCTAAATCAGAACAAGTTCCGGTTCCAACCCCAACTCCCGTACAACCCAAGACTCAGGCTCAACCGGTGCCGTTGACTGTAACCGATTATGATGGAAATGTCTACAAAACGGTAACAATCGGTACGCAGGTTTGGATGGCCGAAAATCTTAAATCAACTCATTTTAGTAACGGTGACGTTATTCCTTCGGTGGCGGATAATGCCTGGAGCAGTCAAAAATCGGTCGCAATGTGTTTTTACGAAAACAATGTTGCCAATTCTGTGGAGTATGGATGTCTTTATAATTGGTATGTCGTCAACGATCAACGGAATATTTGTCCTGCAGGATGGCACATTCCAACTGAATCGGACTGGAAAACATTAGTTGATTATTTGGGAGGTGAAGATGTGGCGGGTGGCAAAATGAAAGAAGCCGGAACTACGCATTGGATGGCTCCAAATGAAGGTGCAACCAACGAAAGTGGTTTTACTGCATTGCCTGCCGGCGGTCGTTATGATAACGGGCGGTTCGATTTGAAAGGATATTTCGGACTTTGGTCTACTTCTCCCGAAAATGATCCAAATCGTGTCTGGTACAGATCGCTCGACTGGAATTCGTCAAAGATTATCAACCATTATGATGGTAGCAAAGGTGGAGCCGGTTCCATCCGATGCATTCGAAACACACCGGCCGAACTGGCAGCAATACCTGTTAATACAATAAATACTAATTCGACTTCTACTCAATCTGCCGGAACAGGAACGTTGAAAATATTTTCCGAATTAACCGGAACCAAAGTTTTTATCGATGAAAAAATGCAGGGTGATAATATTACACAGGTTAATGATGTGCCCATTGGCAGTCATTATGTGAAAGTGTTATATGATAATGTGATAGTTTATGGCGAAGTCCTGGAAATTAAGCAGGGAGCAGTTACAACCATATTGGTGAAAAATTCGGGACAGGTTCAGGAAAAATTGCTGAACAGTAAAGTTGCAGAACAACAGGAATATAAGAAGAATAAACTGGATATTATTCTAAGCAGAGGTTCTGAAACTACAACAAAAGGATACAGTACTCTTTTTCCGGGATATTATGGATATTGGGGTTCCTCGGGTTCAACTTCCAGCACAGTAGAAACAACCGACTGGAAGATTATTCAGGGTGGAATGAAAGAAATAAGTGAAAGCACTTTTGCTTCATTAACCAACAATACCAATCTTCAAAATGCCATTGCCAAGGAATGGAAAAGATATAACAATGTTGTTGGAACCACCGCCATTATCGGTTTGGTAACGCTTATTCCTTCAGTACTTATTTTTGTTGACATGGTTGATGATAAACCGACTTCATTCTTATTTGAAAACAATGCAGCCAAAACAGGAATGACTTCAAAAGGATCCGATGCTCAGGTTGGTTGGTTTGTGGGATGTGCATTGCCGTGTTTCTTTTCATTCGCTATTTGTATGAAATATCCCGAACCGAAAGGACATCGTATTTCAGTAGAGAATGCGGCCAATGAATCGCAACGCTACAATAAACAACTTAAATTAAAGCTCGGATTACCTGATTATTTCGACACGAAATAGAAAATACAGATGGATTCAAATGAAATACAGCTTATTGAAAATCAATAGAACTTATTAATATTTACTCTTTAAAATTAATACTATGTGTAACCTTGAAAATTTTCATTGGAAATGTGCTCCCTATGAGTGGCTGATTATTACCTTGATACTTTGGGAGTTGGTTTGGAAGGCTATAGCTATGTGGAAATCGGCACGAAACAACCAGCCTATATGGTTTATTTGTATTGCGGTTTTTAATACGCTGGGCATTTTGTCGATTGTTTATATCCTTTTGGATATGAAGAAAAAGCTTACAAAAGAAGTATAAAACAGCAATAAAAGTGTAGAAGAAGTAACCTTTGGAGCATTACAAATCTACTAATTTGTAATTGTTTCGAACTTTTTCTTATCAATTTGGTTGTAATTAATGAAAATTATATTACTTTTGCAGCGTCTGATTCAAAAGACACCACTTATTATGGTAAACCGATTTTTTACATATTTTTATTTTTACTTTTACTTTACAAGGTGAGAGCAGGAATTTCTTTATGTAAAAAACAACTTATAATTTAAAATACATGAAAATCCTGCTCAGAAACGAGCAGGATTTTTTTATTAAATGAAATTTATATGAAACGAGTAGCAATTCAGGGAGGTTTGGGTGCATATCACGGCATTGCAGCAGAGAGTTTTTTCGAGGGTGAAGAAGTTGAAATCATTCCGTGTGTCAATTTTAAAGACATATTCACAGCCATAAAGAAAGACTCCAATGTGGTTGGTATCATGGCTATTGAAAATACCATTGCAGGAAGTTTATTACCCAATTATGAATTGCTGAAAGAACATAAGTTACCCATTGCCGGGGAATATAAATTGCGCGTTTCGCATTGTCTGGCGGCTTTGCCGGGTCAAAGTATTCACGAAATTAAAGAAGTGCAATCGCACCCGATAGCTTTGATGCAGTGTGGTGATTTTTTGGCAACTCTGCCTGGTATTAAAGTGGTTGAACACGAAGATACGGCTCTTGCAGCCCGCGACATTGCTAAAAACAATTGGATTGGAAATGCTGCAATATGTAGCGAACGTGCTGCCGAAATCTACGGATTAAACGTGTTGGCAAAAGGAATTGAAACCAACAAACGCAATTTCACGCGCTTTCTGATTTTTGGAAATTCGTGGGTGGTTGACGAAATTCAAAAGGACGAAACCATTAATAAAGCGTCAATCGTATTTACGTTACCACATGCCGAGGGAAGTCTGTCGAAAGTGCTGTCGGTATTTTCTTTCTACGGCATCAATCTCACGAAAATCCAGTCTTTACCAATTATTGGCCGCGAATGGGAATATCAGTTTTATGTGGACTTTAAATTTGAAGATCTCGAACGCTACAAACAGTCGTTGGCTGCCATTAAACCGTTGATTAATGAACTGAAAACACTCGGAGAATATCCCGAAGGAATTACACCAATTGAATAAAAGAATGGCCCCTAACCCCTAAAGGGAATAAGAAAAGCATATATTATTTTAAAGTCGAAAATATGAATAATGAAAATATAAAAAACGAAACTAACTCAGACTCCCCTTTAGGGGTTGGGGGTCGTTTAATACAACCTGCCGAACGGTTAAACTCGATAAGCGAATATTATTTTTCGACAAAACTGAAAGAAGTGGCCGAAATGAATGCAAAAGGACTGAATGTTATCAGTCTGGGCATTGGAAGTCCCGACTTGCCACCTTCGGAAGAAACGGTCGAAGCTTTGTGTAAATCAGCCAAAGAAAGCAATACGCACGGTTATCAGCCTTATGTGGGAATTCCTGAATTGCGGAAAGCATTTGCCGACTGGTATCAAAAATGGTTTGCTGTGGAATTAAACCCTGCGAATGAAATTCAACCGTTAATTGGTTCGAAAGAAGGCATTTTGCATATTTCACTGGCCTTTCTGAATCCCGGCGATGGCGTTTTGGTTCCGAATCCGGGCTATCCAACTTATTCGTCGGTGAGTAATCTGGTACAGGCTAACGTGCTTACTTACGATTTGGATGAAAATAACGGCTGGCAACCTGATTTCGATGCACTTGAAAAAATGGATTTATCCAATGTGAAACTGATGTGGGTAAATTATCCAAATATGCCTACCGGAGCAAGTGCAACGCCGGAATTGTTTGAGAAACTGGTTGCTTTTGGAAAGAAGTACGGCATTATAATAGCGAATGATAATCCGTACAGCTTTATTTTGAACAACAACCGCTTGAGTATTCTGCAGGTGGAAGGAGCCAAAGACATTTGCATCGAATTGAATTCGATGAGTAAATCGCACAATATGCCGGGTTGGCGTATGGGAATGCTGGCTTCCAATGCACAATTCGTGGAATGGATTCTGAAAGTGAAAAGTAATATTGACAGTGGACAGTTTAAACCCATGCAACTCGCTGCCATTGCTGCATTGAATAACTCGGAAGAATGGCATCAGAAAATGAACATCGATTTGTATAAAAACAGACGCAATCTGGCCGAAGAGATTTTAAAAACACTCGGTTGTACGTTTGATGAAAAGCAGGTTGGTTTGTTTCTTTGGGGAAAAATTCCTTCAACCTATAAAGACAGCGGCGAACTGGCCGATAAAGTACTCTATGATGCGAAAGTCTTTATTACTCCCGGATTTATTTTCGGAGACAAAGGAAACCGCTATATTCGCCTTTCACTTTGCGCCAATGAAAAAATGCTGGGTGAGGCTATGGAGAGAATTAAATTAATATGCTAATATATTAATGTGCCAATTGGACTAATAATTAAATGAATATAAACAAGAAATAATATAAAAAGTGCCGGATGTGTTTGTGTTGGGTTGCTTGCCTCTTACTGCTTACCTCTTGCCGCTAATTTTAAAATTATGGAATTCGAATCAATCTTATTACCGGGAGTTGACGCAAAGCGTCCCCTGATTATTGCCGGACCGTGTAGTGCCGAAACGGAAGAACAGGTTATGGAAACGGCGCGTGGAATCGCATCGAAAGGAATTAAAATTTTCCGTGCAGGAATATGGAAACCCCGTACAAAGCCGGGTGGTTTCGAAGGAGTGGGAGCGGATGCATTGCCGTGGCTTCAACGGGTTCAATCGGAACTGGGAATGTACACCGCGGTGGAAGTGGCAACAGCCAAACATGTTCGTGAATGTCTGGCGCATAATGTCGACATTCTGTGGATTGGAGCACGCACCACTGTAAATCCGTTTGCCGTGCAGGAAATTGCCGATGCATTGGAAGGCATAGATATTCCGGTGTTGATTAAAAACCCTGTGAATCCCGATCTGGACTTATGGATTGGTGCTATTGAACGCATTTACAATGCAGGCATTCGTCGCATTGGAGCTATTCATCGTGGATTCAGTACCTTTGATAAAAAGATTTACCGCAATTTACCGCAATGGCATATTCCTATTGAACTTCATCGCCAATTGCCTACGTTACCGCTAATTTGCGATCCGAGTCATATTGGTGGCAAACGCGAATTAATTGCACCGCTTTGCCAACAGGCCATGGATTTGAACTTTGACGGATTGATTATTGAAACACACAATAACCCCGATAAAGCATGGAGTGATGCAGCCCAACAGGTTACACCGGATATACTGGATTTTATACTAAACCATATTGTTATCCGTGATATGACTCAATCCACCGAAAGCCTGACCGCTTTGCGTCGCCAGATTGATGAACTGGATAACAGCTTGCTCGAACTTCTGGCCCGACGTATGCGCGTTTCCGACGAAATAGGGATGTATAAAAAAGAACACAACATGCCTATTTTGCAATCGCAACGTTACGACGAGATTTTAAAGAACCGCATTGCGCAGGCTATTCAAATGGATATGGATGGTGAATTTATGAAAACCGTTTTGGTGGCAATTCACGAAGAATCAGTCCGGCATCAAATGGAAGTCATGAAATAATCAATAAAAAAGCTCCTTTAGTCATTGCGACAAAAGGAGCTTTTTTGATTTTAAGAATGGCAGGAACCGTTACATATTCATGTCTTCTTTCATGTGTTTTTTTCCGTGGAAAGTTGAATCATTCATCATTTTTTCTTTTCTTTCCTTCATCCTGTTCATTTTTTCCTGACGCATTGTTACCAGTTTCTGAAACTTGTCTTTACCGATAATGCTTTCCAGTTCGGCATCATGTGCCTTGCGTTCCTTCTCGAATTTAGTTTTTAATTCATCTCTCTTCTTCTGAGCATCGGCCTGATTGTTTTTGCGGTTTAAATCTTCTTTTTCGAAAAGTGCCTGAACTTTTGCTTTTTCCACATCAGTCAGACTTAGTTCCTTTGCCATTTTTTCAGCACGTTGCTGAGGGGTCATCATGGGTCTTTCGCCCTCTTTAAATTCTTTTTTTTCTCCTTTTCTCATGTGTTGAGGAGCTTGTTCCTGTGCAAATCCCGACATGCTAACAATAAATACGCAAGCCAGAATCAATAATCCGGTCTTTTTCATAATTTCATGTTTTAATTATTAATACTGTTTTTGTAATCTGTTTCTTTTGACCAGCGAATTGTCAAATAGTTTAACGGAGATTCATTTTTTAGGAATTGACTTAAAAAGGGATTGAATTTATCTTGTTTTTTGGTCGTTATACATTCGATTAATCCCTGAAAATTTGTAACTTTGCAAACGAAACTTAAAACACAAAAACAATGAGACTTATCATTCAACCCGACTATCAAAATGTGTCGAAATGGGCTGCAAATTATGTGGCTGCAAAAATAAACCGGGCCAAACCAACCCCTGCAAAGCCTTTTGTATTGGGATTACCCACCGGCTCTACACCGCTTGGAATATACCGGAATCTGATTGAATTATATAATCAGGGCCTTGTTTCGTTCGAAAACGTGGTTACATTCAATATGGATGAATACGTTGGGTTGCCCCAAAATCACCCGCAAAGTTACTACACGTTTATGTGGACAAACTTTTTCAGTCATATCAACATTAAACCCGAAAATGCACATATCCTGAATGGCAATGCAGCCGATCTGGATGCCGAATGCGATGCTTACGAAGCCAAGATGAAAGAGTTGGGCGGTGTGGATTTGTTTTTAGGCGGAATTGGTGCCGACGGACATATTGCTTTCAACGAACCGGCTTCGTCGCTGGCTTCGCGTACCCGTCAGAAAACACTGACAGCCGATACCATTATTGCTAATTCCCGTTTCTTCGACAACGATGTGAATAAAGTTCCGAAAACCGCTATTACCGTAGGGGTTGGAACTGTGCTGGATGCTAAGGAAGTGCTGATTATCGTTTACGGACATAACAAAGCCCGGGCGTTGCGTCACGCGGTGGAGGAACCAATCAACCACATGTGGACTATCAGCGGACTGCAACTTCATCCGAAAGGTATTATCGTGTGCGATTACGATGCCTGTGCCGAACTGACAGTGGGAACGTATAAGTATTTTCTGGATATTGAAAAAGATTCCCTCAATGCGGATTCGTTGCTTTAATCCGGTGGTATTTTAAAAACAAAAAGACGATGTGTTTGCATCGTCTTTTTTTGTTTGAACAGGGGAAAAGTTTTCACTCCTTACTTGCCACACTTGGCTGCTGGACGATTGCATCGTGTGGCAATACTATATTTATCTATCGGTTTTCCACGCGATACAATCGCGCGGGAGCGGGGGTCTTTTCTGTTTCTTAACTATGCAAGGAAAAGCTTTACTTCTTTACTTGCCACACGATGCAATCGTGCAGCAATACTATATTTATCTATCGGTTTTCCACGCGATACAATCGCGCGGGAGCGGGGGGCGCAAAATCTATGGTTCGATATACATTTCTGTTATCAGGCGTGTGTTGCTATTCCCTTTGCTAATTCTTCCCTGTTTGCTTGCAAATATCTCAAATTTTTATCGATTTGAAATATC
>Ga0302215_10001094_pt1 | contig 19753 bp, 11 predicted proteins | sample II_Fen_N3_1_FD_194580 | JGI IMG/M metagenome (GOLD analysis project Ga0302215, IMG submission 194580) | Peat permafrost microbial communities from Stordalen Mire near Abisko, Sweden - II_Fen_N3_1 | ecosystem: Environmental > Terrestrial > Soil > Wetlands > Permafrost | place: Sweden: Abisko...
TGGTGTCTTTAGTCCGTAATGTATGTGGCATTGACGAAATGCTCACTCCTTACGACAAAACAGTGGATAAAAACTTTCAGGACTGGGTTTGGAAACGCCACTCCGGTGCAGGACATAAATTTACCGAAGAGCAAATGGAATGGTTACGTATGATTAAAGAACATGTAACCAGTAGCTTCCATATAGAGAAAGACGATTTTGATTACAATCCATTCAATTCGCAGGGTGGTTTAGCCCGTATGTGGCAATTGTTCGGTGACGAAACGGAAGAAATTATAAATGAATTGAATGAGGTGCTGGCAGCTTGAAAGGATATATGTACATATTACTTTGTGCAAACGGACAATATTATACCGGCAGCACAAATGATCTTGAAAGAAGATTGGCACAGCACCAAATGGGTGAGGGCGCAAACTTCACAAAGAAGCATTTGCCTGTAAAGTTGGTTTACTTTGAAGAGTTCCAACTGGTAAGTGATGCTTTCTACAGGGAAAAACAAGTACAGGGATGGAGCAGAGCAAAAAAGGAGGCACTCATAAATGGCGATAAGAATAAGTTGCATGAGTTGTCGGAGTGTAAGAACGAAACGGCTTCTTCTCGACTTCGCTCGAAGACCGATTGAGGCTACATTTAAATAAAATACCCTTCGACTTCGCTCAGGGTGCGCGTTGAACGAGCGGCATCTCTTAAATGCGATGGTTGAGCGAAGTCGAAACCAATTATACAAAGAAAAAATAATGCTCCCTGAGCGTAGTCGAAGGGAGAAATAAATAAATCGAACCATGGCGAGTAATGTAAATATCACATCAAAAGGGATACAGAAAGTACTTCAAAATTATACTCCCAAACAAGCTTTAGCTGAATATATTTGGAATGGATTCGATGCTAAATCGGATAAAATTGAAATTAATTATTCGGCGAATGAATTAGGCTTGGTCGAGTTTATTGAGGTAATTGACTATGGATATGGTATTGACTATGAGAAGCTAAAATCAAAGTTTGATCCATTTTATGAATCAGAGAAAGCCATAGAAATTTCAGCGCCAAAACATACATCCGTAATGCATGGGAAAAATGGTGTTGGTCGACTAACTTTTTTTAAATTCGCTCAAAACGCCCATTGGATCTCAACTTCACAGAGCGAAAAAGGACTGATTACATGTTCTATAAAAATAGCCAATGATGGTTTAAATAGATATGATCCTCAATTATTAGAAACGAATTCAAATTCACAAACAGGTACTAAAGTTACTTTCAGTAACTTGTATGTAAGTAATACAGAATTAGAAAAGGAAATTATTCCGTTTCTGATTACAGAGTTTTGTTGGTTTCTGGAACTTAATAAAAACAAGAATTACGCCATATTAATAAATGGAGTTGCTTTAGATTATACTCAAAACATTATTGATTTTGAAGATGATATTGTTGTGCAATATGACAAAAGTGAGCTTACATTTAAATTTAAATATGTTCAATGGAAAGGGGCTCTTCATAAAGAATTTTCAAAATACTATTTCTTAAATGGAGCAGGCGAAGAAGTTTATAAAGATTTTACGACTCTGAATAAGAAGGGAGATGAGTTTTTCCATAGCATATATATCAAAGGCGATTTTTTCGATGATTTTGATTTTAATAGTAATGAAAGCGAAGATCAAGTACGCTTGTTTGGAAAAGCAAAGTCATCACCAGAATACAAATATCTTATTAAAGAGGTAAATAAATATCTCAGGGAAAAAAGGAAACCATTTCTTAGAGTATTTGCGTCCAAAATGGTTGAGAAGTTTGAGCAAGATGGTGTAATGCCTGTTTATAAGAATGAGTGGGAAAATCTATATAAGAAATCTCAACTGGAGGAAACAATAATTGGATTATATGAAGCACAACCGAAGTTGTTTACCAATTTGAATATTGAGCAGAAAAAAACGTTTGTTCGTTTTCTCGATTTGCTTTTAGATTCAAACGAACGAGAAAGTCTGTTTAAAATAATGGACGAAATAATTGAGTTAGATCAGGAAGAAAGGGAAGATTTAGCAAAACTGTTTAAAGTGACGAGATTAAACCGAATAATTGAGACTACAAAGCTTATTGAAGACAGATATAAAACATATTACAAGCTTAAAGACCTGGTGTTTAATCCGGATTTAAAAGCTGATGAAGTTCACCATTTACAAAAGTTTGTTGAAAGTCATTATTGGATTTTTGGGGAACAATATCATTTAGTGACAGCGGCAGAACCAAAATTCGAAGAAGCATTAAGGAGATATATTTACCTGCTGACTAAGGAAGATGCAGCCCCTGAAATTGACCATCCTCATAAACTTAAGGAAATGGACATTTTTGCATGTCGGCAAAATGTACTTACAGATAGAATTGAAAATATAGTTGTAGAGCTGAAACATCCACAAATTAATTTAGGTTCAAAACAGTATAATCAGGTGTATAATTACTTAGACGTTATTCTGAAGCAACCGGATTTTAATGCCCCTAATATGTATTGGGAGTTCTATTTAGTTGGTAATAAATTCGATTCAAGTAATTTTATAAAAAATTTAATCAACACAAACAAGCCTCATGGTCTTAGATCCTTAATTCAATATCTTGAAGATGGAAGAATAAAAGTTTTTGCCAAAACTTGGAGTGAGATATTTGCAGATTTTGAGATAAAGCATAAATACCTTGATGATAAATTAAAACTTGAAAAAGAAATGCTCTTAAATGATTTAGAAACTGCCAATGAGGTTGTTGAATCAGTTCAAAATAATTCTGCTGTTCAACCTAAAGAAATTATTTTAAACTAATGGCTACTAATAATATACCAAAACACTGGCAAGTAAAAAAGTTGAGTGAAATAGGGAAAAGTGTTACTGGAACAACTCCACCTAAAAATGATACTACAAATTATGGTAATGATATACCATTTGTAAAGCCACCACAACTATTTGACAGTGTAATAACCAATGCTCCTGAAAAACTCTCTACAAAAGGAGCGAGTTTCGCAAGGATACTTCCTGAAAACTCTGTTTTAATAACTTGTATTGGAAATCTTGGTAGGACTGCAATAAATAAAGTACCAGTTGCATTTAATCAACAAATAAATGCTGTTATTCCTTCTAAAGAAATTAATGGAAAATTTCTATTTTATCAAGCACAATCGCACAGTTTTAAAAGTCAGTTAGATGAATTATCTTCAGCTACAACTGTTGCTATAGTCAATAAAGGGAAGTTTGAAACTATTAGAATTGTTCTTCCCCCTCTCTCCGAACAACTCGTCATAGTCTCCAAAATAGAAGAATTACTGAGTGACCTCGAAAATGGCAAACAACAACTACTTACCGCACAACAGCAACTGAAAGTGTATCGGCAGAGTTTGTTGAAGGCGGCGTTTGAAGGAAAACTCACTTCGACTTCGCTCAGTAAACAGAAAGAGGGAGAATTGCCAAAGGGGTGGAAATGGTTAACGATAAACGATATTGGCAAAATTAAAGGTGGGAAAAGGCTACCTCCTAAGCATCAATACTCAGAAGAACCAACTGACTATATTTATATAATGGCTGGTAATCTTAAAGATGGTACTGTTAAGAACAAATCAACATATATTAAGGAAGAAACATATAACGTATTGACTAATTATATAGTTACAGGCGGTGAAGTTTATATTACAATTGTGGGTGCATGTATTGGTGATGCAGGGGTTATTCCAGAAAACATAAGCAAATCAATTCTAACTGAAAATGCAGCTAAGATTATTGATTTGAAGGATATTCATAATAAGTTCTTATCCTTATGGATTAATTCAGTGCACTGTCAAACACAGATAAAAAGTAAAATCCTTTCTGCAACATTAGGTAAATTAGCATTGAACCGAATTGGAACACTAGAAGTTCCACTTGCTCCCATTTCAGAGCAAAACCAAATCGTCGAAATCCTTGAAAGCAAGCTCACCGTTTGCGATAAAATAGAAGAAACGATAAGCCAAAGTTTACTGCAGGCTGAGACATTGAAGCAGAGTATATTGAAGAAGGCGTTTGAAGGGAAACTAATAAAATAAAGCTATATGAACTTAAGTAACATCTATTCACTAAGACAGAAATTCACCATTATTGCAATAACTGGACGAACAGGTTCAGGTTGTACTGAAATTGCCAAAGCGTTAGCAAATGGATTTGTTGCAGATTCAAATATATATCCTCAACCTGAAGAGTTTGGATATGGTCATAATGCCTATAGAAAATATAGAGTAATATATGATTACGCATCTGAAAATTTCAAAAACTTTGAATTGATTAATTATAAAGATATCTTAGTTGCATTTATTTTGAAATATGATTTAAATGACCTTATTTCATTTTTAAAATCCGAAGAATTAGTTCTAGAATTCAAAAAAATAAAATTAACGACCGAATCTAATTTTGCAATAGAAATTGATACACTAAGAAAGGAAGAAATGAGTTTTAATGAGCTCCATGAAATTGCTATCTTAATTATCAATGATAAAAAGAAATCTGATGATGAGTTAAAGAGAATCTATCAGTTTTTCAATTCAAAGGGTTTTAAAGAAATGAGTGATAAAATACATAGTATTCTAAAATCACAATCAATAATTAAACGAAATAAAACCTTTCAGATACTTTCTAATAATTTGAGGAAATTTGGGCATCCATATGGAGGTACAAATACTAATTCAACTAATATTTTTGTAATTGCAGAAGTCATAAATGATTTAATAAAGTCCATTCGAAAAAACAATAACGGGAAAGATACAAAAATTGTAATCGATTCTTTAAGAAATCCATTTGAAATAATGTTCTTTAAACAACGATTTACTGCTTTTTATGTATTTGCCATTAATAGAAAAGACGAAAAAAGAAAATATGCTATTAGCAAAAGATTTTTTGAAGGAGATTTAGCTGATCTCGACAAATTAATTTATGAAGAACATTATGGTGGAAAATCTCATCAGTTTTATAAGCAAAATGTTTCTCAATGTATTGAGAACGCAGATATTCATATTGCTTTCAGTACAAAAAAAGAAGCCACTAAATCAAATGATTATTTAATGAAAATAAAGGAGAATGCTTCTCCATATTTTTCTTGGGGTATGCAACTTCTTAAGTTCGTCTCATTAATAGATCATCCCGGATTAATAACTCCAACCCCCGAAGAACGTTGTATGCAACTTGCATATACTGCAAAATATAATTCTGGTTGTATATCTCGACAAGTTGGAGCTGCTGTAACTGATAGTTCATACTCTATAAAATCAATAGGTTGGAATAATACTCCAGAAGGTCAAGTTCCATGTAACTTGAGGTATATTGATGACCTTATTAATGAAAATAAAGAAAAAGATTTTTATTCGTTTACTCCCTATGAAAGAACTAATAAGGAATTTAAAAGTGTCCTAATTGAGAATTATAAAGTTCCGATTGAGAAGTTTAAATCAGACCTTAAAGGTAGAAATGTGTGTTTTTGCTTTAAATCTTTAATTAATTCGTATTCAGAGGGTAAAAATCAAGTTCATACTAGATCCTTACATGCTGAAGAAAGTGCTTTCCTTCAGATATCTAAATATGGTGGGATAGGTTTGCAAAATGGCAAACTATTTACCACAGCAAGTCCTTGTGAACTGTGTTCTAAAAAAGCTTATCAATTAGGAATTAAAGTGATTTATTATATTGATCCATATCCAGGCATATCAAAATCTCAAATTTTAGAAGCTGGTAAGATTGGACGCAATCCAAGAGTCAGATTGTTTGATGGTGCTATTGGTAATTCTTATCACTCATTATATGAACCATTTATGTCTTATAAAGATGAATTAGCTTTAATTCTTGAACTTGACATTAAAGACTTGACAAAAAAATATAAAGAAGAAAATGTTATTTTAGTAAATAATGTAAAAGTGTTACAGTCAAAAGTATTAGAACTACAAGTTGAGTTAGATAAATTAAAAATCAAATAATGAGCAACAACACTTCCTCTATAGTTTCCAAAGTATGGTCATTCTGTAATCCACTACGCGATGTAGGCGTGGGTTATGGTGATTATCTGGAGCAATTGACTTACCTGCTGTTCCTGAAAATGGCAGACGAATACAGCAAGCCACCGTATAACCGTGCGCTGAATATCCCCAAAGAATATAACTGGGAAAGTCTCACAGGAGTAAAAGGTGTAGAGCTAGAGATCCATTATGTAAATCTTCTGCGGGAGTTAAGTACCGAAAAAGGTATATTGGGTCAGATATTTACCAAGAGTCAGAACAAGATACAAGACCCTGCAATGCTGGCTAAAATCATTGATATGATAAACAGCGAACAATGGTTGGTGATGGGTGCCGATGTAAAAGGCGATATCTACGAAAAGCTGTTGGAGCAAAATGCACAGGACGTAAAAAGTGGAGCAGGACAATACTTCACTCCTCGCCCATTGATTCGTGCCATGGTGGAATGTATTCAACCGCAGCCTATGAAAACCATTGCCGACCCGGCATGTGGTACGGGTGGTTTCTTTTTGGCAGCGTATGATTATCTGGTAGCAAACAATAAACTTGATAAAGATCAAAACAAGTTTATCAAACTGGAAACCTTTTACGGTAACGAAATTGTTGCAAGCACCCGCCGCTTAGCATTGATGAATATGTTCCTGCATAATATCGGAGATATTGACAGTGATAACTTTATTTCACCTGCTGATGCGTTGATAGCTGCTTCGCCAACTACCTACGATTATGTGTTGGCCAATCCGCCATTCGGCAAAAAGAGCAGCCAGACTTTTACAAATGAGGAAGGCGAGCAGGAAAAGGATGATTTGACCTATAACCGTCAGGATTTTTGGGCTACCACCAGTAACAAACAACTGAACTTTGTGCAGCATATCCGCTCCATGTTGAAAACAACAGGACTGGCAGCAGTAGTTGTGCCAGACAATGTATTGTTTGAAGGTGGAGCAGGTGAAACTGTCCGTAAGAAATTGTTGGAAACAACAGATTTGCATACCATCTTGCGCTTGCCTACAGGTATCTTTTATGCCAATGGTGTAAAAGCGAATGTAATTTTCTTTGATAATAAACCTGCCAGTAAAACTCCGTGGACAAAAGAAATATGGGTATATGATTATCGTACCAATGTGCATCATACCTTGAAAAAGAATCCATTGAAGTTGGATGATTTAAAAGATTTCATTGTCTGTTACAATGCCGTTAACCGTCACAAACGCAAAGAAACCTTTAATTCAGAAACCAATCCCGAAGGAAAATGGCGCAAGTTTAGCTACGATGAAATCATTGCCCGTGATAAAACAAGTCTGGACATTACCTGGCTCAAAGATAAATCGCTGGCTGACCTCGATAATCTGCCCGATCCGGAAGATTTAGCATCAGATATTATCGAAAACCTGGAAGCAGGCTTGGCAAGTTTCAGAGAAATAATGGTAAAACTGGCGAAATAATCAAATCAAACAGTCAAATAGCTTCAATGCATTCAAAAATTTTTTATACTAAAAATGAACGACATAAAGTTTAATATTCCACGAATTGATTCAATACCACCCAATTTGTATGAACTTCATAATTATGAAGAAACATTTGACTACTTGGATTTAAGGCCTCTGGATTTACGTATCAAAGAATTTATTCAAATGGAAAAGAATCAATAGAAATTAGTATTATAAACACTGGGTTTCAATGGATTTTTCAATTTCCTAGTGTCAATATAAATAATAGAACTTTTTTAGTACCCCATTCAATATCAATCCAAGAGAACTTAACACCACTTGAAATACTTGCTATTTTGTGTCGTGAATGGCGAAAAATTTTTAAAAGAATTGAGATTCCAAATGATCTTAATGTTGGTTATCAATATTCTGAATATATTAAACACTTAAAATTGAGTCGGCCTTCCAATCCTAATATTTCAATTGAGCGCGATGTTTTAAGGTTCACTATTAATAAAATAAAAAAGGAGTTCATTGATTTAGATATAACTAAAATTATTAGGTTTTCTTTAAAGAATGAGATGCTAATCATAAATTTAGGTGCCAAGAACTTTCCCATTCCGGTATTGCGAAGTGAAAACTTTAATACAGAGCATATAAGTGTTTTGTTTGGTGATTTTATCAATATGATTCCCAAACGGTTCAGTAATAAAACTGTCCACTTAAGCATAACTAAGAATGGATTATTAATAGATAATTATATTATAAGGGCAAACTAAGACGAAACTAATATTTGGATGTTGGAAGAATATTGGAATTCATGAATAGGAAATAAGTTGTAAATCATATACAGTATTGTAATATTCTTAAAACATAAAATAACAGATTAAAACTAACAAATGGCAGAATTTCTATCAACACGTGGCATCTCATATAATTTAGAAGAAATAATTAAAAATGCAAAAAAAGAATTACTTATAATAACTCCCTTTTTGAAATTTTCCACACCAATATATGAACAATTAAAAAGAGTCCCAAAATCAATCAAAATAACATTTATATATGGTAAAAAAGAACTTCATGCTAATCAAGATAAATTAATAAAAGATTTAAATTGCGACATACTTTTTAAAGAGAATTTACATGCAAAATGCTATATGAATGAACAGACTGCATTGATATGTTCGATGAATTTATATGAATACTCCGAAGTAAATAACTATGAAATGGGAGTGATAATTGATTCGATATCTGATAAAAAGGCTTATGATGAATGTAGAAACGAGGTGGAGCTTATCAGCCTAAATGCCAGCAAAATTAGATTAATCCATTGGGAAGAAAAAATTGAAGAATATAATGGTGAAGGTTTTTCTAAAATGTGGATTAAATATCTCAAGTCATATTGTAATGGTGTAAAATATGAAGAGTCGGATACTGGTATAATGTTCTTTGATTATCCTGCTAAGAATATTAATCTAACTACAAATTATGGAATTGTTTCTTTTGAAATTCAATTATCTTTTGATAAATGTCGTAAAATAAGAGATAAAATAACTCAAAACAAGAGTCTATCCATTACTAATTACAGAGTGTTTTGGAGTAATCCTTACGATAAAATACATCTTTATTGGGAGAAGAAAATTAAATTTAACACACTAGAAGAAGAATTGGAATATGGAAAGAAAGGATTTCTAGAATTGGTTAAAATGATAGGAATTTTTGAAGTGGATTATGCAGAAGATCTAACTGTAAAAGATAATTCACAACATATTCGAATTAAAACGGGACAGGTAAATAATGATCAGATTGGAATTGGGGTAAATAATCAAAAAGTACAAGCCAAAACCAATAATTCTCAAAAGCAATATAACAAACATATTTGGGGATTTTGTTTACGATGTGGAGTAAAACTTCCTTTTAATCCGAATCAACCTTACTGTAAAAGTTGTTATTCTAGTTGGTCTTATTGGCAAAACTATGATTTTCCAGAAAATATGTGTCATTGTTGTGGAGAAGAGGGACCATCTTCAATGGGTAAGCCATTATGTTCAAAATGTTGTTAAATTAGAATGTTAAAAATACCATGATGGTAAGTTAAATTATAAACCCCACTCCCCCTCATTTTTGCAACGAGGAGTATTTAGTCGATCGTTTTAAACGCAAGTGCCACAATTAGTGATATCTAACTATGAGTCAAAAGCTAGAAATAGATAAAGAAAATCAGACTGTTCTGCTTTTTAGTTCTAAAAAGCAGGAATGGGAAGATAAAACCATGGCGGTTTCAGCTATGTTCAAAGCATCCCATTATGGAAATGTTACTGGTTATGATATCTATTTCAAAGGCACAGATAAAAAATTCTTTTATAAAGAAGAAAATGTGCGTATCCTCCATAAAGTCAAAAATATTAATATCAATAAGCATGATGTTTATGCTGATGGTGTAAAAGTAAATGCAACCAAACTTGAGCTATTTGAAAAAGGGTATTATCGATATACTGAGAAAAAAACTTTTTTTACCCGAAACATTGAACTGAAAAGTAATAAGTACAAAGACATTTTCACCTACTTTAAAAAGCTTGCCGAATATGCAGGAGTTATTGCAGAAAAAGATAGTCCGCTATCTTTTTTGTCACAAAACTACAGCCGGATAAGCAATGAACCCGCAAATTCAGTGCTGATTGATTATCTGCAGGGAGAATGTAAGCCCAACAACTCTAAGAGTAAAATAATGCTGCCCTTTGACTTTAATCAAAGTCAAGTGAAAGCTATTGATGCCGCTTTAAAAAACAATATTTCTGTTATAGAAGGCCCTCCTGGTACGGGTAAGACACAAACCATTCTAAATCTGATTGCCAGTATCATTTATGCCGGAAAAAATTGTGCCATCATTTCGAATAACAATTCAGCCGTTGAAAACATCTACGAAAAACTGGAGGAAGAGCATTTGGCATTTATTGCCGCTAGTCTGGGAAGAAGAACCAATGTACTGGAGTTTTTCGAAAACGACCGAAGTGAGAAACTACTAACCGTTTTTCTGGAACAGAAAGAACAACCCATTACATCAAATGATCCTAAAAGAATTGATGAACTGAGTGTCCGGATGAAAAAGATTCAGGATATGGAAGTGGAAACCTCTGTACTTGAATCGCAGCTCATTGAAATACAAAACGAACAAAGACATTACGACAACTTTTCTGATGAAGCTATCATTATCAATCAGAAACTATCTTCCGGCAAATACATGTCATTAATTACCCGTCTGCAAGACAGCCGTAAATTAGGATTCTTTGAACGATGGATATTGATATTCAAATTCAGGATGAAGACTGCATCTGTAGATATAAATATTCTTCTTCTGAATGCAGAAAAACTGTATTATCGGACACGAATAAGTGAGCTTCTAAAAAATATAGCAGCTAATATGGAATTCCTTAAAAACCAAAATAAAGAACAAGCGAGTAAACAAATCAAATCGCTCTACCGCAAATTATTGGAAAATAATATCAGGATTCACTATCAGAAACTACCTTTTCATGCATTCAGTGCCGAGTCATATAAACTTGACTTTGAAAAATTCCTGCTCAGATATCCTGTTCTTTTAAGCACATCGCAATCCTTACTGAATAATGCGCCAAAGGGTTTTACTTTTGATTACCTGATAATTGATGAAGCTTCACAGGGCGATTTATTAAGTAGCACATTGGCTTTAAGTTGTGCCAAAAATCTCGTTGTCGTTGGTGATTCCCGACAACTTCAGCAAATTGATGAAGAAAGTCTGTTTGCTCAATCAGATCTTTTAGCTGAAAAATATGATGTTCCGGAATCGTACCAATATGCGTCAAATTCAATACTGAAATCAGTAAAAGATTCCATGCCGGGTGTCCATACTACTTTGTTGAAGGAGCACTACCGGTGTGCACCGGATATTATAAACTTCTGTAACAAGATGTTTTATGATGGTGAGCTGGTGGCTATGACTAAGAACACAGGAAAGCATATTGAAATCATAAAAACAGTTCCCGGTAATCATGCCAGGCGTAACCCCAATGGTAGTGGTATGTATAACCAACGTGAAATTGATGAGTTGGAGAATATCCTCAAAGAGAATGACTCTAAAAGTATAGGAATCATTTCTCCATTCAGGTATCAGGCAAATCTTATCACTGACAAATTTGGTACAGGTTTGTTAGAAGCCGATACTATACATAAATTTCAGGGCAGACAGAAAGATGAAGTTATTCTTTCTTTTGTTGTGAACTCGTTGGATAAAGACCCAAACAATGTAGAGAACAGACTTTACGATTTTGTTACCAATGATAAACTACTGAATGTCGCTATCTCAAGAGGCAAAAACAAAGTTACTGTAGTAGTTGCAGACAAAGTCTATCATTCAACAAACAATGCTATTAATGATTTTATTAAGTATGCCGAATACCTCTATGGCTCAGAAATAACCCGGGAATCAACCGTAACCTCAGTATTTGATGTTCTCTACTCAGAGTATTCGAATATATTACTAACCAAATATAAGGAGCGTCCGAATGATCATAAAACGGAATTGTTGATGTGTGATCTTATCAACGAAGTTCTGACAGATTATGGTTATATCGGATATTCCATGCATACAAGACTTGGGAATCTTGTCAACGTGCCCGATACATTCAGTGCTGAAGAAAGAAGATATATCCTTCATCCCTCAGCGCACGTGGATTTTCTGTTCTACAATATAGTATCAAAAGAAAAGCTGTTTGTTCTTGAAGTGGATGGCATCAAATATCACGAACAAGATAAGAAACAAGCTGAACATGACAGAATCAAGGATCGGGTTTTGCAATCAAATAATATCCCGATTTTTAGATTTAAAACGAATGAAGCAAACGAGAAGCAAAGACTAATCGATATTGTAAAAGAATTTTCGCATTAATAAAAAAAATCGTATTTCATCCTGTATTGTTTTTATCTTTTTGTAAAACTATTTCAGGACTAGACAACCCGACGTTTTATTAAATCACTTGACAAGTGGCAGAAGGTTTCAGGAAATAAATAAATCCCCAAATTTAATTTGCTTGTGTAACTTTATGGCACTAGTGCCGCGAAATGGCATAACTGTTGAATACTTTTGCACTTATAATTTTAAAAACAAAACACTATGTTGTCAAAATCAAAGTATTTACGGGGAGTTAAGTGTATTAGAAACCTATGGTTATACTCCAACAAAAAAGAAGAACAGCACTACTCAGAAGAGAATATTAGGGTATTTAATCGAGGTACAAGTGTGGGTGAACTGGCTCAGTTTTATTTTCCTAATGGAAGATTTGCAGTAGAACCAGGACAAATGCCAACATATGATACTGCCCGACTGACTCAGGAATATATTCAACAGGGTATTGAAACGATTTACGAAGCAACCTTTATTTATGACGAGACCATTGTGGCCGTTGACCTCCTACACAAGGAACCCGATGGATGGCATTTGTATGAGGTAAAAAGTACCAATAGTGCGAAGCCAGAACATGTAAAGGATGTCGCGGTACAGTATTATGTGCTGAAAGGCTGTGGTCTTGAGTTGGCCGATGCCTCGGTTATGTTTTTTGACAGGTCTTATATCAAGCGTGGTGAACTTGATGTTCAACAGCTTTTTACCTATGAAAGTGTATTGAAGAACATTCTCCCAATGCAGGAAACTATCGGAATAAACATTACTTCGTTTCATGAAATGGTGAAAGGTGAAGAGCCTTGTTTGGAAATGGGTAGTCAGTGTAGTTCTCCTTACGAATGTGATTTCAAAGACTATTGCATGAGTTTACTTCCATCTGTAAATGCTGAAAAGAAAGAAAAAAAGATACTGAGCACAGAACCGGTTGTAAACAGGGCTGAAATAAAGAAATTTCTGAACACATTCAACTATCCTCTTTGTCACTTAGATTTTGAGACAATTATGCCGGGTGTTCCTTTGTTTGACCAATCACGTCCATACCAACAAATACCCTTTCAGTATTCGATTCATTTTTGCGCAGATAAAGGCGCAGAATTACAGCATCACGAATACCTTGCACCAAGTAGCCTGAACATTGACCCGCGCATTGGTTTGATAGAACAAATGATCGCACACACATCGCATGCACAAATTATTATGGTGTATAATATAGCTTTTGAACGTACCCGATTAAAGGAGATGAAACGTGATTTTCCGAAATATTCCGAAGATCTGGACTCAATAATTGACAGATTAGTTGATTTAATGCCCCCTTTCCGTTCTAAACACTACCTTACTGAAAGTATGGAAGGCAGTTATTCCATTAAAAAAGTACTGCCCGCTGTAAGCCCTGAACTCTCGTATGATGACCTGGAGATAAGCAACGGTGGGGATGCCAGTAATACTTTCCTGGAGTTGTATTATTGCGAAGATAAAGAATATATAGATACAACGCGTCAACAGTTGCTAACTTATTGCGGACTGGATACGCTGGCCATGGTCAAAGTGCTGGACGCTCTGGAAAAAGTGAAGTAAGAAGAATACATTTATTGTTGAAAACTTTAATTAACAAAACAGCGGTTTATCAAAATAGTTTGATTAGTTTTGTGAAACGATTAAATTAACCCTAAAAAACTAAGTATTATGGTGCAAAAGAAAATTTTAATTCCGACAACTAATGCGGAATCATGGAAGATATTTCTAGCAAGTGAAACTCATTGGAAGACAGGATATTCTGCAAAGAGTGCTGCTGAATCATGGGAAAATGCAGAAGGACTGCCAACCGAGATTGTTTCAGCATTTAATCAACATGAAAGTTTCAGAAATTCCGAAATGTTACTAGCCATACCCGAATTCAAAGTAGCACTACCCGGAGGAAGCAGACCTTCTCAAAATGATTTACTTGTTGTTACAAGTAATGAGAAAGGACTTACAGTCATAACCGTTGAAGCTAAAGTAGATGAAGGTTTTGATAAAATGGTTAAAGACTGGTTAAAAGAAGCAAGTGATGGAAAAGATGAACGCAAAAAATACTTATTGAATACTATAAATTTTCAAAATATAGAAATAGATCATCTACGCTATCAACTTTTTCACAGATTGGCCTCAGCTGTTATTATGGCTAAGAAGTTTCATGCGAATAAAGCTTTAATGATTATTCAATCGTTTCAAGAAAGTGATAATAAAAATCATTTTGTTGATTATCATAACTTTATTTCTACTTACAATATAGAACCCGTAAAAGAACAAATACAACAAATTACCACGGTTGATGGTGTTGATGTTTATGTTCTTTGGGTGTTTTCAAAATAGAAATGATGTAGTTAATTACAATAGTCTATATAGTTATTGATTATCACCAAAATATGAACTTGAATAAGTTGTAAAATTAAAAGAATAAAATATGACATTAGAAAATTCCATTTTTGATAAACACTATCAATACTACAAAAGTATTGGAATAGAGACCATAAAGCAACAAGCTGGCCAGGTAGAACAGGTAAGCTCTGACTATCAGGGGCGTGTTATATATGAATTACTTCAAAATGCATTTGATAAAGCTGATAAAAATATATGTGTTCAGGTTAAAGGTAATTCATTATATGTTGCGAATGATGGAGAGAAATTTACATATGTTGCAGGTTATGATTACGAAAGAGGAACTTCAAAAAGAGGCGATTTCCAATCACTATGCTCAATATCTACTTCTACTAAAAATGCAAGTACAAGTATTGGAAATAAGGGGGTAGGATTTAAGTCAGTGTTTTCTATTTCAGAGTTTGGTTTCGTGAATGTTTATACACAGGGATTAATGTTACAGGGAGAAACATCAATAGCTGAACCGATAAGTTTTAGAATATATGACTCTTTTAAAAATCGAAATAAAATACCATTTGAGTTTGACAAAGATTTACAAGACAATATTAATGAGAAAATTGCATTAGTTCAGCACGAGAGGGGTGACAGAGGAATACCTGGTTATTATTTTCCATTCCATATATTAGAAGAACCAATTTACATTCAGGAACTATTTGACAAGAAATTTGTAACTGTAATCGAGATTCCATTTAAAGATAAAGAATCTATTCAATTACTGTTTGATGAAATTAAGAAAATTCATTTTCAATTTATTAGACTTAAAAAAGATAAGAATTTTGTAATTAATTTTGATTTCGATGACGAAATAAATATTAAAGAGGTAAGTAAAGATAACCCATATTTGTTTTCAGCAGCTATTAATTCTCCGAAGTTAAAAGATATTGCTATAAACGCAGGCATTTTAAACGAACAAAATATAAATTCTTTTAAACCAAAGGTTGCTTTTTATCTAAGAGAGAAGAATAAAGAAAATGAGCAGGAAGATGGGCTTATATACAATTATCTTCCTACAAAAGTTAAGTCGCCATTCAAGAATGTAGATTTTCATGCTGATTTTCATACAACGGTTGATCGAAAATCAATAAATTTTGAAGGTGAAATAGGTAAATATAATAAGGCTTTATTAAAAGCGTGTATTGAATTATTCTTTGTAACTGTAAATAATTATCTCAGTTTGGAAGACAGAGTTCAATTAAATGTTGAATTTGTTGATAAAAACGAAATCAACTTTGATTTTCATAACTTTGAATGGAGCCTATTTGAAATTAATCGTGATTTAGATGTATTTGAACTTGTTACTAACACACTTAGAATTAGCGAATGGGAATATACTTTAATTTCTGATTTATTTTCTAGAATAGCTAAAAAATATTTTGATATCTATAATAATGATATTGAGAGATACAATATCTATTACCAAAATCTATTAGGTTTCATAAGAACATTTACTAATGATTATAATAAACAGTATAGTCGTTCGGAAGCATTTAAGAAGAAACTGGGAGAGAAAATACTTAGTGCAAATGTTCAAATATTACCTAATATTAAAATACAAAAGAATACTGAAATACTTTTCAGAAAGAGTTCAGATTCTTTACTACAATTACCAAATTTCTTAGGTGTAAATGTTACTGATTTTGAAATTCCAGATACTACTTTTAGAAATGCCTTGAACATTAAAGAATTTAATGATTATAATGAAATTTTAAAGTATTTCAAGCAATGCTCATTTAATGGTGATTACAATAACGTTTTAAGGTTAAATGAAGAACAGCAAAAAGAAATTGTTCAAAGCATTTTTAGAATTTATGAAGCTAAAAATGTAGAACAATATTTATCAACGCATAGATTTACAAAGTCTTTTAACTCGAAATTAAGAGAAAGTAATTCAACATTGAATCAAGCCAATTTTAATATTTCAACTATCTTTATTAGAACTAACTCTAAAAAATATAAACCGGCTCAATTATGTACAATTTATGATGTGGATGTAGAGTTTTTTGATGGCTTAATACCAGAGAGTCAAAGAAATGATTTTCTTAGGTTTTTAGGAGTATCAACAGAGTCAAAATACATGTTTGCTGATTCTCGGATATATAGGAATTTAAAAGAAGGTTTAAATTACATTCCTGCATTAGTTGACAGACGGGAAGAGAAAATCACAGAAGACTTAATCATCAATTTTCATATTATTACTCCTAGTGGAAAGCTAATACATCCTGCAACTGTAAATGATAATAATTACAGATTTTTAGATAGTGTTAATTACCAGCCAATAAAAGCTGAACTCGATAATATATTAACAAAAAGATATGAAGTATTTCCTACTCCTTTTCGTGAAAGATTAAAAAAAAGAATAAATAAAAATGTATCATATACAAATGATATAATACGTTTATATCAAAGTGTCTTTTATCTTTTTGAAAAAGACAAACAATTTTTAATTTCTGAAGATGGGCAGCTATCATGGACCAGTTCAACTGATTTCATAATTATAAATTCAAAATCAGATTTTGATTTATTAAAAATGTATCATTCAAAAAAAATACTCTGTTACTATTCAGGAGGTAATTTACCTGGATATTTAAATGATAAAATAATTAATCCTAAAAAGGGAAAGATTAATTTTACGGCAGAAAACCAGAATGACAGTTTAAAAAATGATATTGAAAATAAAATGATATATCTGTTAGTCAGTATTAGTCAATCTAAAAGCTCTGATAAGAACTATTTAGAGGATAATATTGAATTAACAGAAATACAAAAACGATTAGAACAATTAGTAATAAAGGAGGTCGACGGTCTTGAACAGGAAATAGTTTTTAAAGAAATTTCAATTATGTCTTCCAAGGTTTATGCTATTGAAGAAGGAAAAGCTGGCACTATCTATTTTAACAAGAATGCTACCTTCGTTCAAAAAGCAGAGGGAATTGCAGAGTATTTATTTGGCAACACAACGATAAAAGAACTAGTTGAACTTATACTATTTTATAAGGAAGTAGATGATTTATTTGAGAGTGTTGATAAAACTGATTATGAAATCATTAATAAAAAATGGAAAAAAGACTATGTCGAAAAGTATAAGAAATTTGAAGCTGAAATTTTACTTCATTTTCAATCAGCGAGTTATATAGAAGACGATAAATGGTTTATGTACAGCTCTACACACAAAAGTGAATTATTAGTTACATTAGACAAGCAAAATGCATTGAATAAACTAGATTATTTGATTGAAACTTTAAAACAAAAACCTGAATACATAGGTTATTTTGATAACTTTAAGCTTGAAATTAATAGAAATTCAGTAGAGAAATTCGCAGCAAAGCTTATTTCATTTTTACAACTGAATAATTTGAATGGAAATAAAGAACTTATTTCTAAAATCAAGGAGTTGTCTTTAAAATTAGGAGTTGAAAAAGAGCTTGAGAATATTGAAATAGAAATTACTACTAATTTCCCAAACTATATACAGCATGATTCAGAAAAACAAAACAGTATTGCAAAGGAGATCAGCACTGAGAGAAAAATAAATAATATTTTTGAAAAGATTGGCAAGAGCAAAGAGAAGCAATTAAATAATATAGAATTCCATGGAGATATTTCTTTATCTAAAATTCCAATATCTCCAAGAAAATTAATATTTCAACAAGGTGAATTGCTAGAAAATATTTCTCGAGATTTTGAGGCTACAGGTGCAACCGGTGAAGAAGAGGTATTAATCTATTATATTGAGGAGTTTATTAAGTTGCCTATAGAAAAAAGGGTAGGTGCACTTAATCAAGTCTATGGTGTAATTAAAAATAAAACAGGCAACGACTCTCTGAAAAAATATATGGATAAATGTGTTGAAGTATTTGGGAATAATAGTGATTTAAGGAAAGCCCTTATCCCTTTATTTTATGTTACAATGCATTATAAGTATTCATATTTTGATTTAATTGTTTACAAAGATAATCAACCAGTCTTAGTTGAAGTAAAAACAACAAATCATGAAAATTATAATAGTTTTTACTTATCAATTTCAGAAGTGAATGCAGCTAGATCAAACGAAAATTATGAAATTGTAAGAGTGTCTCCACAATCAATAAACCTTCTTGGAAATCCTATAAAATTAATTGAAGATAAAATTGCTACAATTAATGGGACTAATTTTAGTTTGCTTCCACGAAATTATGAATTTAAATTTAAATAAAAGGTGCTAACCTTCTAAATTCTCCAGAACCGTCATTTCTAACCAAGTGACGGTTTTTTTTATGCCCATACCTCACAAACATAATACTTCTGCTACTTTTTAGCACCTGTGCTATGAAATGGCATAGGCGGCTCCTACCTTTGTCTCAAAATTAAAACAAAGATTATGGAAATAGCTACTACTCCACCTTGTAATGCCTTTCGAGCCTTGAACACAATAGGTAGAAGATTTAAAGATAATACATACACAGATGAATTATTAAACGAAATAGTTGTTGATATTGAGTATTTGGCCAATTATATGGGTGTCACATCTCGTGAAGCTTTCATTTTTTCAATTGTATTCTGGTTGTATTGTAATGGTGAACATAGTGGTGTTAGTTTTTCAGATATTGCCAGTTATTTGAATAGTGAGATAATCGATGTGATAGCCTATCAACAAGAATTTAATTTGCTGACTCAAAAGAATATGCTCGAAAAAGAAAGAAGTCGGCGTGGGCCAAGGGTAAAGATATTAAATTATAGTTACAGCGTTTCATCTGAATTGGTAGATGCTATAATAAGTAATGACTCTATGCCAGAATGCCCTGCAGCTGAGCCTATGGATATTTATCAGTTTGTAAAAACAGTCTCGGATTACATAGAAGATCGATCAAATGATGCTTTCAATACAAGAGAATTGTTTCAGATGGTGGGACAATTGGAGGATGAGAATCCCGATTTGATTATGGTAAAGCAGGTTGTCAATATGGGAATGGGACTTGAAGACCGCACGTT
>Ga0302215_10001095_pt1 | contig 19742 bp, 16 predicted proteins | sample II_Fen_N3_1_FD_194580 | JGI IMG/M metagenome (GOLD analysis project Ga0302215, IMG submission 194580) | Peat permafrost microbial communities from Stordalen Mire near Abisko, Sweden - II_Fen_N3_1 | ecosystem: Environmental > Terrestrial > Soil > Wetlands > Permafrost | place: Sweden: Abisko...
AATTACGTTTGAAAGGTCAAGTTTGCTTTTGTTTAGGGCTTCTAAAACCCCTCTTGAATAAATATCGTCGCCGATTTTACAGATTGCGGTTGTTGAAAAGCCGAGGTTGGCAAAATTCAGTGCTGTATTTACTCCGCCGCCGCCCGTGTTGGAGGTGAATTCTGTTATTTCAACTTTTGACCCGTATGGGTAGCACATATATTCAGATTTGTGTTCCTTAGTTGATGCTGAAACGATGTTTGCGTCATCACATTCCACAAAAACATCCATTGTCGCGCTTCCGATTGTTATAATATCTGTCATTTTAATTTCCTCCATTTGTCATCCTGAATTTATTTCAGGATCTATCCAATATTCTCTGCTGGTAAGATGCTGAAACAAGTTCAGCATGACAGTATAATTTACAAGATTATTTTAGCATAAACCTATTCGCCATCGCTTTTCCTTTCTTAAGCCCGAGGGTGCGTTTCATTGTATACGTCTTTCAAGTGTTGTGTCGAAACGTGGGTGTATATTTGGGTGTTTGAGATGCTAGCGTGTCCCAAAAGTTCTTGTACGACTCTCAAATCTGCCCCGTTTTCGATTAGTCTCGTCGCGAACGAGTGTCTGAACATGTGCGGTGTGACTTTTTTAGGCAATTCAATCGAATTCACCACGTCGTTTATCACATTTCTTATTGTTTTGTTTTGCAGTCTGTATCCGGTATTGTTGATAAAAACAGGTACGCTGTCAGTAATCGGTTCAAGCCTGAATCCTTTAGCTACAAGGAAACGAGCTGTGTCTAAATATCTTTGCAAATATGTTTTTGCACGTTCAGAAACGAGTACGATTCTTTCTTTTGCGCCTTTTCCGAAAACAGTTATTTCATTGTTTTCCAGATTTAGGTTGCCGAAATTCAGTCCGCTGAGTTCTGATACACGCATGCCCGTAGCCCAGAGAAGTTCTAGTATTGCGCGGTTTCTAAATCCTGCAGGAGTGTCGATTTTTACGCTGTTTAGAATTTTTTCAATTTCATCAGTTGTCAAAAACTTCGGCAAAGACTTTGGTCGTTTTGGAGTGTTTAGGTTAAGCGCAGGGTTTGTTTCTACAAGTCTTTCTCTGTATAAGAATTTGTAAAAAGTTCTTATAGAAGCGATTTTTCTAGCAATCGTTGTTTTTTTATAATCGAATTTTTGGATAAAATGAAGATACTCTCTCACTTTTGAAAAATTTACCTCAGCACAAGGCGTTTCGCCCAGCCAAAGCAAGTATCCTAAAATATCAGAATTATAAGCTTTTGAAGTGTGCTTTGAAAAATTCTTTTCCACCAGCAGATACGATTTAAAATCTTCCAAGTATTGTTTTGACAATTTATCCAATTATTTATCCCAACTTAACAATTTTACATTTACCCTAGAATAGTATACAATGGTTTTGGTAAAAGGGAAATAGGTTGCGAGGAAGTTTTTATGAGGAAGGTTACATTTTTAGTTGTGTTTGCATTGGCGTTGACTTCGGCGGCGGCTTTTGCTGACCCGATTGTCGAACTTTCTGCACCGAGATTATCCTCACCTAAGATTATATCTGATGATGGCACTCCGTTGAAATCAAAAGTTGTAGCTGGTTCTAAAAAATCTGCCAATGGGCAAATGAAAAATAGTAAATTCAGAAGACATATTATTCGCAGAAAACCGATTGTAATAAAAGTTGATTACGATAAAGTTTCTAAAATGATTGAGTACAATTATTTTGATGAAGCGGACAATATTTTGCAAGGAGCAATTCGCAGAAATTCAAAAGACATCAACGCGCTGTCTTTGTCTGCGGTTTCTTTGGCTAAGCAATGCAAACTTGATCCAGCACAAAGCGAATTGAATGACCTTTTGAAAAAATATCCTGATAATTCAAACTTGCACTACGCGCAAGGGGTTGTGTATTACCAAAGAACAACTTCTTCTAATATGTTTTACAGAAATAATGTTCCCAAATTAATCGATAGCGCATTGTGTGAGTTCAAAAAAGCGGTTTCTTTGGATAAAACTAATGCTCGAGCGTTCAATGCTCTTGGCGTTCTTTCGTTGAACGCCGGAAATACAAAAGATGCAACTGATTATTTTAACAAAGCACTTGCCGCTGATAAGACTTATTCTTTGGCAATTGATAACTTGGGGACGATGGATTTAACCGCTGGCAAATTAGATGATGCAGCGAAGAAATTCACACAATCGCTCACTTATAACACCCAAAATACAACTGCGATGTATCACTTGGCTCAAATTGCGATGCAAAAGCAGGATTATAAAACAGCACTTACGCAGTTGAATAATGCATTGGCTATAAATTCGAATTCCCCTGCTATTTACAACTTGATGGGAAAAGCTTACGTGGCTCAAGGCAATGAAGCAGCTGCGATTAATGCGTTTAAAAAATCGGTTGACGTGAAGCCTGAATTTACTTTGTCTTATTTTGATTTGGCACAAGTTTATGAAAAGCGCGCGGATGGTGAGTTTGCAATCGAACAATTAAAAACAGCACTTTCAATAAATCCTGCTTTTTATGACGCTAAACTCAAAATTGCTGATATTTCTTTATCTAACGCAAATTATGCTCAAGCAATAGCTTGTTACTCTGACCTTGTCGGAATTGACGGTTACAACGCTGCAGCATTGAAAGGGCTCGCCAACTCTTATTATGGACAAGCGCAGGTTGCTTCAGGTAAAGCGTTATTAGGTTCTAATAAAGATTTGTTTAAGGCGCTGGACTCCATAAACAAAGCGATAAGCGCTGATAACACAGATTTGGAACTCCACTTGGCGAAGTTAAAGCTTTCGAAAATTACTAATCAGCCTGAACAATCAAAAATTGAACTAAACAAAATTGTTCAGTCTCCTGAAAATGATTTGACGTCTATGGTTACAAAAGGCGAAGCTCTTTTGACGTTGAATGATTATACAAATTCTCAAAAAGCTTTCAACAATGCTATAAAATTATCTCAATCCCCTCAAGACGATTTGTATTTGTCAGAAATTTTTCTTTATCATAAGCAGTATGACAGTGCAGAAAAAGTTTTGAATAAGGTCTTGAAAAATGATGCTCAAAATCAAGAAGCTTTAAGCGATTTGGATTATATTCAAAAATGTAAAAAACACGCAGACACCGCTTTTAAATCGGCTCAGTATTATATTCAAAAAAGAAATTTTGATGCAGCAAAAGAGTATTTGTCACGCACGCTTGGGATAAATCCGAACAATCCAGAGGCACATTTTCTTTTGGCTCAGCTGTATGAAAAACAAAAAGATTACCCTAGCGCCGTTTCAAATTATAAGGCTTATTTAGGCTTGGAACCTAACGCTGCGGATGCAAAAAAAATTCAGAAAAAAATCGCTAAGCTGGAAAATGGTTTGTAATCTTCGGTAAAATATCGCATACCACGTCGTTGCGAGACGTAAAGTGTCGCCTACTCTATTTATTAAACACCGAAGCAATCTTACCCACATGCGCTCTTTTGAAAGATTGCTTCGGTGTGTACTTTTCGAGTTAATATTCAATATATGTCTCGCAATGACGCAAGTTATATTTATTTTTACTGTTTCATATATTTGTCGTCTCCTCCATTTATCCTATTGAAAATGCACTATGTTCTTTTTATTATACTTACATTGAAGTTGGTATGACAACTTAGGTACATTTTTAAAAGGAGAAATGAATATGCAAGAAACTTTGGAACAATCAATCGGACAATCGGCAGGACAAATTTACAACTATTTGGCTGAAAACGAAGGACAATCAACTTTTTCAAAAATAAAAAAAGAATTGGACTTAGGCGGAAACTTCGCTGAGTTAGGTTTAGGCTGGTTAGCAAGAGAAGATAAAATTGAACTTGCTAAAAGCGGAAATTCTTTGAAAATTAAATTAAGATAAGTAATTCAAAACTATTTCAAAAGGGCGAATTTTGCATCTGCAATTCGCCTTTTTTGTCGTATTAAGTTTATTAAAATTATGTAAAGGCATGTAGTAGATGTGCTAAACTAGAGTAAGGTAGAAGATTAAAAATTATAGATATAGAAGGAGATTTGTATGATACCTATTTTAGATTTGAAACGCCAGTACGAACAAATTGGCAAAGAGATAGAAAAAGAAGTTGTAGATGTTTTACGTTCAGGTTGGTATATTCTTGGGCCTCACAACAAAGCTTTGGAAGCTGATTTGTCAGCATACGTTGGTGTTAAGCACTCAGTGGCTCTTAACTCAGGAACAGACGCACTTCACCTTGCTTTGAGAGCATTGGATATCGGCGCAGGCGATGAAGTTATCACAACTGCGTTCACGTTTGTTGCGACAACAGAAGCAATCGGTATTGTTGGTGCGAAACCTGTTTTTGTTGACATCAATTCTGATACATTTAATATTGATGCTGAAAAGATTGAAAACGCTATTACTCCAAAAACAAAAGCAATCATTCCGGTTCACTTATATGGTCAACCTTGCAATATGAAAGTTATTATGGAAATAGCTAAAAAACACGATTTATTCGTAATCGAAGATTGTTGCCAAGCAATTGGTGCGAAAATCGACGGTAAAATGGTTGGTTCGTTCGGAGATGTCGGATGTTTCAGTTTCTTCCCTACCAAAAACCTTGGTGCAATGGGAGACGGCGGTCTTTTGACAACTAATTCACAAGTGATTAAAGACAGAGTACTTGCTTTGAGAAACCACGGCGGCGCTGTTAGATATTACCACGAAGAAATCGGCGTAAATAGCCGTCTTGATGAAGTTCAGGCTGCTATTTTAAGAGTTAAATTCAAACATATCGACGAGTGGAACAAAAAAAGACGTACAAATGCTTACAGATACAATGATTTGTTTGCAAACTGTGCCGATATTGAAACTCCAACAGAAATAGAAGATGCACACTGTGTTTATCACCAATACACGGTGAAAATTCCTAACAGAGACGAAGTACACGCAATGCTTCAAGAATCTGGCGTAGGCGCTATGCTTTACTATCCGGTTCCTCTTCACTTGCAAAAAGTTCACGAATACTTGGGCGTAAAAGAAGGTGCTTTACCTTTGACTGAAGAAAATACAAAACTTGTAATTTCTTTACCAATGTTCCCTGAACTAACTGCAGAAGAACAAAAAACAGTTGCTGACACTTTGATTAGCTGTATTGCAAAATCAAAAAATAAAATTTCAGCATAAAATATATTTCAAATACACAGGGCCTAAAAAATCTTTGATTTTTTGGGCCCCTTATTTTATTTTTTTATGTGTTTGTTTTATAATTATATAAGAGGTTAAGGAGAAATTATGAACGAGATTTTAAAAAAGTCAGCGAGTGAGCAAAGAAAAGCATTATTAAGCAAGGAAATATCTGCTGTTGAATTAACAAACGCAGCGTTTGACAGAATTGAAGAAGTTGAAGAAAAAATTCAGTCATTCAATTGTTTAACAAAAGAAACCGCTCTCGATACTGCAAAAAAAGTTGATGAGAAAATCGCTAAAGGCGAAGAATTGCCTCTTTTAGCCGGTATTCCGCTTGCGTTAAAAGATAACATGAATTTGATTGGTTATCCGACAACAGCATCAAGCAAAATTTTAGAAAACTTTATTTCTCCATATAACGCTACAATCACAGAAAAATTGTTAAATAATTTAGTTCCTATTGTTGGTAAGGCTAACCTTGACGAATTCGCGATGGGAAGTTCTACTGAAAATTCAGCGTTTAAAAAAACTAAAAATCCTTGGGATTTGAATAAAGTTCCGGGTGGTTCATCAGGTGGTTCAGCGGCAAGTGTTGCAGCTTGCGAAGCTACTTTGTCACTAGGTTCTGATACAGGTGGAAGTATTCGTCTACCGGGCAGCTTCTGCGGTATTGTTGGTATGAAGCCGACTTATGGTAGAGTTTCAAGATATGGACTTATCGCTTTTGCTTCATCATTAGACCAAATCGGGCCTTTTGCTCGTACGGTTGAGGATGCAGCTACTCTTCTTGAGGTTATTTCAGGTTTGGATCCTAAAGATTCTACTTCTTTAGATGTGCCTGTCGAAAAATATTCAACTCTTTTGAATACTGATGTCAAAGGTATGAAAATTGGGATTATAAAAGAATTGGTAGGCGAAGGTGTTTCTCCTGACGTTTCAAAAGCTATTGAAAACGCGATTGATACTTACAAAAAATTAGGAGCTGAAATTGTTGAAGTTTCGCTTCCTTACTTGAAACATTCAATCGGTGTTTATTACATTATTGCAACGGCTGAAGCTAGTTCTAACTTGGCACGTTTTGACGGTGTTAAATATGGTTACCGTACAAAAGATGCTAAAACATTGATGGATATGTATACAAAATCTCGCGCGGAAGGTTTCGGGCCTGAAGTTAAACGTAGAATAATGCTTGGAACTTATGCTTTAAGTTCAGGTTATTATGACGCTTATTACAAAAAGGCACAACAACTTCGTGCGTTGATTAAGCAGGATTTTGACAGAGCTTTTGCTCAAGTCGATTTGTTAATTTCACCGACTTGTCCAAATACAGCGTTTGAATTCGGTTCAAAAACTGAAGATCCGCTTTCTATGTATTTGACAGATATTGCGACAATCAGTGCAAACTTAGCTGGTATCCCTGGTATCAGTGTTCCTGCAGGATTCGATTCATCAGGTATGCCTATCGGGTTGCAAATCTTAGCTCCAGTCTTGAAAGAAGCAAGATTGTTTAATGCTTCATATAAGTTCGAGCAAGCAAACGATTTCTATACAAAAATAGCTAGCTTGTAATATCCACGCAGGTTAATTTTTGTTAACCTTGTAGTAGTTAGGGGTTTTGTGTAGCATTTTTTGTGTATACTGATAATGTAAAATTTAAATGTTTAGTAAAAAAGGAATTAGATGAAAATACAACAAACAAACAGTAAGACTTCATTTGGGATGAAGGTCAATATAAATTCTAAAGTAGCGATTCGTCAGCAGAAAAAAATGCTTTCTGATATGGAATCATATGCTCTAAAAAAAATTGGGAAGCCTATCTTGAATCTTGATGATACTGTGGATTTATCCATTGGTTCGACAAGAATAAATCGTGTTTCTGATAAAAATGATTTTCGCGAAACCTATACAATAACTGGTAAATCCGTTATTAATGGCAGAGAAAAGAAGGTTAATTTAACTCAATCTTGGCTACATTCAGAAGGTGGTTATGATTCACATAGACCGTTAGTAGTTATTCAAAAATATTTAGAGGGTCTTGCGAAAATGCCGGTTGGCGTCAAAAAATAGGAGTACTCTAGTGCAAGTACAAAAAATAAATATACAGAATTTTGCAACAAATAATAGACAGTCACAAGCTGTCACTCACCCCACATTCGGATTATCAATAAAAACAACAGAAGAATTTGAACAAGCAAACATTAGATTTGGGATTCAAGATAGTGTTAAACGTGTGCTTGAGGCTAGTTGTAAAAAATATAAAAACTTGGACCAGTTATTTGAGTTTGATAAAGGTGCTATAAATACTGTGCACGGAGATGTGTTTGGTAATTCCATGACTGTTTTCGCTTCAAGACGCCCAGATGACTTAAAAGACGCCATTGGTGAATTAGCTAAAAAATCAACTATGCTAAATGATTTATCGAGTTTCGTTGAAAAATTGAATAAATCAAAAAATATAAATATTGAGTTTGAAAAGAATTCGATCGAGTCTCCAAGTTCAGCTATATTTTTTGACTTCTCTTACGGCGCCCAATGCTTTAAAAATATAAAATCAAGTATTAAGGATGCTGCAAAGGCCCTGTCTAAGGTCAGAGACAAGGATAACTTTACGCTTAAATTGAGTTTTAACGATAGAGCAATTGGAGTCGTTAAGGCAAAATTGGTAGAAAATTCTGACGCAAATTTATCTAGAAGCTTTGATTTGACAACAAAGCATAACTCGGACAAAATAAATAACTTTGCAGACGAAATTAGTAATCAAAAAGAATCAAATGCTCCAGTTGATGACCCTTTGTGGGACGCAATCTATTCTATTGGGCATGTTTCTAAATCATCTTCTTAGTAATTTAACATTGAAAGAACTTTGCAATCTTTAGGTAATTTATCTCTACCGTTTAAGTCGTTCAATTCGATTACAAAAGCGCATCCTACAATGTCAGCTCCAGTTCTTGTAACTAAGTTGCATGCAGCAGCTGCAGTTCCGCCGGTAGCCAATAAATCATCAACGATAAGCACTCTGTCGCCCTTTTTAAGAGCATCTTCATGCATTTCGAGTGTATCTGTACCATATTCTAGTTCATAAGACTCTTTAATCGTCTTAGCAGGCAATTTGTTTGGTTTTCTGATAGGGATAAAACCTGCGTCTAATTTGTATGCCACAGGCACGCCAAATATAAAACCACGAGATTCTAGTCCAATAATATAATCGATTTTTTCGCCTTGAAAGTTAGTGCAAAGAAAATCAACCATTTTTTTAAGTGTTTCAGCGTCTTTAAGCGCTGTTGTTATATCTTTGAATACGATTCCCTGTTTTGGAAAATCTATTACGTCTCTAATCATATCTTTAACTTCTTGTGCTATTTGTGCTGTTTGTGGCATTTAATCGCTCCTATTATTTGGCTGTGACTATATTTCTTGTAAACCAACTTCTTGGTTTTGTAAATGTAATTCTTCTTCTAAAACTAAGCCGTGTGTAGTTTTTCCCCAATTCATATCTTTTTTTAGGAATAAGATTTTGTAGCAGATGTACAATACTACAGGGAACCAAATTACAAAGATAAAGAATGAAGTTTCTATTGCTTGTTTTAGTGCCTGAAATCTGGATAATTTATCAAATTGTCTTAGACTATATCTTGCTGCTAAAGTGAAGCAAACTGCAATTCCGCATCCTACTATTAGCGAGGATAAAATACAATTTGTTGGTGCTGATTTTGTTGCAACTCTAATAAGTTGGAATCCTATTTCCATAAGAAGCCAAATGGGCATTATGAATTCTGAAATGTATGCTGTCATATCAAGACTTGCTCTTAGTGACATTTCTTTCGAGTTTAAAACGTTCCCGAATTGTTCCAGGTAGCGTCTTATGCTGCCTTCAAGCCATCTTCTGCGCTGCCTGTATAGTGGAACTAGGTAGATTATACCTTCTTCATTTACGTGAGCTTCTGGACAGAATCTTACGTCCCATCCTTTTATGTGTAATTGAGTTGACATGTCCAAGTCGTCGGTGATTGTATGGTTGTTCCAGCCGCCAATGTCATCAAGGGCAGTTCTTTTGATTAGTTCTCCGTTACCTCTAAGTTCAACTGCGCCTTTTATAGCGTCTCTGCCGACTTGGAAGTTTGCATCGAGTGTATATTCATTATTTTGACATCTTGTTAGGAAGTTATAATCTTTGTTTGAAATAATCTTTCTTGCTTGCGCCGCTCCAACATCTTCAGGTTCAAGGTTTGGCACAAGAATTGATAAGAAATCAGGTGCTACTCTCGCGTCAGCATCAAAAACCAAAATCGCTTCGCCTTTAGCTAGTAACAATGCATCGTTTAGTACCGCAGACTTACCTGGGAATGCACTTTTGTCGCGAACCAAAGCTGTAACTTTTTCGTATTTGTTTTCTAATGCTTTTATAACATTTGCTGTGTTATCTTCGCTTCTGTCATCGATAACAATTACTTCAAAGTTTTCGTATTCCATTGCCAAAATATTTTCAACAGTTGCCGTTATTACGCTGTCTTCGTTGTGCGAAGGAATCATAACGGTTACAAACGGTTTGTAATTTTGGTTTATGACTTTGGGGTTCTTTTTTAGTTTACGTTTTTTGTGGATTGTTGCAAGTTGCAAGTAAATCGCATAAATTACCATGCCTACGCATAGTAAAACAAGTCCCCAGAGTGTGTTGAAATAGTTTTGAAAAACATATAAAAACATTCCTAGACCTAAAATTATTAGCAGTAAAACGATTCTTTCTTTCATATTAGTATCTGTGTAACCTCATTGCATATTCAGTCAGAATATCAGCAACTCTCTTTTTTGCGTCCATCTCTTTTGACATTGTAGCAAAAAATTCAGCTTTTTTCTTGTATTTTTCATCTTTCATTACTTTTTGTATACTTTCATACAATTTTTGCACTGTCAGGTGATCGTGTGTTATAACTTCAGAAACCTGTAATTCAGCCATTCTTCTGGCATTATTTTCTTGTTCTATTTGGTTTAAATCTGGTACGATAACCGATGGTTTACCTAGAGATAATATTTCCATCGCTGTCGAGTGTCCAGCTTGGGCAATGATTAAGTCGGCAGTTTTTAAATGTGATGAAATGTCCGGTAACATTCCTCTTATGTTAACATTCGGTGGAGCATCTTCTGCCTCAAAGAATGTAAATATATCAAAATCAACATCAGGTAATTTTCTTGCGACTTCTATAATACAGTCAAAAAGAGGTTTTCTGTAAGCATGTCCGCCTAAAGAAACCACGATGTATGGGTTTTTGCTTTCACGTTCAATTAAAGGCACGCTGTCATAGTCAAAATTGACTAATGGGCCTACGAATTTTGTACGCTTCATTATTTTTCGGTTGTGGCTCAAATTAGGAAGGCAAATCGTATATGGCGGTTCAAAATCTGGAATAAGTATTTCTTCAGTCGAACTCAAATACATTCTCATCCAAGAGTCAAAAGATACTCCCAAAAGCTTTACTAACCAGTTATCTTGTTGGAAAAACGGATAAAAAGCGCTTTGGTTTGTAATCGTAACGCAAGGCAGTTTTAATTTTTCAGCCGCCATGACTGGAATCATTCTCCCGTCGGCAACCACGCATGATGCACCTGATTTTTTTATAATATCAACTTCTTCGTCAACCATTTTGTTGAATTTCATTACCCAACTTTGGTTTTGGATAATAGTTTTAGCAACGTCAAAAGCTCCGTCATGCCCTACAAATTTCAATTCTTGAGAAATCTTATGGCATGGAATTCCTTTTGCCTTAAGTCTTTCCAAGGCATAATCGTATGTTGCAACGATGTAATTCTTTTTATCCAACTTGGTTGAAATAGCTATTGTTCTTGATGAATGGCCGTATCCTTCTGAGCTAATAGAAAAATAAATTTTCTTAGCTAAATGTTCTCTTTTCTTAAACATCTTCTGAATTTGACTAATCTTTTCTTTAAAAAGCATGTAAAAAACTCCCCTAACCTTCCTCTATTATAGTCCGAATATATGTTTTTTGCGAGTTTTTATATTAATTTTCGTTAAAGTACTTGCGTTTTTGTTTAGTTTAAATATAATATTCATTGTACACACATAAGAAAGGGGTTTTAAACCATGAACAAAGAAGAATTAGTACAAGAGATTGCAAAAAAAGCAAAAGTTACTCAAAAAGATGCAAGCGAAGTTTTAGGTGCGTTAGTTGATACAATCCAAAAAACTGTAGCTAAAGGTAAAAAAGTTACATTAGTTGGTTTCGGTACTTGGGAACCACGTAAGAGAGCTGCTAGAAATGGTAGAAACCCTCAAACTGGTAAAGAAATCAAAATTGAAGCTAAAACAGTTCCTGCTTTCTCAGCTGGTAAAAAATTCAAAACTATCGTTAACGGAAAATAGTTTTTGAAAAACTAAAGTTAAAAAGCTTGTAAATCATTCGATTCACAAGCTTTTTTTAATGCTTTATTTTGACCGGTTTGCGGATATCCTATTTTGCTAATAACCTTTTATAAACGCTTCATTTACTTTTTGTGTCAGGCTGTGAAGCATTTTTGTTGCAAGTTCTTTTACTTGTTGCTCTCTTGGATAATAGTCTGTCGTTTCAATCACTTGTTTATTAAATCGATTCACGAACATTGGATTTCCAAATCTTTCATCAGCATCCTCTACTAGCTTTATTCCCAAATTTGTATTAGGGTCAGCAATCCTTGCCAAAAATTTCTGAATGAGGCTAATTCTTTTTGTATTTTTTGTAGCTACAAAGTCTTCAAACGTGTGAGGTTTAAAGTTCAGAATAACGAAAGAATCTTTTAATGCGGTATCTTGAGTAGAAACTCCTACAGTTACCGAGTTTGGGTAATCACGTGATGTTGTATTGGTTAACTCTTTGAAGGTTTGTAAATCCTCCTCTGTTAATTCTACATTAATATGGTTTGCTATTGTCTTCGGATTTTTAAAGCTACTGTTTGTGTAATTTGTGCTGGATAAATTTTTAAAACCACTAAATGATATGTTGGTTGTTTTAAAGTTTGGCTGGTTATAATTTAATACTAATTGCATTGTAAAAGCCCTCTTGTTTTTTATTTCTTATGAATGTTTTAAAACTTGCAAAAAAATAACTTGCTAGTTGAAGCAAATTATTTCTCTTTTTATTTACATTCTTTAATATTCTTACTTATATATAAATACGTCTTCAGCCAGTTTTAAAACAAATTCTGTATTTTCGTCTAGGTTAAGTGAGTTGCCTTTGTAAAAAGTTGCCATAACCGGAGAAACAAGAACATTTCCACCAAAGCCAAGAACTCCAAGAGTTAGAGAGAATGGTGTAAGTAAAATGCTGGAGCCATCGACCGCGAGGCGTCCTGTTACTCCAACCATTTTCTTTAAAAATCTTCCGCCTGGTCGCATTGAGTTGAACATGCTCGCAACATATTTTCTTCTACCTTTGATTTTATTAAAAAATATATTTTTGTGATTTGCCCTTGCTACATAGGCGTCAATGGGTTGGACCTCGTTGTTTAAAAGTACAGAGTTTACTTTAATAGAAATAAGTCCGCCGTTTCCGGTCAGTTGAGGCTTGTGAGAGGCTACTACTTCGCCTTTGAATACCGTTCCTGAGCGTATAGTGTAGTATCTTGTGCTAACCGGGTATTCAGAAACGAAGGTGACTCTTGTGCCTTTTTTCGTTCTGTCAGAAATTTCTGTTTTTAGTCTTACCCTAATCCTTGTACCTTTTTTAATGACCGCAAAATCCTCATTTGAACTGCGTCTGCCTTCTTTGTATGACAGATTTCTTTCGTATGTAGGTGACTGGCTTGTTTGCGCTGTTGGCTTTTGCTCGTTTTTACTAAAGGTAGCTTTTGCCAGCGGGGCAGTATTTTGGCTCGGCTGAGATTTAACTTTTACTTCTGTGTTTTTTTCTTCCAAGATTTTAGGCAACGCTGGTAGCGCCATGTCTTCTTCTATCTTAGACGGGTTGTAATTTTTCCTTACCTCATCGTCCAAGGACGTGTCAAATTCAAGCGCTAGCACTGGCATGCTCATAAGATTAATTATTAAAGCTAAACTTAAAAATTTTTTCAAATTTCAACCTTTGTTGGTTTTAAGAGCAAACAACCTTGCGACCCTGAATCGAATTCAGAGCAACGTGTTAGTCTTTTAACATTTCGTTGATTGCTTTGGCTGCTTTTTTGCCGGCACCCATAGCGTTAATTGCGTTTGATTCACCAACAGGAGCGACGTCACCGCCTGCAAATATCGTTGGGATAGAACTTTGGTTGCTCTCAGCGTTAACAACGATGTAGCCCCTTCTGTCCGTTTCTATATCCATGCCTTCTGCGTGTGCTGATTTTTGGATAATCGGGTTTGGCCCTGTTCCAAGTGCAATTATTACTGTATCTATATCCATTTCTACAATGTTTCCTGTTGGAACCGGTTTTCTTCTTCCGCTCTCATCTGGTTCGCCAAGTTCCATTACTTCAAGTTTCATGCTCTTTACATAACCGTCTTCGCCGATAATCTCGGTTGGAGAGTGAAGTAATTTGAAAATAATTCCTTCTTCCTTAGCGTGTCTGATTTCTTCAAGTCTAGCCGGAAGCTCAGCTTCTGTTCTTCTGTAAACGATATAAACTTCTTTAGCACCAACTCTCATTGCTGTTCTAGCCGAGTCCATAGCAACGTTTCCGCCGCCTATAACTGCAACCTTATCTCCAAGTTTCAAAGGTGTTGGAGTGTGTTCTTCGTGTGCTTGCATCAAGTTTACACGGGTCAAGAATTCGTTAGCCGAATATACTCCGTTTAAGTTTTCGCCGTTTACTCCAAGCATTTTTGGTAGGCCTGCGCCTGAACAGATGAATATTGCATTAAATCCGTCTTCTTCAAGTTGTTTCAATGTTATTGATTTTCCTACTATAACGTTTGTTTCAAATTTTACGCCGATAGTTTTAAGTGTGTTGATTTCTCTATCTAAGAAAGTTCTTGGTAATCTGAAGGGAGGGATTCCGTATCTCAAAACTCCGCCTAGTTTGTGAAGTGCTTCAAAAACTACAACTTCGTGCCCTGCTTTTCTCAAATCCCCTGCAGCCGTAATTCCTGCGCAACCTGAGCCTATAACCGCAACTTTTTTGCCTGATGGTTTAATTTCAGGATTTTTAGCCGTTGAGTTGTCTCCAACGTATCTTTCTAATGCTCCGATTGCAACCGGTTCGCCTTTTATACCAAGAACACATTTGCCTTCGCATTGTCTCTCTTGAGGGCAAACTCTGCCGCATACTGACGGTAGCAAGCTTGTTTCTCTTATTATGTCGCCAGCCTTTTCAATGTTGCTTTCTTTTAGCGCTTCAATGAATTCTGGTATGTTAATATTAACTGGGCAACCTTGGATGCAGCGTGCATTTTTGCAGTGCAAGCATCTGTTTGCTTCAATTTTAACTTGTTCTGGTGTTAAGTTGTCTTCAACCGCTGTAAAATTAGTCCTTCTAACGTTAGGATCTTGCTCGTGCGGATGTTGTCTGTTTTTTGTACTTTCGTTTGACATAAATCTTCTCCCTATTCTCATAACATTTTACTGAAAAAATATTAATTATGCAAATCAGAAAGTGAAGATTGTAGTGAGAAGCGTGTTTTTTGTTTTTATACCAAACAAAAGTGAAAGATTAAATTTAACCTTTCACTTTTGTAAATATTCTGTTTTTACCTTTCTTTTACCTATACCTTATACTTTTTGTTTTTTTTTAAGCGAATGTTTTGAAAGAAGTTTCAACGTTCTTTTGGATAACTTTTTTAACAGATTCCATTTCTGTGTCCAACGCTTTTTGTTTAGTGTCAAGATCTTGAAGTTTTAATTCAAGTTTTTTGTCATTACTTTGAACTATGTCCATTTTAGCGTTGATGCCATCCATTTTGTTTTGATACTGTTGTTTTTGGTATTCATATTCGCTGTATGCGTCTTGGTACGCTGTATTGTCGTTTGTAGTAGAAGCTCCTAATTTGAAGCTAGATAAAACTGTTTTGTTGTCAGTGTCAAGTTGATCGATTGCAGACATTCTACCAGTAGAGCTCCAAGTGATTTTGCAGTTTTTCAAGCTTGAGCTTTCAGTAACACTAGCATTGTCATTTACATTATAGAGGTAAGTTTTGTTAGTTTCTGATGCATTAGCATTAAGCTTTAATGAAGCGTCAGTCGCGTAAGTAGTTTTACCATTGTATGTATATTGGTAGAATTGAGTTTTGTTTAAGTATTGCCCGTTTGTACCTGCTGGGTTAGTTGTTGCGTCATATGCTTTTGTAATATCTGCTAAAGTATATCCAGTAGCTGTTGTAGCGCTTGGGCTTGCTAAGCTTCCCGCTTTAGCTTCCAATGCAGTTCCTTCTGCGTAGTAAGTTTGGCTACCTACTTTATAAGAGTAATAATTTTTTGTTGAGTCATATGCTTGTCCATTCCCTGCTAAGACATTTTTCAAGTAGTCTACATTGTTTTGGCTATATCCGGTTTTGCTTGAATCAGTAATTACAGGTGTGTAATTGATTTGAGTAGCAGTCCCTGAGTTAGCTGAGTATTTTGGAATATTGCAATCTTCCAAAAGGTAGTTGATATCGTTTTGAGTTTCAACGTTAGAAGTATCAGCTAGTGTTACAGGAGTTCCGTTTATAGTGTAAGTACCAGCAGAAGGCGAGCCACATTTTACAAAACCTGCAGTTTGTCCTTGAGTTTCAATCAAGTTTTGAGTGTAATTAACAGTGTATAGCCCGTTTCCAGTGCTTTGAGTTCCAGTGATACTAGAAGCAGTTCCGCTGCTATCAGTGAATGTATAGTTTGTAGTAGTGAAATTATCAGTGCTCGGAGGAGTTGGAACAGCGATGTCCAAAAGCTGAGAGTTTAATGCTGAAGTTTCAGTGGCTAAAGTAGTTCTTTGTTGGTTGATTTGTTGACCTTGAAATTCAACGTCGCTCTTTTCTCCTGATATCATTACATATCTCATTTGTGATGCTGACATACCCATAATTTTCGAGCCTCCATACTTGGTCGAATTTTGTAATTCTTTCGTAAACGTTGCTTGTAGGTTTCCCTTACTCACTATCTATCGTCCTTTTTAATGATATTCTTTAATTTTTCAACTATTAATGTTACATTTTTGTAATATAAGTACCTGAAATGCTCTTATATCAGCAAAAAGTGAAAGATTGAATTTAACCTTTCACTTTTGTAAATATTCTGTTTTTACCTTTCTTTTACCTATACCTTATACTTTATTGCTTTGATTAAGCGAATGTTTTGAAAGAAGTTTCAACGTTCTTTTGGATAACTTTTTTAACAGATTCCATTTCTGTGTCCAACGCTTTTTGTTTGGTGTCAAGATCTTGAAGTTTCAATTCAAGTTTTTTGTCATTACTTTGAACTATGTCCATTTTAGCGTTGATGCCATCCATTTTGTTTTGGTATTGTTGTTTTTGGTATTCATATTCACTGTACGCATCTTGGTACGCTGTATTATCGTTTGTAGTAGAAGCGCCTAATTTGAAGCTAGATAAAACTGTTTTGTTGTCAGTGTCAAGTTGATCGATTGCAGACATTCTACCAGTAGAGCTCCAAGTGATTTTGCAGTTTTTCAAGCTTGAGCTTTCAGTAACACTAGCATTGTCATTTACATTATAGAGGTAAGTTTTGTTAGTTTCTGATGCATTAGCATTAAGCTTTAATGAAGCGTCAGTCGCGTAAGTAGTTTTACCATTGTATGTATATTGGTAGAATTGAGTTTTGTTTAAGTATTGCCCGTTTGTACCTGCTGGGTTAGTTGTTGCGTCATATGCTTTTGTAATATCTGCTAAAGTATATCCAGTAGCTGTTGTAGCGCTTGGGCTTGCTAAGCTTCCCGCTTTAGCTTCCAATGCAGTTCCTTCTGCGTAGTAAGTTTGGCTACCTACTTTATAAGAGTAATAATTTTTTGTTGAGTCATATGCTTGTCCATTCCCTGCTAAGACATTTTTCAAGTAGTCTACATTGTTTTGGCTATATCCGGTTTTGCTTGAATCAGTAATTACAGGTGTGTAATTGATTTGAGTAGCAGTCCCTGAGTTAGCTGAGTATTTTGGAATATTGCAATCTTCCAAAAGGTAGTTGATATCGTTTTGAGTTTCAACGTTAGAAGTATCAGCTAGTGTTACAGGAGTTCCGTTTATAGTGTAAGTACCAGCAGAAGGCGAGCCACATTTTACAAAACCTGCAGTTTGTCCTTGAGTTTCAATCAAGTTTTGAGTGTAATTAACAGTGTATAGCCCGTTTCCAGTGCTTTGAGTTCCAGTGATACTAGAAGCAGTTCCGCTGCTATCAGTGAATGTATAGTTTGTAGTAGTGAAATTATCAGTGCTCGGAGGAGTTGGAACAGCGATGTCCAAAAGCTGAGAGTTTAATGCTGAAGTTTCAGTGGCTAAAGTAGTTCTTTGTTGGTTGATTTGTTGACCTTGAAATTCTACGTCACTCTTTTCTCCTGATATCATTACATATCTCATTTGTGATGCTGACATACCCATAATTTTCGAGCCTCCATACTTGGTCGAATTTTCCAATTCATTTCGTAAACTTTGCTTGTAATTTATCCCTTACTTACTATATATCGTCCTTTGTGATTGTAATCTTTAATGTTTAGTCATCTTTGTTACTTTTTTGTAACAAATATGACTAAGGGTAACAGGTATTTTCCTTTGTTTTTATAAATGTTTTTGCTAAAATATTATTGGATGAGGGAAAAATAAGTTATGTTATTAGAATTTTTATTTTCAAAAATACACAGAGCAACAGTTACAGATGCAAATCTTGAATATGTTGGTTCTATTACTATTGCAGAAGACCTAATGCAAGCTGCTAAGTTGCAAGAATATCAAAAGGTTGATGTGTTAAACATTAATAATGGCGAAAGATTTCAAACTTATGTTATCAAAGGTGAGTCAGGTTCTGGCGTAATTTGTATAAACGGAGCTGCCGCAAGAAAAGCACAAAAAGGTGATAAAGTTATCATAGTTTCTTATGCTTACTTTAAACCATATAAGATGGATGGATTTGAACCGACTGTAGTTTTGGTTGATGATAGCAACAAAATAATTGAAAAAGAATAAAGCATGCAATATGTACCGTTACATCTACATAGTGAGTATTCTTTGCTTGATGGGGCTATCAAGCTAAAAGACTTGTGCAAATATGCAAAAGAAAATGATATGCCTGCTGTTGCAATGACCGATCACGGTGTTATGTACGGAGCTATCGATTTTTACAAAACAGCAAAAGAAACAGGGGTTAAACCTCTTATCGGATGCGAGTTTTATGTATATGACGGCGAACTTTCAGAAAGAAATTCGTCAAAAACGACATTGAATCACTTGGTGTTATTGGCAAAAGACAAACAGGGATATGCGAACCTTGTAAAACTTGTTTCAATTGCTCATTGCGAAGGATTTTATTATAAGCCAAGGGTAAACTTTGAGTTGATAAAAAAATATTCAGAAGGGCTAATTTGTCTTTCTGCTTGTGTTCAAGGTGAAGTTGCGTATTTGATCTTACAAAAAGAACTTGCAAAGGCTAGAGAAACAGCTAAGAAATATAAAGAGCTGTTCAAAGATGATTATTATATTGAGCTTCAAGACCATGGGTTGGATATGCAAAAGCGTTCTAATCCGGACTTGATTAATATAGCAAAAGAATTAGATATCAAGATGGTAATCACAAACGATTCTCACTATTTGAGAAAAGAAGATGCGGATTTCCATGACACTCTTTTATGTTTGCAAACTAACGCGCTAAAAGCAGACGAAAACCGTTTTCGTTTTTCTAACAACGAATTTTATGTAAAGACGGTTTCTGAGCTTCGAGACGCATTCAAGTGGATGGATAGCGATACTTTTGAGCAAGCTATTAAAAACACAGTTGAGATTGCTGAAAAATGCCATCTTATAATCGAATTTGGAAACAGCCCACTTCCTCACTATGACGTTCCCGCGACTCATACGATTGAGAGCTATCTTGACTTTAAGGTTCGAGAAGGACTCGCAAAACGTTATAAAGAGATTACCCCTGAAATTGAAACTAGGGTTAAGTATGAATTAGGGATTATTGAGCAGATGGGTTTTTCTGCATACTTCTTAATTACTTGGGACTTTATTCACTACGCTAGAGTGAGCGGAATTCCTGTTGGGCCTGGCAGAGGTTCGGCTGCAGGAAGTATCGTTGCATACGCGCTTGAAATCACCGATATTGACCCGATAAGACACAATCTGTTGTTTGAAAGATTCTTGAACCCTGAGAGAATAAGCATGCCCGACGTCGATATCGACTTTTGTATTGAGCGCCGTTCTGAGGTAATCGAGTACGTTGCCCAGAAGTATGGTGCAGACAAAGTTTGTCAAATTGTAACCTTTGGTACGTTCGCAGCAAAAGCGGCTTTAAAAGGCGTTGCGAGAGTCTTTAATGTTCCATTCGCAGAAAGTAATAAGCTTTCAGCTTATATTCCATCAAATCCGGGTGCGAAAATCGATGATGCACTTCAAAAAGGCATGGAGCTTAAAGCTTTATATGATTCTGATCCTGAGATGA
>Ga0302215_10001101_pt1 | contig 19673 bp, 15 predicted proteins | sample II_Fen_N3_1_FD_194580 | JGI IMG/M metagenome (GOLD analysis project Ga0302215, IMG submission 194580) | Peat permafrost microbial communities from Stordalen Mire near Abisko, Sweden - II_Fen_N3_1 | ecosystem: Environmental > Terrestrial > Soil > Wetlands > Permafrost | place: Sweden: Abisko...
AATAAAAGTAGCACAACAAGAAGACGAGATATCGCTAAAAGAATTAATGCAGAAGGCCCGTGAATGGTGGCAATATCTTTTGAGCAAATGGATTATTATCCTTGTTTTTGGACTGGGGGGTGCAGCCATTGGTTTAGTGGTGGCATTGATGGCAAAACCTAAGTATACCGCTCACCTTTCATTTGCGTTGGTGGAAAAATCTGCCGGAGGAGGTGGATTGGCCGATTTGGCTTCATCCTTTGGAATTAGCGGTCTTATGGGTGGTGGGAGCAATGGTACTTTTAGTGGCGATAACCTGCTGGAAATTATTCAGTCGCGCCACTCTATAGAGCAAACCTTGCTATCACCGGTAGACTATTATGGTAAAACGCAAAACCTGGTAGAGGTTTATGCTCAGGTAAATGAATTGAAGGACCGTTGGAAAGAACAAACAAAGAATCCAGAACTACAAAAACTGACTTTTCCTATCGGTCAAAACCGTGAGACATTTACGCGTACGCAGGATAGTGTATTGTTTTCTATTTACAGTGAAATTGTTAAATCGAATGCGTTGACTGTGGCTCGTAAAGATAAAAAGCTTAGTCTGGTGAACCTTGACTTTGTCAGCAAGGATGAACTTTTTGCGAAATTGTTTGTCGAAACATTGATGAAAGAAACCTATCAGTTTTACAGCGATACCCGTACTGCCCAAAGTCGTTCGAATATAAAGATGATGGAAGCAAAAGCCGATTCGGTAAAGCGTCTCTACGAATCGTCGCTATACAAAGGTGCTAGTTTTTCGCAGGTCAATATTAATCCTGCGCTTCAGGTGGCTGCCGTACCGGGGCTAAAACAACAGAATAATGCGCAACTTTACGCTACAATCTATACCGAGGTGTTGAAGAACCTGGAATCACTGAAACTGGACATGGCACGTGAAACACCTATTGTACAAATTGTGGATACACCTCGTTTCCCGTTGGAGAAAGATAAACTCGGAAAGATAAAGGCGGTGGCTACCGGCGGTATTTTGGGTGGATTTTTAATTGTATTTTATTTATTGGGGGCATTGTTTCTGAAGAATGCGATGAAGGACTGATACTTCGACTGCGCTCAGTACAAGTAATTCACAATTCATAATTAAAGGGATCTTGCTTATGCAGGGTCTCTTTTTTTTACCACTAAGTCACTTAGATAACAGAGATTCACTAAGCTGTTATTTCAACCGAACGGCCGCTATAGTCGGCCTGTCGGGTGATATGCACAGATGGGGAACACCGTGTCACACTGAGTAATCACTGTGTCACACTGTGAAACTAAAATAACACCGTGTTACATTGAGCTATTATCTCCCGCTGATGGTTTTTGCCCCCAATTTACACTCTTACACCAATTTCACCTTCTTTCATTGTCCACAGATTATTCGGATTTCCACAGATGCTTCCCCTGATCTAAATTTAAACAACGAATTTCCCTAATTGCACGAATTTAAGATAGTGTGTTTTTATAATTCGTATCATACGCGTCATTCGTGGTTTATATCTAACATCTCTTTTTTTGTATATAATGTCGTACCTACTGCGCTTGGACTGTTCTGTGATTTTCTTTTCTACCATACTGTCGCGCCTCTACGAGGCTAAATACACCCTCTTACACCTTTTCACCAATTTATTGTCCACTGATTAAACTGATTTCCATAAATTAACGCTTTACCTTCGGAATTGCACCTTTACACTCTCACACCTTTACACAATTCCACCTTTTTACCCTTCTATCAATTGTCTTTGAAAAAAACTTTTATGTAGTACTTTTTTGTTAACGCCGGCACTTTGTGAATTCGTTTTTTAATACAATTAGAGGCAGTATTGCATGTAGTGTAATTGTTTTTTTTTTTGTGGCAATTATTACAGCTTGTTCGCCAATTCTTCTGATTTTATGGGCTAAAGCGACGAAGGTAATGGGTGTGGTTAACAATATTTTAAGCTTTTATTGTTGTATTCGCTTGTTTCCACCCTCGTTTTTATTCTTAGCATACTAAACGGAACCATCTGTCGTTATCAACTATTTATGTAGTCTTTTTTTCTATTTTCAAATTATTGAGTGTTAACGAATTGATTATTGGAGGGTAATTTTATTCTATTTTCTGCCACTATTGTGAAAATAATGTGTTACTTTTGTAGCCCGATAGAATAGCCCTTGCGTGGGTTGTTATATTGGAACGAAATAGTAAAGGTTTAATGGCCGATGAGAGAATAGAATGCGTTAGTTTTTTGTTACAGATTGAAATGATAAGATAGTAGGTGTAGATGAGCTACCGGAATAGGTTGATAATTGTTTTGCTGATGGTTACTGATTGAGAAGTGATTGGATTTTTATTCAATATATTTTTTAATTAATAAATTATTAACATTAAAATTATTTGTTTATGCAAAATGAGATTTTAAGGACTTACGGTTGTAAGGACGAAGAGTTACTCTTCATTTCTATTTTTGTGTCTTTGAGTTTGAAACGCGATTTGCCGGAATTTGCAGCTTATTCGCCGGTGTTTAATGAGGCTTACCAGATAGCATTTGATGGTAAGATAACAGTGCTGAAAGAGGTGGTTATGCCAAAGTTTATTGTGACGGAGCGAAAGGTTGTTACTACGCGACTACATGGAACGATGGATGGACTTCTTGAATCGGTGAGACATTTGACAGGTTACATTAAATTGGCAAAATCGGGTATTTCTATTCCGATAGAAGATTTTGGATTTACAGCTCTACGCACCGCTATTAATGCTAAAGATGCTGAAGGTGCATTTAAAAGTTTACAATTTGTAAATGGCAATGTAGCTAAGTTTAAAGAGGTGTTGGCTGCTCAGGGTCTTTCTGAGGAATTTGTGAACGGATTAATAGCCACTGCGGCTTCGATTGCTGCCGACAAGCAACTTCAGTACGAATACGACACGAAAGCGACCGCTTTATTACAAAGTAATGTGGGTGGGTTTAATGAATTGAATACACAGTTGACCGAGATACTTTCGGTGGGTAAAATACTTTATACGGGTAAAGATTCGGTAAAATTGAAAGAATATACTTTTAGTGAACTGCTGAAAAAGGTGCATCGCACCTCAAAACCGGTAAGTGATGATACTGCTGCAGTTACAGCACCTACAAAGTAAATAGCCAGGTATAGAAAAGGCAGTGGGAGGACTTTGAACGTATAAATCCTTCGGCTGCCTTTGAAAAATAATATACAAGTTGATGCGACTTTTCCCGGTTTCAACCGGAATTGACTTGGAAAAACCAAGAATAGAGTTGGAAGAACGCAGAATTGAGTTGGAAAAGCGCAGAACTCACTTTGAAAGGTCCAGAATATAGTCGGAAAGGCGCAGAACTTACTTAGGAAGACCAAGAATGGACTTGGAAAAGCGCAGAACAGAGTTGGAAAGACACAGAACTGACTTGGAAGAGGTGAGTAAGTGTTTGATGGCTGATAGAATTATATTGTAGAGATGGGGTAGTTGTTCTGTTGCCACTTTGGCATTTGGAAAGACCCAAACGCTGATAGAATAATAAATTAATTTTTTGAGTAAATAATCTGAAATTCGAATATGACTTTTTATGAACTATAAGTTCCTTCTCTTTTTTCTTCTAGTGGTCAATTCTTTGGTCTTGACTGAATTGGGCGCTGTTAATAAGTATATTATTACATTTAAGCAACCGAATCCAGTAGAAGAGCCTGTAATTGCTCAGGTAAATACATTGAGCGAAAATGAGAATCAGATAATTTGGGGAGAACAAATAAATGCTAATTTACAGCATTATAACGTTTATCGAAATTCAATTAATGAAGATATTGGCTGGACGTTAATTGGCAGAGTAAATTATCCGGATAGTTCGAGATTTAATGATAAAAATGTAAATTCGAATATACAATCGTACCAGTATAAAGTATCGGCAGTAGATCTTTGTGCTGAAGAAACATTTTCATCAGCAGTTAAAACTTTGAAACTAAATTTGGATAAAAGAAATGATGGGACCTACATTTTGAATTGGAATACAAGTAATGATATAAAGTTGAGATCTTATGTTATTTTAAAAGGAAGTTCTTTCAATCATCTTAATTCTATTGATAGTTTATCGGAGACAAATCCGGAATATATAGATAATCAGAATGCCACTATCACTCAATATTACCGAATAACAAGCAACGCATTGTTAGCTGACTCAGTATTGGTAGATAAGAATAAAACAAATCGGATTATTATTCGATCGAATATAGTTTCAACACAAGGTGATAATATAGAGGATTCAGATAAGAATATAAAGTTATATCCAAATCCATTAAGCAACTATTCAATTGTAGCTTTACCTTATAATCCTGTAAAACCCTATATTGTAAGTGTTTTTGATCTTACTGGCAAAACAGTATACAATCAAACCGTTTATTCAGATGAGTTTTTACTCGATAGAGGTAATATGAAAGAAGGGGTATATGTTATTCAAGTAACTGGAAATAGAGTTTATAGAAAGAAAATAATTGTAGGTAGTCGAGACTACTAAATATTTTTTGCATTTATTTTATACATGTTGCTTTTGTACATAATAAGGCGATAATTTTGTTAGTTGAGCTTTATGTTATTTATTAAATTAAAAAATTATGAAATCAAAGATTGTATTAGTTTGCTTGTTTAATATGTTCTTTGTTTTGCAATGCGTAAAAGCGCAAAACATACAAACATTTGGAGACATTATACAATTGTCATTGAATTCTTACAAGGCGGGAGAAATTCAATGGCAATTTTCAAAAGATAAATTGGAATGGAAAGATATTACTGGAGCTACAAAAACTGATCTGATTTATAAAGTTGCTGATTCAGGTTACTTTAGAGCAAGAGTTAGCAATCCATGTAAATATTTTTCTGATACTACTTTTATAGAAGTATGGAAAAGAGAGTATCATATGAATCTTATTAAAGGTTTAAATAATCAGGGGCTTGTTTATGAGAATGGAAAAATATATGTTGCCAATGACATTGATGGCATCAATAGTCAGATTATCAAATATGATTGGAATACGCAAACAGTCATAAGAAAGATACTTAATTTGGCTATTGGACATGGCGCAGAAATTGACTATCTAAAATCAAAGAAACAATTATTTGCAACTAATGGAAGTGGAAATGCTATATGCAAAGTCTATTCAATAAATATTGAAGATACTGTACCTGCTATTCAAAGAACTTATAATTTAGCAAAACTAGGTTATTCTTCTTTGATAGCGTTAAACGAAGAAAAAAATATATTTTATGTAATAAGTTCATTAACTGGAGATAAAGGTAGTCATGTAATTACTCCGGTTGATATTGAAACAGGTATTCCAGATATTGCAAATCAATTTACACTACCCAATATGGGTTTGCCTAATGGTGCCAAGTTTAGGAACGGAAAACTTTATTTTTTATTGGGAAGTACATCAACTATAATAGCTATTATAGATACAGAAAAGAAAAAACTGGATAAGGTTATTGTTTTTCCAAATACGGATGAACCTGAAGGATTAGGAATTATTGAAGATTCTGTGAATAATAGTTTTAAATTTGTAGTAGGGTATGTTAATGATTGTGTTTATACAGTTTCATTTTAACTGATATGGAAATGTTTTTACTCTGGCTGAATACGTTTAAATTAAATGCATTCCTTTTAACACAAATTACACTTTATTAAATATACAATAAAAATATTAAATTATGAATATCGCAATTATACTTGCAGGTGGTTCAGGGACTAGACTTGGAGGTGATATACCGAAACAATTTTATAAAATAGCAGGCAAAATGGTCATTGAACATACATTAGATGTATTTCAAAACCACAATGATATTCATGAAATTGTTGTTGTTTCAAATCCGGACTTTATTCATGAAGTAGAAAATATAAGTGTTAAGAATCAATATACCAAACTTAAGAAAATTCTTAACGGAGGAGTTGAACGGTATCATTCCAGTTTGGCAGCTATTGCTTCATATGATAATGATAATATAAATTTGCTTTTTCATGATGCTGTTCGCCCATTAGTTAACGAAAGAATTATTTCTGATGTAATTGCTGCATTAAATAATTACAATGCTGTTGATGTTGCAATTAAGACTACAGATACTATCATTCAAACCTCTAATAATAAATTTATTGCAGGAATACCTGAGAGAGAAAGATTGAGAAGTGGGCAAACGCCACAAGGATTTAAACTGGGTACTATTAAAAGAGCCTACGAAATAGCTCTTAAAGATCCATTATTTAAAACTACAGATGATTGTGGAGTTGTGTATAAATATTTACCCAATGAACAAATATTCGTAGTAAATGGAGAAATTTTCAATGTTAAACTAACTTACAAAGAAGATATTTTTCTTATTGACAAATTATTTCAGTTAAAATCAATAGTAATCCAACAAGACAACCTTTTAAGCGAGGAGAATCATATTAAAACTACGATAAGTAAAAAAGTCATTGTTGTTTTTGGTGGTAGTTACGGAATTGGCGCTGAAATAGTTCGTCTAAGTAAAGATTATGGGGCACATGTATATTCGTTCAGTAGATCTTCAACGTTAACAGATGTTTCACAAGTAGAAACAGTAAAGAAAGCTTTAGCAAAGGTACATTCTATTGAAGGTCGAATTGATTGTGTTGTTAATTCAGCTGGAGTTTTACATAAAGAACCATTATATCATATGAAATATGAAGAAATAGTAGATGGAATAAATGTTAATTATTTGGGTGCAATTATTGTCGCTAAGGAATCCTTTGATTATCTAAAAGAGAGTAAAGGAAATTTATTACTTTTTACTTCCAGTTCATATACAAAAGGTAGAGCAATGTACAGTTTGTATTCATCATCAAAGGCTGCAATAGTTAATTTAACTCAGGCCTTAAGTGAAGAATGGTTTAATTTTGGGATTAAAATTAATTGTATCAATCCTGAACGTACAGCAACCCCTATGAGAATAAGAAACTTTGGTATAGAACCTGCAGATTCTTTACTTTCTAGTCATGAAGTGGCATTAGCCTCTCTTTACGTGTTAACAACTACTCTTACCGGTGATGTTTTAGATGTGAAAATACGAGGTTGAATAATTTATCTGAGACATATATGAGAGAAATTCAAATTTTAGAATTAAGAAAAATACAAATCGAAATACTAAAAGAATTAGTACAATTTTGTGATGACAATCAAATTCGTTATTTTCTGTGTGGTGGTACTTTATTGGGTGCAGTTAGGCACAAAGGTTATATACCCTGGGATGATGATATTGATATTATGATTCTTCGAAAGGACTATCTTAGGCTTATTGAGCTATATAAGAATAATGATAATTTTACGCTGTTTTCATGTAATAAAACTCCAAAATATCCTTTTCCTTTCGCTAAATTATCGAAAAATAATTCAATTCTGAAGGAAGAAACTAATGTTAAATTTTCAATGGGTATTAATATCGACATTTTTCCTATAGATTCCCTACCAGCAAATAATAAGCTATTGAAAAGACACTTTCGAATTATTACTTTATACCGCTTTTTATGGTTCGGTAAAGCTAATCTAATTTTTCGGAACACAACAAACCCAAGAAAGATACCGATGAAAATGATATTAAAGTTGTTATCATTCTTTGTTTCATATAGTTATATAAATAAAAGAATTGATAAGCTTGCACAAAGTTATGATTTTGAAAATTCAGATTTTGCAGGTATTACAGTTTGGGGTTATGGGACAAAAGAACGTTGCTGTAAAGCAATTTATGAAAATACAATTAAACTTGAATTTGAAGGACTACAATTTGATGCTCCTGCTAATTATAAAGAATATTTGAGTAACGTATACGGTGATTATATGCAACTTCCATCCGAAGATAAACGGAATACGCATCATTTTTTTAAAGCCTATTGGACGAACTGTTTGATGATTGATCTCCTAATTTACTGTTTTGACTTAGTTTTATAAGTGTAAATATATTTTGTACAAATTTTCGCAACATATTTAATTGAAATAATGTAAACTTAATATTTTCAAAGTTTTGGATAATTATTTATAACTAGTTATGTGTTTAAATGTGATTGATCATATGGTTGTTAAATGGAATCATTAAGAGTTAAAACTGTTCGTGGAGTTAGTTGGAGTGCTATGGATAATATAGCGAGCTCTGGTATTACTTTCTTAGTGGGACTTGTTCTTGCTAGAATACTGTCACCAGTTGAATTTGGCATATTGGGAATGATAACCGTTTTTATTGCTGTTTCAAACTCAATTATTGACAGTGGTTTTTCAAGTGCTTTAATTCGAAAAAATGATGCCAAGAATATTGATTACAATACGGTTTTTTATTTCAATTTAATACTAGGATTCACTCTTTATATTATATTATTTTTTTGTGCCCCTGCAATAAGTAGCTTTTTTCATGAATCTGTCTTAATTCCAGTTACAAGAGTAATGGGAACTGTTTTAATTATTAATGCTATTTCTATTATTCAGCGAACACTATTAGTAAAAAAAATTGATTTTAAAACGCAAACTAAAATTTCGTTGATTGCATCTATCACAAGTGGTGTGATTGGTATAGGAATGGCTTTAAGTGGTTTTGGTGTATGGAGTTTAGTAGGGCAGCAACTGACGAGACAGCTATTGAATACAGTTTTTTTATGGGTATTTAGTCCTTGGCGACCTATAGCGGAATTTTCTAGACTAAGCTTTAAAGAGCTTTTTGGATTCGGATCTAAATTATTGTTATCAGGTTTGATAGACACGATTTATAAAAATATATATTATTTAATTATTGGCAAGTTTTACAGTGCAGCCCAATTAGGACAATATACGCGTGCAGAACAGTTCAATACAGTCTTTTCGAGTAATCTGACATCGGTGGTTCAACGGGTGAGTTATCCTGTCTTTAGTAGTATTCAGGATGAATCAGAAAGATTAAAACAGGCGTACCGGCGTGTGATTAAAATAACCATGTTAGTGTCATTTGCTTGTATGTTAGGTTTAGCTGCTATAGCAAAGCCACTTATTTTGATTCTGATTGGAGAAAAGTGGATGTTGGCAGTTTCATTTATACAAATTATTTGTTTTGCAGGTATGCTTTATCCATTGCATGCTATCAATTTGAATATGTTGCAGGTCAAAGGACGATCCGATTTATTTTTGAAACTAGAAGTTATAAAAAAGATTATAGCTGTTTTACCAATAGTTTTGGGTGTTTTTTATGGAATTGAGTTAATGCTTTGGGGAAGTGTACTAATTTCTGTTGTTGCTTATTTTTTAAATAGTTACTATTCAGCCGCACTTATCAGCTATTCAACTTGGACTCAAATAAAAGATATACTGCCTACGTTTTTAGTTTCTTTTTTCGTAGCTACATGTATGTGGTGTATCACTCTATTAAATTATTCAGTATGGATTACATTGCCTTTGCAATGTGTTTTAGGACTAATAATGGCTTTTGTTATTTATGAAACAATAAAATTACCTGAATATCTTGAATTGAAGGAGATTGCTCTTTCTGTCATAAAACGAAAATAATATGGAAAATAAGAAAATTACCGTCACTCAACCTTGCCTTCCACCTTTAGAAGAGTTTATACCCTATTTACAACAAATATGGGATAATAAATGGTTAACCAATAATGGTCTATTACATCAACAACTGGAACAAGAATTAGCTAAATATTTAGGTGTTAAATATATTTCGTTGTTTTCGAATGGGACATTAGCGTTGATTACTGCTCTACAGGCTCTAAATATTCAAGGAGAAGTAATTACCACTCCTTTTAGTTTTGTTGCAACAACCCATTCCCTTTGGTGGAACAAGATTACCCCTGTTTTTGTTGATATTGAACCTGAATATTTGAATCTCGATCCCGATAAAATTGAAGCAGCCATCACTTCGAGAACTACAGCCATTATGCCAGTGCATGTGTATGGTAACCCGTGTAAGATGGATGAAATTCAGCAAATAGCAGATAAACATGGTTTAAAAGTGATTTATGATGCTGCTCATGCATTTGGAGTAAAAAAAGATAATGAGTCAATTCTGAATCAAGGTGACTTATCTATATTAAGTTTTCACGCGACCAAAGTATATAGTACTATTGAAGGTGGCGCCATAATTTGTCATACTAAGGAAATGAAACATCACATTGATAATCTTAAGAATTTTGGTTTCCAGAATGAAACGCTTGTTGAAGAACCAGGTATAAATGCTAAACTAAACGAAGTACAAGCTGCTTATGGCTTACTTCAATTAAAGTATATTGATGGATTTATTACAAAGCGAAAAAAAATAACTGAATTATATCAACGATTATTGAAAGACGTTAGGGGAATTCGTTTTATTCCTGATATGGCGGGTGTTACTTATGGGTATTCTTATTTCCCTATTTTAGTGGAAGAAGACTTTTATGGAATAAGTCGAGATGCTTTGTATGATAAGTTAAAAGAAAATAACATTTTTTCACGACGATATTTTTATCCATTGATAAGTAGTTTTGAACCTTATCGTGAATTGCCTTCTGCGACTTCCATAAATCTATCCGTTGCAACAAATATAGCCTTACAAGTGCTGTGTATACCAATATATGTAGAATTGGAGGAGGTAGATATAGTTAGAATTTGTTCAATTATAAAAATGAAAGGATGAAACTTGGAATAATGCAACCCTATTTTTTACCTTATATTGGGTATTTCCAATTGATAAAGGCTGTTGATAAATATGTGATTTACGATGATGTTAATTTTATTAAAGGAGGGTGGATTAATAGAAATAAAATTTTGTTGAATGGCAACCCATTTATGATTAATGTACCTATGCAGGGCGCAAGTTCATTTAAAAAGATAAATGAAATAAATGTAGGTGTAAATAAAAAAAAGCTGCTGGTAATTATAGAACAAGCATATAAAAAAGCTCCATATTACAGTATTGTATTTCCTCTTATTTCTGAAATTATTCAATATGACAATGATAATCTTGCATTGTTTATTTCAAATAGTATTATCAAGATAGCTAAATATCTACACATTGATACAGAGATTCTATTATCTTCAGAAATAAAAAAAGAGAATGACTTGAAGGCTCAAGAGAAAGTTATATCTATTTGTAAAACATTGGGAGCGACTGAATATTATAATGCAATTGGCGGACAAGAATTATATAATAAAAATGAGTTTGCTCAAGACAATATTGAATTGAAATTTCTTAAATCAGAATCAATAGAGTACTCCCAATTTAAAAATGAATTTGTACCATGGCTTTCAATATTAGATGTAATGATGTTTAATACGTCCGAAGAGATAAATGTATTGTTAAATGGATATATAGTATACAGTTAAATTAAATAATAAAATAAATGTAATTATTAAATTTAAATTATGAAAAAAGTATTAATAATTGGAGCCACAGGTTCCATAGGTTTATCCCTAACAAGCCAGTTAAATGAAAGTGGATATAAAATAATAGCTACTGGTTATAAACAACGTGATTTAGAATTTTATAATAACAAAGGCATTGAATATTTTTCTATTGATATTTCAAAAAAGGATGATTTTTCTAAATTACCAAAAGATATTGATTGTGTTGTCTTGTTGGCTGGAATGATGCCTGCAAGAATGGAAGGGTATGATCCCTATAGATATATTAATATAAATACAATTGGGACATTAAATACCTTAGAATTTTGTAAAAAAAATGGAATCTCAAAATTTATTTTTGCTCAATCCCATTCAGATGTATTTGGTCACTGGAATACCGGTAAATATATTAAAGATGATGCAAAAAGAATCTTAAATTATAAAGGTGATCATGCTGTATATATTATTAGTAAATGTGCTGCAGTTGATCTTATTGAACACTATCATCAAGAATATGGTCTTCAGTCCATTATTTTTAGATTACCTACGATTTATTGCTACTGGCCAGATGATACTATGTATGTAAATGGTATAAAGAGAACAATGGCATATTTAACTTTTATAAAAAAGGCAATTGCAGGAGAAACAATTGAAATATGGGGTGATCCCCGTATAGCAAAAGACATTGTTTATGTGAAAGATTTCATTCAAATGATTGAGAAGGCAATTAATAGTGATATAGCACAGGGGATTTATAATGTTGGTACTGGTATCCCAACTACGTTGGAAGAACAAATTAAAGGAGTGGTAGATGTATTTTCAAACCCTAAAGATAAATCTAAAATAATTTATTGTCCTGATAAACCTTCACAAGTTTCTTATTTATATGACATTAGCAAAGCAAAGCGCGATTTGGGTTATGAAGTTAAATACTCTTACATACATATGTTAAATGACATGAAGCATGAAATGGATAATTCTCTATACGAAATAATTCTTAAAAAGGAGTAGATGAGTAATGTGAATATTCTAGTATCAATATCTTGTATAACATTCAATCATGTAAATTACATACGAGAATGTCTTGACGGTTTTTTAATGCAAAAAACAAACTTTGCTTTTGAAATACTAATTCACGATGATGCGTCAACTGATGGGACGACAGAAATTATAAAGGAGTTTGAATTAAATTATCCAGATATTATTTATCCAATGTACGAATTGGAAAATCAATGGTGTAAAGGTAAACGTGGATCGGCTATTTTTAATTTTCCGCGAGCTAAAGGAAAATATATAGCTCTTTGTGAGGGCGATGATTATTGGATTGATCCATTGAAATTGCAAAAACAAGTTGACTTTATGGAGATGAATGATGATTTCGGGCTGGTTCATACTGGTTATCAAGTTATAAATGCTAGTAATATAATTTTACCAAAATACAATCGTAGTTGGAAATCTGGTAACGTATTTGAGCAAATTATAAAAGGAAAATACACAATTGTTACGGCTACTGTATTATTTCGAACTCTAATGTATAAAGAACTAGCACTGGAGTTGGTAAATCTCAATTTCCACATGGGTGATAAACCCATGTGGATAGAATTTTCCAGAATATCAAAAATAAAATATATTGATGAAATAACTACATCATATCGTGTATTGGCAAATTCGGCAAGTCATTCAGATGATATTAAAAAAGTACAGGATTTTTGCGAAGAAGGTTTAAAAATCACAAGATATTATTATCATAAATACAACTTGTCATTTGACGAAAAAAGCTACACAGCAAAGCTTTATGGGAGTCTGATAAAAGAATGTTATAAAAAAAACAACTTTGCTTTGGCTTATGAGTATTATAAAAAAATGATATCAACAGATGTTAGATCAGCACTTCGACCCACTCCTTTAATGTTTCTATTAGGTTCTAGGTTTAAACTTTTTCGTAATGCTATATCGCTAATATATAGATTCAATAGATAATTTTGAATATAATTTTGACAGTCTATTTGTTTTTATAAATCAAAATATGTGGGATAATATTATGTCAATACTGTAATATGTAATTTAGATATGGTTCTATATTTATTTTTAGTTTTGTTTTTATTAATAGGATCTTTCCTTAAGCAGGACAAGAAGATCTTTATTTTATCTTTTCTCATAATGTTACTAATTGGTGGCTTGAGAGGTATATCAGTTGGAACTGACACAATTAATTATAAAGATTTATATTCAGGAGTTGAACTAAAAGGATTTGAAGTTGGATATTATTATTTGAATGATTATATAATAAGTCATGGCTATAATTTTCAAATTATGATTTTCATTTCTATGCTGTTGTGTTTATTCCCTGTTTTTTTTGTATCTAGTAAGCTTAGTAGTAGGCCTTTACTTAGTGTGACGTTATATGTTTTGTTGTATTTTTATTTCAACTCATTTAATGTTATGAGACAATCAATAGCAATATCGCTGTTTTTTTTAGCACTTTATTTTTACCATAAAAATAACAAATCAGGTTATATTATATCTATCATCGTGGCAGCGTTATTCCATACAACTGCATTAATTGTATTAGTAATCTATCCATTTTATAAAATACATATACACAAATTCATTTATATTATATTGATTCTGGTTTCATTTTTTGTTGGTGCACTTAATATTTTTCCATTAATACTTCAGAAGTTTGATATTGGTGAGTTGTATAAGGTCTACCTTGAAGTCAGCCTAGGTTCTGCGACTTCTTTTTCTTTTACAAGATTGTTGTTAAATATGTGGTTGTTGTATTTGATTATTTCGGGTAATCATAATGATCTTTTTTTAAAGAATTTCTTTATAGGTGTATTTCTTTTGAATATATTTTCATTTTCACCTGTTTTGGCTAGAATTTCTCAGTATTTTTTGCTAGCACAAATAATAGTCATACCAAATTTGATGTTATCGCATAGCTATAAATACCAAAGAAACTTTCAAGTAATTGGAGTACTTTATGCAATTATTGTTTTTGCTTTTTTAATTTCTAGCAATGTTGGAGAGGTAGTTCCATATACTTTTTGTATCTAGATTAATTTATTATTTTATAGATGTTATCCTTGGTTTTGTAGCTTCAAAATATACATATTTATGTTTAATGATTATGGAGTCAATGGTTAGAAAACAATGATAGATTGAATAGATATCGCCGAATTTGTTTGAATTAGTGGGTTTATATAGATTGACGAATGACGTTGCAAAGGTTTATTTGTAGAGTTTGATATTTGTTATGAGGTTTCGTTACGATACATTAATAATGTTGCTTCTAGAAACTATGACTTATAGAATACCAGTTGTATATTTTGATTGCGATCTTAGTGAAATTATAACTAATGGTATAATCGTTTTTTGATTGAGAATAATATTTAAGTAATGGTCTGAATATAATGTCGTATTTTGGACACATAGTAATCATAGTTTTCACATAGAAACACATAGTTTTTTTATGTAAAGTTTACATATGATATATCCCTAGTATCGGGAGCAACACCTTCGACGTTTATACATAGAAAGTTAGTTAGATTTTAAAAAATACCTAAGGGTATTTTTACTATGTGTTCTGATTGTTTGATAATTACAAAAAATATAATAGTATTAATTCTTTTTTCAAATAAAGATTAAAATACTTTACTATGTGTCACTATGTGAAAACTATATGCAACTATGTGTCAATTACTTTTGAAACTTGAAATGTGACAACAATTGATTCTCACTACTTATAAGCGATGGATGAAAAATATATGTGTTATTATATAGTGTGTCTATACGAAAAAACCATAGGGAAGTTTCGGATGGAAATGTAAGTAAATTTAAAAATACAAAAAAAACTACAAAGTATTTAATTATTTTGTCATTTAATTCGTTGATAGTTATGAGACTGATAGTCAATACATCGAACCTATACAAAGGAGGTGGAGTTCAAGTAGGATACTCATTTATTAATGAATGTGTTACCTTTTCGGAAAACGAATATCACATTTTTCTATGTAAAATATTAATGGAACAGATTGACAAGTCAAAATTTCCATCAAACTTTTATTTTTATGATATTCCAAAACGCCCTTCTCCTTTTTTTAGAGCCTGGAGTGTTGTTAGTAATTTGAAAGAGTTGGAGAAAGAAATTCAACCAGATTGTGTCTTTTCAATTTTTGGTCCATCCTATTGGAGTCCGCAGGCACCTCATTTATTAGGGTACGCGATACCTCACTTTTTGTATCCTGAATCACCATTTTTTAAGAATATAGGTGTACTATCTAAAACAAAATTGAATCTGATGAAAATGGTGAAAAAGCATTTTCTTCTTAAAAATGCAAAATACTTTCATGTAGAAACAGAAGATTCGAGAATAAGATTAAGTAAGTTCTTGAAATGTCCGATAGATAATATATATTCAGTTTCAAATACGTATAACTCTATCTATAATAGAAAAGAGAATTTTACCGACAATTTATTATTACCAGCAAAATTTGAAAATGAATTTAGATTTATTACGATATCTGCTTATTATCCGCATAAAAATTTAGATATATTAAATGAAGTTGTTGTGCATTTGAAAGAGATTGGTTTGACAAATATAAGATTTGTATTAACCATAAGTAGAGATGTCTATGAATCAACATTTTCTCTTGAAGCTAAATCTCAAATAATAAATATAGGTCCTGTATCAATTACAAAGTGTCCACAGTTATATTCAGAATGCGATGTAATGTTTTTGCCAACTTTGTTAGAATGTTTCTCTGCTAATTATCCAGAAGCTATGAAAATGGGAATACCGATATTGACTTCAGATTTATCATTTGCTCATGAAGTGTGTAAAGATGCAGCTCTATATTTTAATCCATTAAACCCTACAGATATCGTATCAAAAATTAAACAGATCGTAGATGATAAGGATTTGAGATCTCAACTAGTATCAAAAGGTACTAATCAATTGAAAAATTTTTGTACTTCAAATGAAAGAGCTAAGCAGTATTTGAAATTATGTGAACAAATAATTAAAAATTAAGAATATGGCAGAAGTGAAATTTTTAAATCATAGAATTGGACTAAAAAATCATTTATATAGATTTATATGGGGTGTTACATGGACTATATTAGTTAAACCTATACCGAGAACATATTTAAATGACTGGAAATTATTTGTTTTGAGATTATTTGGAGCAAAGGTTTCATCAAAGTCTTTAGTTTATTCATCGGCTTCGATTTACGATCCAAGGAAATTGATTATGGAATCAGGTTCGTGTTTAGGTCCAAATGTTGATTGTTATAATGTAGATATAGTTCATTTAAAGCGAAATGCATTAGTTTCTCAAAAAACATATCTTTGTACTGCTTCACATAATCTTAATGGAAATAATTTTGAATTAATAACAGCTCCTATTATAGTTGGAGATAACGTATGGATAGCTGCTGACTCGTTTGTTGGTATGGGGGTCACAATTGGAGAACATTCTGTCGTAGGGGCTCGTTCTAGTGTTTTTAAGGATGTAAAACCTAACACGATTGTCGGAGGTAATCCTGCAAAATTCATTAAATATAGACCACAAATACAATAAGGTGAAAATCTCCATTATTACAGTTACATACAATAGTGCATCAACTTTTAGAGATGCAATTGAATCTGTTTTAAATCAAAGCTATTCGGATATTGAGTATATCGTTGTTGATGGTCTCTCTAAAGACAATACAGTTGATATAATCAAAGAGTATGAGCCTAAGTTTAATGGGCGTCTGCATTGGATTAGCGAGAAAGACAAGGGTATGTATGATGCTATGAATATAGGTATCAGAATGGCTACTGGTGATGTGGTTGGAATCATCAATTCAGATGACTTTTATCACAAGAATGATGTAATTGCTGAAATAGCGAAGGGATTTGAAGATGACAATGTTCAAGCTACCTTTGCTGATGTACGTTTTGTACATCCAGCCAATCTGGATAAAACGGTACGTTATTATTCTTCAAGAAACTTTTCTCCAAATCGTTTCAGGTATGGCTTTATGCCTGCTCATCCAAGTTTTTTTACGTATAAAAAGAATTTTGAGACCTATGGCTATTACCAAACAGATTATAAAATAGCTGCTGATTACGAGTTGCTGATACGGTTTCTATATACAAATAAACTAGCATACAAGTATCTACATCTCGATGTCATGAAAATGCGAACCGGAGGTATGAGTACAGCTTCCTGGAAAAGTAATGTCATCCTAAACAAAGAGATTGTGCGGGCTTGTAAAGAAAATGGTATTTATACCAATATGTTTATTTTATCGTTAAAGTACTTTGTAAAGGTTTTTGAGCTAATATTCACGAAACAATGAACTCCTTATCAGTTACAGGTAACAGTTATCAGTAAGGTAAGTCAACAGTAATCAATTAGAAGGCAATTTTAAGAAGATATTTAGATGAATATACTTATCACCGGTATCCATGGATTTGTAGGTAGTAACTTAGTGAACGTATTTAAAGCACAACATACTATTTATGGGTTAGATATTGTAGCACCACAGAAAGAAGGTGTTGTAAAGACTTATACCTGGGCAGAGTTGGAGATTATCCCTGCGGTAGATGTGGTAATCCATCTGGCCGGTAAAGCGCATGATACCAAGAATCAAACTAATGCGCAAGTGTATTTTGATATAAATACGGGCTTAACGCAGAAAATTTATGATTGGTTTCTTAGTTCAGAAGCTAAAAAGTTTATCTTTTTTAGTTCGGTAAAAGCTGCTGCTGATAAGGTAGTGGGAGAGATACTAACGGAAGAGATAGTTCCAAGTCCGAAGGGACCTTATGGAGAGAGTAAAATAAAAGCGGAAAACTACATTCTTAGTCGGCAGTCATCAGTCATCAGTTATCAGTCATCAGTTATCAGTAAACAGTCAATAGTTATTAGTCGGGAGTCAGTAGTAAATAGTAATCAGTTTGTAGACGATGGTGCTGAGTCATTACTACTAACTACCAACTACGCACTACCTACTACAGACTATACACTACCTACTACTAACTACACACTAAAGTCTACTTATATTTTGCGTCCTTGTATGATTCATGGTCCGGGTAATAAGGGGAATTTGAATTTGTTGTATAAGGTGGTGAAAAAAGGGATTCCTTATCCATTGGGGGCATTTGAAAACAGGCGGTCGTTTTGCTCTATTGATAATCTGAGTTTTGTGATTTCGGGATTGATAGAGAATGAGGTTGCCAGTGGTATTTACAATGTGGGAGATGATGAGAGTTTATCGACCAATGAATTGATAACGCTTATGGCTACTACTATGGGTAAACCCTCCAGTATATGGAAGTGGAACAAAACGTTGGTGCAATTGGCTGCGAAAGTGGGTACGGTGCTTCACTTACCACTTAATAACGAACGGCTACAGAAATTGACTGAGAACTACGTAGTTTCTAATGTTAAGATCAAACAGGCATTAGGAGTGGATAAGATGCCGGTGAGGGCAGAAGAAGGACTGAGAAAGACAGTTAGTAGTTTCTAGTAGTAGATATTAGTTGGTAGTAGGTAGCAAGCAGTCCCGAAAATTGAGATGTCGCAAGCTCCATAAATAGCAAGTTATAACTTGTGTAAATCAGTTGGATGTGTTTAGAAATAATTATATATTCTGTGTTTGTTTATTGTTACTTTCTACAGTAGCTGAAGCCCAAAGGGATACGATAAAGTACGAAGTGGGTTTTACGGGAGTAGGTTCCACCGGGGCGTATGCTCCGTTTTGGTTGCAGAGTGCTAACTATGGTCAGATTTCGGCTTCTCCCCACTCTGCCAATATGAATGTGGGGTTCAGCAAAGATTTCAATAAAAAATCAGCGGTTTTTGATTATGGCTTTAGAGCCGATGTGTTGCTACAGACTTACGATAACAAGACAAAGGCCTATTTTCACGAAGCCTATCTGAAAGCCCGCCTTTCGGTTTTTGATCTAATCGTTGGTGCACGCGAAGAACATCTGGGTACTCAGGATTCCAGTCTGTCCTGCGGTGGTTTTTTGTTCTCCAAAAATGCCCGCCCCATGCCCAAAATCACCCTTGGAATAGAACGTTTCACCCCCGTACCCTTTACCAAAGGCTATCTGGAAGTAAAGGGGGCTGTGGCACATGGTTGGTTTACAGATAATATCGCCGTTACGAATTTACTCCTTCATCATAAATATATTTATTTTAGAGTGGGAGGAAGTTTACCCTTTCATTTTCAGTACGGGGTGGATCATGTGGCGCAGTGGGGTGGCAATGTGCCGGGAATAGGACAACAACCCACTTCGTTAAGTGATTACC
>Ga0302215_10001102_pt1 | contig 19657 bp, 28 predicted proteins | sample II_Fen_N3_1_FD_194580 | JGI IMG/M metagenome (GOLD analysis project Ga0302215, IMG submission 194580) | Peat permafrost microbial communities from Stordalen Mire near Abisko, Sweden - II_Fen_N3_1 | ecosystem: Environmental > Terrestrial > Soil > Wetlands > Permafrost | place: Sweden: Abisko...
TCTAACTTTTGTTCTTTGCATATCGTAATCTGTATACATATTAATTTCTCCTTTGAATTAAAATATATAATAAAATAATGCCTTTATGGTTCTTCGCCATTTACCATTTTTTAACTCATAACCATTTATGTACACTTTGTTATCAATAATAGTTGTACTATTATATATTTTTCCATTTGGAACTGGAGGGATTTCTACACCATTTACTACAATCTTATTATTAGAAATAATTGTATTACTAGATCCATTTATGAAACTATTTTCAATTTTCATATTTTTAATATTAATCATATATTTTCTCCTATCAAATTTTCTTTACAGTCAACTTTTACAAATATTTTAACAAAAGTTGTGCATTTATACTAATAAACAAATCGAAATCGCAAAATCTTTAGAATTTTTAGATGATTGACTTCATATAGTACTTATGACATACTACTTATGAGTGTTTATTTCCCCCAATAAGTATATTCACTCACATAATATTCTCTTAAAGACAACTGTTCAGACTAAAATACAATTTAGCATCCAATGTGAACAGTTGTTTTTTTATTACTTTTTACTGTTCTATATCTTTTTAAACAACAATTCTTTGCTACTAAATCCTGCTGCTCCACGATGACCACCGCCACCATAAATAGCCGCTATCTTACTACAATCAACGTCTGGTTTACTTGAATACAAACTGTACTTATATGTCTCACCGTTAAAAACCCAAACCATTACAAGAGGATATTCATTATACTTTTCTCCAAATACCCAAGAGTTAGAACTTCTATTAATTGCAGCACATTTGTATCCTTCAATTTCTGTTTCATAACAATAAGCTTCTCTATGAAATTTATTATTCATATCAATGTATTCTTTAATCTGTTTGCCTTTAAAAATAATTTCACTAACCTTTGCCGATGATGGATTTGATAATAACTTAAACCATATTTTATCTAGTGCATTGTGTTCAATTGTATCTATACCGAGTTTAAAATTAGTTGTGTCTGGATCAAATTTGTATTGCCAACAATCGTAATCACTAACCAGTTGTAAGAAATAAGGTATTTCATTAAAATTCCTTTCACAAAAATACATATATGTCAAAGCCGCTCCACTAATACCCTCCATACGAAATCCTTTGATTTCTTTTAATTCAATATATTTTTTTTCGAGTTCTATACTTGAAGTATGATGGTCTATCCAAACAATATCGCAACCTTTATTTTGTAATTCTTTTAAAATATGCATTGTATTTTCTTTAAAAGAGTAATCTACAAAATACACTGTTTCTCCGTTGTTAACTTTTTCTGTAGGAATAGGTTGAATATAATCCACTTCATAAAAATCTTTCTGATCTAAATACTCTTCCTTTTCCGAATCAAAATAAGCTACAACTGCACCTGCACATCTTCCATCCATATCATTGTGATAAAAACATTTCATAATTTATTAATCTCCTATTCTTTTAGTTTATTTAATCGTAATTCTAACTTTTTAATAGTTCTGTTAATAAGTTGAATTTGATATTCTAACTTTTCTATAGTTTCTTTAATATCTGCCAAACTATCTTCTTCATTACAAAGGTAAAGCAGAGATGCTGACAAATCAGATTTAAACCTAGTCCAAGCATCGTTTTTCGTAGCATCATTTAAGTAGTATTTTTTATCTGTTAATTTGGATTCGATTTCTAATTTATTCTCATATAACTTACAAATCGTTTCCGCAATATCAATGCTTTTTATTATTCTTTTTTTTCTAAATATATCAAACATTATTTCCTTACCTCATATTATTTTATTCTTTGTTAGTGTGCCATCTTATCTGCTTCATGTAATAGCATAATTTCATTATATAGTTTTTTTCCTAATAACTTCTCGGCTTTGAAACTTGCTTTTTTAGATTGACTCCATGATATATATGGCAGCATATGTTTTTCGATAAGAATAGCTACATGTAACTTATTATTTCCACAATGGTTATAAAAGAAACTGTCATACGCACCGACAAATTCATGAGAATAATAATGTGCCTGCTCCGAAGTATTCCCTTTAGTATCAATAAAAGTTTTACACTTTGGTTTTCCAATATCGTGCATATATGCAGCAATAGATAAATCAGTATTACCATTATGAATAACATGCAGAAATGCTTTCATCATATGAATTCCTAATGTTTCTTTATGATTACTATTCTCTTGATCGTATACAGCAAGTTCTTGTACGAATGCATCAGGCGAACCATACGCTTTATTTGAACCATCTGAATAGCACAATGATATTTTGTTCCAACCTTCATACCAATATGGCGTATTAAAACTCTTATAAAGTCTTTCCATAGAATCTTCTGAAACCACATTACCTTCATTTTTAATATTCTCAAGACATTTTTCATAAGTTGAAAGAACCAAGTAACATTCTTTTTCACAATCTATTTTATTCAACTCTTGTAAAAAGTTTCTTCTTTTTTTACTAGAAAGATTTGTTGCATCGAATATTATAGACTCACCATGAGACAAACAGGCTTTGATTCTGGTATGGATTTCCTTAAATACTAAAATGTTTTCTTCCTTTGAATTTGTACAATCATCGCCATATAGTTCTTTTCTTATTTCATTAGAAGAGAATATTTCGGCATCATACAGCATAGCTAATGCTTTTGCTAAAGTTGTCTTACCTGATCCGGGCAATCCTATCATCATTATCATTTTAGGTTTTGGTTTTTCTTTTATACTCATGTTAAATCTCCTAACAGTTTTTTCTTCATTAACTTAATAATTAATTGATTACAATATTCTTGTACTTCATAGTTGATTGAAACTTGTACAGTATCCATATATTCTCTTTTTATTTGAATTGTTTCTTCCTCAAGTCTATCAGCCATTTCTTTAGCATCTTTATATGGAATAAACCCTTTTTTAATTTCTATTAAATATTCTTTTTTAGTAGGAATTAAACAGTCACCATAAGAAGTATTGTTAATATATCTTTTCAAAAATTCGTTACATCTAACAATATGATGGAGTTGCTTCGGATCATAACCGAACTTTTCAATCTTATCTATAATGCTTGGATAAGGATGTTCTAATGCTTTACGTTTTTCAAATACCATTCCTGCTATACAATTTACTGCTGCATAGTTATTAAAATGAGCTATCTCTTCATTATGAGCCACAAAATTCATCCATATTGCTTTATACTTCGGATTAATAATATAGAACTCTGTAAACAAGATTTCTATGAAGTTAATATTCTGCTTTTTAAAACATTCAATCATTGAACGAATATCTTTAACATCTATATGTTCGTTGTTTTCTAACACCTTTGTAAAGCTCACAGGCTTTGCGTTGAGACATATATCAGCGAAGCTAGGCAATACTATCAACTTAGAATCTATATCGCTAGATTCGTAATCTAGTTCGTAATTCTGAGATCCCTGAAGGAATATACCAACCCATTCGTAATCGTCTTTAACTTCATTTAAATGTTCTCGAAGTCTGTTCATTATTTTATCTTCTCTATTCATACCAACACCACCTACTGTTATTTTATATTATTTATACCTTTATTTTTTAAAAATTAATTCCATAAATTTGTTTCTCTTTTAAATTTAATGTAGTCTTTTACAGCTCTCTTAAATTCATTTTTTATATTATCATATGAATCTGCTTCATATGTTATTAAGTGTTTTATATAAATTCCTCTATGTAAAATGATTTTCCCATACCAACAATTATCGGCATGATTATATTCAATACTTCCAATGTATCTCTTATATCTCATATTATTTTCTCCTTTAATATTATATCAACCGGACTACCAAGGAATACTTGATAGTCCAATCGTATAATTTGTTACCTTGTTTCTAAACTATTATTACTGTGTAGCTAATACCGAGCTAAGATCAAACATTGTGTTTGCATCACCACTCATAACTGTTGGATATTTACCATCCCATTTCTCAATAAGTTGCTGCATTAATATTTTGTCTGTTATAGAAGTTTCAAGTAAAGCATTTGAATCTGCATTACCTTGGGCTGCAATTACTTTTGCCTGAGCATCTGCTTCAGCTTGTAATTTTTTCTGAACTGCAACTTGTTTTTCTTCTACTGCAATTGTGAACGCATCGGTAAAATCAATATTTTCTACAGAAGTACTAAGTAATTCAATATTATATTCTGCTAATGTTTCTGTTAATATTTCATCGATTTTAACACCTAATTCATCTCTTGATTCTACTAAATTTTCTGCTGTGTATTGAGCTGTTACGGTTTTTACTGCATTTTGAATTTTAGGTACTATTACTGTGTCATAATAATTAACACCGATTGTTTTATAGATTGTCTGAGCATTCTGTTTATTAATCTGATAGTTTATAGTATAAATTACTGTTACTTCTTGAATATCAGATGTGAAACATGAAAGTTCTTGTGTACCTTTTTGGTTACGATTATCCATTTGAATTATTTTAACCCAAGGTGCTTTAAAATGCATACCTGCTTCAAATGTGTAATCTTCAACCTGACCGAAAGTTGTTACAATTCCAGTGTGACCAGTTTTAACTGTGGCAAAGCAACCAAGTAAGATAAAAACTACTCCAATTAATGCGATTAACTGTTTTGCGTTGACTTTCCATTTTACATCATACGTACTCTCGCCCCACTTATTTACTTTACCTTCTGTCTGACAAAAACCAAATCCGATCATACAACCTAAAAATACTAAAATTCCAATTACTAAAAATACCATTTTTTCTTTCTCCTTTTATTCCTTATTTATATTATTTTATCCTTTGATGATTTAAAAATAAATTTCCCTTGCTGTCTGTTATTATGTCTTTTTATTTCTACAATCTCTTAAGAACAAATTTATAATATCATACTAATTTTAGGAAGTCAATATTATTTTATCCTTTATTTATTGCATTTACAATCTTTGCATCCACAACATTCTGGAATGTATTCAAATGCAGGCATTAATTCTAATTTGAATTTATTTTTTGCATACATTTGATCAATCTTCTGTCCTGTTGTTGCATCATCAATTTCACCTGTGCGAAGATATCTGTCAAGTTCATCGTATGTAAAACCAAGATTTTCTTCATCTGTTAATCCACATAAACCATCTGTCGGAACTTTCTCAATAAACTTAGCAGGTATTCCAAGTTCTCTACCAATTGCTCTTACTTCTGTTACTGTTAAATGTGACAATGGGCTAAAATCTCCCGCAGCATCGCCATAGCGAGTAGCGTAACCTACCCAGTCTTCTGAAAGATTACATGTGTTAGCAACTCTACCGTTATTTGACTGTGAAATCGCATATAATGTTGTCATTCTTATTCTTGCAGGAAGATTAGTTCTTGTCTGAGATGTTAAGGCTACAAAACCCAAACCTGCAGATATTTCTGCAAATAGTTCCGATGTTGTACTTCCAATATTTACAATGTAATTTTTAATACCTAAAAACTCTACTAAATCTTTACTATAATCAATATCAGACTGTACACCATTAGGCATAAGTACACCTATTACTCTGTCCACTCCTAATGCTTCTACACATAGAGCTGCGACTACACTTGAATCTTTTCCACCTGAGATACCTACTATTGCATTACATCCATCTCCGTTTTCTTTAAAAAAATCTCTGATCCATTCTACCACTTCATCTTTTACTTTCTTTACGTTAAATTCTTTCATCTTTTTCTCCTTTTATTTCGTTTACAAGTTATTATTAAATTAATGATATTACTATCATTCTCTAACCTTTTAAACTCTTTCATATTTTTATTAATTTCCATTTCTGGAAGATTTGTGTAAATAATCACATATTCAAATTTTTCTTTAATTTCATCTAAAATATCTGAAATTAATACACTAAGTTTTATTTCTTTATAATCATTATAGAAATAAACTTCAGCATTTAATCCTTCGAAATATATTGGATCTCCAATTACAACTACCATTGATTTTTTATTTTTTATTAAATCACTAACAAGTGTTGACTTTCCTTTTTCACCTTTTATAATTATCATTTATTCAACCTCCAAATTTCTAATACAAAATCGTCATCATGTTCAAAAATACATTGAAGAATATAAAATACTTTATCCCATGATTCTCCACCTCTATCACAACCCATATTATATGGTATAGCAATTCTTTTATTAGTAATATGTTTAGACTTTTTTGTATGATTATATAAATTAAATAAACCTTTAGTAAGTGCGGCTAGATTAGTATATTTGTTTCCATCGTATCCGTATTTATCTTGTCCAAATATATTAACTACCGATTTAGAATTTGTGTCATCGATATAAACCTTTTGTAAATCCCCTAATCTAAAGACTGAATAAAATTTTAAATACTGAGCGTAAACTAAGGGATATTTTTCTCTAACCTGTTTAGCAACTCCACTTCCCATTTTTCCTTGACAGTTCACCTGATGAGCAATGATTGGTGCGGTAGTGTCAAATAGATTCCCCTCAATTATTTTTATCATTAAAACTCTCCCTCGTGAAGTCTGTTTCTTATTTCCGCAAGTGTGTGTTCTTTAACCATAACTCCATCTTTAAATACTGTTTCAAGAAGATTTCTAGGTGGAATATTCTCACTAGTATATCCATCTTTATAGTCCAACTCACCTTTAGAATTATAATACACATAACACATTCCTTTTTGAGATTTCTTAAATCCACCTTCTTTAGGATCTTTAAATATTGGATGTGGTTCATTGTCAACTTCACAGTATGTTGCTTTTATACAACTAGAAAACGTATCTCTAGTAAACGGACTTAGAACTTTGGTTTCTTCAATTCTTCCACAATTTAAACATTTTTCAGTTTTAGTTTCCTCAATACATTGCATTGAGAAAGAACCAACTCCAAGAGAAACATTACTGCAGGCAAATCCCTTTTTAATCAATATCTCATATATTTCTTCACATCTCTGGAGAGTTATACTATCTCCATAAATCGCCTTAATATGCGGATCTAATACTTTAAATCCTTTTGAATTATATGTTCCACCGAATATATCCCATAATTTAAATACGGTATTAGTAACTGTTTCAACTGGATCACCACTATCACCTCTAATCATCATACAACCGTTGTGAGCCAATATCTCAGGCTTTAATTGTGGTAGTATGTTTTCTACTACATTCCAGTAATCATATGAGTCACATACGACTGAGAATGAGTTGTTAGGATATAATTCTGTAAGAAGTCTTCTGAATAAAGTTATTTCATCGCCATCTACTGCAAAATTTGAACAGTGAACACTATGTTCTGTACTAACGCCGCCAAATGCTACTGGTTCTTTTGTACAGTCGCAATTATAGAAGTTCTCTAAATATGGTATTGCCGGAACTGTAGCTGAGTTTAAGAATGATAGTAACCATGCAGCACTTGATTTTGTTGCTGAGTCGTTACACTCTTGTCCTCTGTATGCAAATTCACTTAAAGCTCTCGATCTATCAACACTATCATCAACTGAAATATCAAAATATTTGTTAACAATTTGACGATATTCATATCCAACTGTTGCACTAACCATTGGATGCCATACTTCTGTACTAATTAGACTTTCTAAAGCCTGTGGTAACCATGCAAAATCAGGATGAGTATTTGATATTTCAAACATTGGTACTTTCATAGGTACTCTAATTCCTTCAGGTAATGCTTTTATTTCTATTGGTAAGTATCCAAGTTTATGCAAGTCTCTAATTTTTTTGCTACTGTAAATATCTTTACCTAATGAATTATTAAGAACTCTCTCAAACTCATTTACCATTGAGTCAACATCCTTATCAAAGAATTCAATGTTAAAATAATCAATAAGATACTTCATAATAAAGCCTTGAAGAATAAACATTACTACATTATCCCATTTCTCCACCCTGTTGTATCTAGGCGTAAAGTATGATACTGATTTATTGATTTTTTTAGGTAGCATATCTGAATGTACTGCCTTATAGAAATCCATTAGTAGAAAAGGCATGGTTTTCTTATCGTATTTTGCTTTCATATTTTCTCCTTTTTTAATTTAATATTTAAATTATTTTATGCTTTAGTTGTGCTACCTTCTGCTATTTACAGGCATAGCACTATCACAGCCATTCTTTTCAACCTGTACTTCATCTGGATTGATTCCAGAACCTATGATTTCAATTCTACCTTCATCAAACCAAGAAGTATCTCCCATTTTTTCATCTTTAACTTTTGGTGTAATACAGTATTGATCACAACCATATAACCATTGAGTTCTTCCAGTTATAATTCCTGTAAATCCTGTAACTTTATCCTTAGCTTCTTTCCCCATAAACTCATTGTACTTTCCTGTCATATCTTTCATCTTTCTTTTCTCCTTTTATTTTTTTTATTTTAGATACAGCCTGATATTATTGCATTTACATTCATCCAAAATGTTTCACCAACTACCGATTTAAGCTCTTTTATCTCTTCTTCTTTTTCTAAATCTGACAAATCCGAATTATTAATTTCTGCCATCTTCTTTTCAACTAGCTTCTTTGGTGATGTTGATGTATGAATATCAATAAAGTTTAATCTTTCTATTTTAGTTGCCATTATTCAATCTCCTCTAATTCTTTAGTTTCAGTATTGTACAGATATGGCTTACCATTATCTGCATAATATGCTGAAAGTTCTTGATAATCTTCAATATACACGACTTTAGTATTTGAATCGTAATAAAAGGAAAATTTATCTGTAGAACCCGAAAAGCTACCTTTACCAATTTTTATCATTGTAGATTTAATTACATTGGTATTATTTATATCACTTTCGCTACCGCAGCCTGTAGTATTTATACAGAACATAATGCAAATTAACACTAATGATATTGAATTAATTATTTTTTTCAACATAACTACTCTCCTTTAACATCTGGGATACAAAGAGTGATTTTATTATCACTTTTATCATTTATTATTTCATACCAAATACATTTTTCTAAATCGTCAACTTTTTTTGAAATAATTGTATTATCGTCAATATTTATTTTAATAATAGAATCATTTTCGCCAACAATATTTAAGATATCATCTTCATAATTAGTATCTTCAATCTTAATACTAAAGTTGGAAGTATGATTTGCGGATTCAAAAAATACTAAAATATCTTTTTTTGTTTCTAAGCTTAAGAACATTCTGTCTATAATAATCTCTACTACTGCTTCTGCTGTTTGTTTTTTATGCATTCTTATTTCTCCATATTTTCTTATTTATTTTATGCTGTTTTGTGTATACAATATATTATTTCGTACTTTGCAAAGTTAAAAAATAAAATTTCTTTAAACAACTTCTTAATATTAACATCATATTTTTTAGAAGTCAATATATTATTTCGTACTTTATAAATATTTATACATATTTTAACACTTTAATTAACTCATGTTCTTTTCTGAATATACTATCTGTTGTAAATATCTTTTTAATCAGATTACTTTTTATAAGTTCTCCTTTTAAAATCGAATGTTCACAGTGAGAAATATAAAAATAGATATCTTTTGCTCCAAGTTTCTTTAATTCTAAAGCTGCATAATATGCAGTGCCTCCATATGAACAAATATCATCAACAATCATAATAGGTTTATTAGGAATATCATCTAAAGCAAAACCTTTAACTTCAAATCCGATTATCTTTCCAGTTCCCCAAACTCTTTTCTTTTCTCCGTAACACCAAGGTAGTTTCACCATATCAACATATCTTTTTGCAGCTCCGTTGTCCGGATAGAATGCAAGCGGATCTATACCTTTTGATTCTAGTTTTATTTCAGATATTGCTTCATTAATAAATCTAGCCGGATCATCGATTCTTACTTTATTTATCAAAGCCAACGAAACATCGGAGTGCGGATCTAATACTGTTACATTTTCGAAATCTAAAAGATTTATAATCTCAGCAAAATATTTCAGAGTAAAAACATAGCTTTCTTCTTTTTTTATTCTATCCATTCTCGCATTAGGTATATAAGGCAACACTAAACTAATTTTATTATTTTTTCCTTGTAGCTGTTTAACTAAGCAGTACAACATAAATAATTCGCTATCTTCTTCATAGTTCCAAATAATCTCTACATCCTGATTAAAAATCAATCTGAACTGGTCAAATTTCACCAATAAAGTATCATCCGGAAAAGTTTCTCTAACAAGTATTTCTTTATTTACTCTAATCATATCTATTTTTCCTCTTCGTTAATAATATTAATCTGACACATTTTCATTGCTGCTAAAGCATTTTTATGAGATTCTGGTGTAACACCTGCACAACAAGAAGCATCTACTGTAATTGGTAATTCTGGACGAAATGATTTAATCATTAAAGCATTTGAAATTACACAAATATCCGTACAAAGTCCAATAAGCTCAACTTCTGTTATGTCGCCATTACAATAAATGTCTTCAGCTAAATCAACAGAACCAAAAGTATCTTTTATATAACTACAATCATCTTCATATAAACCTATTAATTCGTCACATATTTTCCAACCTTCTGTTTCGTCAATACAATGAACTACTGGAAGTTTTTTACCTTCTTGAGTTTCTAAGTAATCATCATAATGAGTATCCTGAGTAAAAACTATTCCCCAATCTTCTTCAATATACTTCTCTATCTTTTCTAATACTTTAGGTACAATTGCTTGAGCCTCTTTAGTTCCTAAACTTCCTGTGATAAAGTCTTTTTGCATATCTACAATTACTAATAATTTCATTACACTTCTCCTTTTTCTTTTTTATATTTTTCTTTTAAACTATTTAAATAATCTTCTTGATGTTTAATAGTATCTTCCATCTGTAATAAATCTCTTTCTTTTTTAGACTTACCAAAATATTCAAACTTATCATTCACATTGAAATCTTCTAAGCTGTAATAGTATTTATCACCATACAAATCTATAAAAGTGTCAATATCTGATTTTATGACCGCAATTAATTCATCATCACCATAAACTTTACAATAAAAATATGTTTTATTTTCGTAAACAACAACATATTTATTTTTAATCGGTCTTCCTTCATAATCTTGTGTTAGTTCATATATACATTTTTGCATTTTTATCTCCTAATTACATTTTAATCTTCATCGGTATTTTCAAGAAATTTCTTTTCACTTATCACTTTCAAATATTTCTTTTTAATTTTAAGCAAACTAGAAGCTGTCTTAATAGCATACTTTTCGCTTTTTCGTTTTTTCTTTTCTAAATCTTTTTCACTTATTGCTTTTTTTAGAGTTAATCCAACTTTCATATAACATTCATATGAGTTCCCATCCTCATCACTTGCTATATTTGCTTTTTCTGATACTTTAAAGTAGTAATCCATTTTGTCTTTCAATTCTTGTTTTCCTTCTTTCTCTTTATTTTTAATTTTAATATAACCATTTATTTTCAAAATAATAAAATCCAATCACTAAACCACCAGTTAAAATAACCCACAATATCCAGAATAACACATTAAATAAACAACCCATATCTAAACTATCTATGGTTTCATCAATAGTCATATCTTGATAGAACTTAACTATATCATCACCTAAACCACCTTTAGATAAATAAGCATATACTGTTCCTTTTGCTTGAGTAGGAACACCATAATAAACATATCTTACACCGATTGACTCTTTTATAGTGTCTATATAATTACTACTAGGTAATTCTATTTTAGTCGAATCAAACTCTACGTTACAAAAAGTGATTTTTGTAGCCTGAACACTTTCGGAACTAACATAATCCCATGTCCAATATGTTTCTGTTGTAGTATAAGTTTTTCCATTAGCTCCGGTATGAGTAACAGTTCTAGTATGCATTCTGTATTCTTCTCTGTCTTTTTTCACAGAAGCATATGTCCCACCAATTTCAGGATAAGTTACAGGATCTACCGCTATTAAATCACCATATATAAAAGCATTTCCTATACTTGTATCCATTCCGTACTGAAAAAGTTCACTATCGGTAATTTTTGAAGCTTTGTAATACTTTTCATTTTGGTCGTTGCGAGATTCAGTTATTTTACCTGATATCATAAGTCCGAAAATTACCATAATTGCTATAATTACTATGCTCAAAATTATTTCTCTTGGTCTAATTTCTATATCTTCAAAGTTCATAATTAATCCTCAAACAAATTCTGCGGAGCATCAGATGTTGCATCTGCATATTCTAAGTATGTATAATCAATTACTTCATATCCCAACATATTTAAAAATTGTTTATTAGGGAACTTTCTAACATAACGATTATACGCTTTGACCTGTAGATTATAATTACTTCTGTATTCAGCAATCATATTTTCAGTTGTACTTAATTCATTCATGAGTTGCTTATAATTTTCATTAGACTTTAACTCAGGGTAGCTTTCAACTGTCATATCTAACATTGTAGTAATTTCAGTCGTAGATAAATCACCTTCACTACTTCTTGCATCTACAACATCTTTAAGCGTATTGTATTCATGTTCATCGTATTGCTGAACAGTGTCAACTAAATTGTAGATCAAATCAACTCTTCTTTTTTCCTGAACATTAATATCCGAGTTAGCTGTAAGAATCTGTTCTTCTAAACCTATAGCTTTATTCTGTACACCATTCACAATGAATACTCCCATAAGATATATAAAGAATATTGCTACTACTGTTATACCTACTAGTTTCCAGTTGCTTTTTAGTTTTTCTAAAATCGTTGTTTTTTTGTTTTCCATTTTAATCACCTTTCGTATTTGTTTTTCAAATTATTTTATCCTTTATTGATTTAAAAAATAAAACCGCCTTTATGCACCAATTATTTCTAATAATTGTTCTTCAGATATAATTGGTATATTTAATTCAAGTGCCTTTTGATTCTTTCCGGTTTTCGAATCCACATCATTATTTATTAAATAAGTAGTTTTAGCTGAAACGCTGCCACTTACCTTAGCACCCATTGATTCCAGTTTGCTCTTAAGCTCATCTCTATTAGTAAAGTGATTTAACCCACCTGTTATTACAAATGTATGACTTGATAAGTTTGTATTAGTTGTAGTTACTTCGGGTATTTTCCAATCCATAATAGGAATCAATAAATCAATTTTCTCTTCTACAAATTGATTCTTATACCATTCATGTAAATTCGAATTTAGTATATCCCCAAAACTTTCTAATTGGGTAAAATCCTGGTCATTAATTAATGCTGATTCAAATGAGTTCCATTTATGATTGAAAGTTTTTGCTAGTATTTTAGATTGATGTCTACCTATACCATTTATCCCTATAGCGTATATAAAGTTTTCTAATTTAACTTCTATGCTATCATCAATAGAATCAAGTAATTTATCAATCGACTTTTTGCCAAAACCTTCTAATATCTTCATCTGATTTTCATGTTCAGATAGATCATAAAAATCTTTGAAATTTTTCAACCATCCCTTTTCCACAAATTTTTCAATTGTGGCAACCGACATTCCATCGATGTTCATCGCATCTCTTCCAACAAAGTGTGTGAGCTTATTAATTAATTTTGATCCACAAGCTGAATTTGTACAATATAATGTTTTGCTATCGTTTTTACATCTTATTTCGGTTGGTTCTCCACAAGCAGGACACTTAGTTGGTATTTCAACATTATTACCCTTTGTAAGACTATTATGAACCTTCGGTATAACCATATTGGCACGAAAAACCTGAATAATATCACCAATGCCTAATTGTAAATCTTCTATATAAGATATGTTATGCAATGTAGCTCTGGTTGTTACCGCACCATTTAAATCGACTGGTGAAAAAATCGCTATCGGATTTACTAATCCTGTACGAGTCGTACTCCATTCCACTCCAAGCAAGGCGGTTTCGAACAATTCATCTTCCCATTTTAGTGCCATCATATTAAGCGGGTGGTGTCCTGTAGATCCTAATGATTTACCATATTTAATATCATCTAATTCAAAAATAATTCCATCAACAGGATATTTACTATCTTCAGCGGTTAAGCTGCTAATAATCTCTTTTATCTCGGTCATATTTTTACAAGTTTTATTCTCTACTGTAGTGAATCCCATAGCGTTTAACCACTGTAATGAAAATGATTTACTTTCCAGAAGTTTTTCATCTCCACTAATTATATCAAAAGCAACAAGTTCTAACATTCTTTCTTTTGTCACATTAGTATTTAAAGTTCTAATACTTCCTGCTGCAAGATTACGTGGGTGTTTATATGGATCTTCCAATGACTCATTTATCATATTGAAATTATCCCAAGAAATCACACACTCACCTCTAATGACTAATTCTTCTTGATAATCAATTGCTAATGGTAATCCATATATTAAACGTGCCTGAGCTGTCACATCTTCACCAAATTCACCGTCACCCCTAGTCAATACATTTGATAATTTGCCATTAAAATATGAAATCACCAAAGTTAATCCGTCAAGTTTATACGAGGCTATAGCCAATTTATCAGATATAAATTTTCCGATTTCTTTAATATCTTTCGTTTTATTTGCAGAAAGCATTGGTTGAACATGTCTTACTGCAGGCAATGTTTCAAGTAATTCACCTTGAACTTTCTGAGTTGGTGAGTTTGATACTATAGTTTTTGTTTCATTTTCTAATTCCAATAGTTTGTCATATAAATCATCATATTCCTTATCTGACATTATTGGGCTATCATATTTGTAATAGGCTAAATTTGCCTCATTTAATTGTGCAACCAAATCCTTCATATCATTTATTAAATTGTATTTATTCATTTCAAATTCTCCTTCTTGTAAATTATTTTATGCTTTAGTGATTTATTTTTTTCATCTTGTTACTCAAGATGATTTTCCGATGGAAAAGAAACAGTAATAATGTCTCTACCATTAATTATTTCAAAATCCATATTACCAAATTGATCATCTTGTTTTACATTTAGAATTGTATCCTCGTCAAAATGAAAATGTATTGAAAATTCCATGTTATTATCCCCACAAAAATAACATTCTAAACAATTAGAATTTTCTTCGTTTATAGTTTCGAGCTTACAATCGCAATTAAAACAAAAATCTTTTCTATCAATTATAACAATAATATTTTTTTCTTTTTCTAAAAATTCAAATAAATTTTCAGTTAAATCATTAATTAAACTTTTTGTTCTCTCCACAGTCAACATTTTTCTTACCTTTTCCCTCGTTTTTATCAACAGTCTTTGTTTTAAAAAATATACACAACACACTTTGTTTTTATTAAAGATTATCTAGTTTGATACCAGATAATCTTTAATTATTACTTTCAATCTGCTATACACATATTTATCATAATTATATCTTTTAGCTAATTCTTTAAACTCTTTAGTATCAATAAGTTCATCTAAACCCATCTCTTTTTTTTCAGATAATAATTTAATATTATATACAAATCCACTAATCAATAGTCCAGTAATTGAAATTGTATTAACCCCAAGATAATTTTTTATTGCGTTTATTCTTTTCAGCATTCTTTTATATGCATGAATCATATCATCTTGTGTTACATTATCTCTTACTTTTAATATCCTATCACCTATTAACGTCAATTCTCTCATAGAGTTTTCATAAAGACTTTCATAAGTATATGTTTCTGACGACTCTACAGCTATATCAATTAATTTAGAGCTGCACACCAAACTTCTTCCCCCAAAGAAATTTATTACATTCTTTCTCTCATTTATATCTTTGCCTGATGTCATAGTTATTTCAGAAAGCTTGTCACCTTTAATTCCTTCATGTAAAGCCATTAAAACAAACTGGTCACATACATTTGGTAACTCCTGAATATACTCCATAAGTTTTTCTCTTGAAATATATTTTTCTTTAACAAAATCTTGATCAACAGAGTTTTCTAACAATTCTGTTGTAACACTATTGTAATTATTTGTATCAATTTTTATTAATCCTTGACTCATCATATAGTTTGTATAGTTTCTTAACATACAAACTTTAACTCTTAAAGATTCAGTCGATGTTGATTTAAAATATTGTAACAGTTCGCCAATTTGGCTAATAGAAAACTCAGAAACATCTATTCCTAATTTATTTTCTAATTCTTCAGATTTATTAAAAATATTTCTTATATAAACTTGTGACATTCCATTATTATAATCTTTGATAAAGGTTTCTTTAATTGAAATATTATTCATAATATTCTCCTTTTGTAAATACATATTAATTAAATAATTATGTATTTAATAAACTAACTTTCCATCTTTAATAATGTAAATATTATTTGTAAACAAATCTCAATAATCATTTCAGATGGTAAGAATCTCAACGGTTTCTTTCAAGTTCGTCATACAAAGCGGCTTTTATACTATTAAAAATTATATTCAAGTCTCAAATATATTTAGTCGAATTTCATAAAACAATTACTAAAATTATCAATATAAAATTTATACTAATAAACAGTTAAGTAAAGTAAAATTCTATCATTTAACAACCCCCAATTGCCATTAAATATTTGAAGTAAATATATTAGATTATTTTCTCCTTTACAAATATTAACATATGAATTTATGAATGTCAATATATATTATTTGTTTCTTTATTGATACACTAAATATTTTTACATTTACAATCTAATTAAGTCGCCCATGATATTTGTAGCTTTTTTCTTAGAGCTATTATCTACCTTAATATACAACTGTGTTGTAGAAATGTTTCTATGATTCATACTTTCTTGAACCATATGTACATCTCCAGTAGCTTTGTATAAATTTGTTGCGTATGATCCTCTGAATTTATGAGGTGTAATATTTTTATCTTTTATATTAGAAGCATATTTTTCAACAATTCTATTTGCAGATCTATATGTAATTCTAGTTTTTTGATTAGAAATAAACAAAGCATCACAACTTTTACCATTTAATATTTCATTCCTTCTTATCAACCATTCTTTTAGATAAATTTCAACTGTATCTGTTAAAAAATGCTCAATTGTTTTATTTCTTTTATCTATTACAGTAATTGTATGTTCATCGAAGTCAATGTCGTTAATATTTAATTCGGTCAAAGCTGTGCATCTCATTCCTGTAAAAATAAGAACTACAACCATTGCTACATCTCTTTCATACCAATTTGCCTGAAAAGCTTTTGCTTTTGGACTACCAACACCTAGCTCAACTGAATTAATATAAAATCCCAATTCTTCAGGATCTAAGAAAACTCTTTTTACCTCATCTTTTGATTTAGGAATTGGTCTTGGTATATTCTCAATAGGATTTTCATCGATGTTTCCACTATCTTTTAAATATTTAAAAAAACTAGTCAAAGCAAACCACACTGTCGTTCTATATGTGCTATTTTGTTCCGTTGACAAATTGTTCAAATAGATATTAATATCATCCATTTTTATATTATTTATATCTTTACTTACCATATTTAAAAATTTTAAAATATATCCTACATATACGTTTTTACTTGTATGAGATTTTGAATTCATACTTGCGTAATAACCTTTTATATACAAAGGATAATTTTGAATTTGATCCTTGATTTTATTCTCAATCTTGAATTTATTTTCCTGTCTTCCTTGCATATTAGAACCTCCTTAAATTAACAATTTGCTTAATCCACCATATTGAATTTGATATGAAGCAACCAAATCTTTTAATTCCTCTACATCTTCTGAATCAAAAGGCATTTTAGTATCATCAATATATTCAAGTATTTCTTTTAAATCTTCACATTTCTCCTCCCATGTTTCATATACAATACCCGAACTTTCTGGTTCTCTCATTTCTAACCAGAAAATTCTTTTTTCAACACATTTTTTGATTTTATCATAAAACTCATTTACATTTTTTATGCTTAACTGTTTAATAACATCTAAAAATTTCATTCTTATAACTCCCTTTCATATTTAAAATTATCATAAATCATTTTTATATCATTAAATTAAATATTTCTTTTTTTATGATTTATATTAAACAAATCTTTTTGATCAGGGTTATTCTTAAAAAATTCTTTCCATTCTTTTTCTAGTTCTTCATTCATAAGTATTCTTTCTTTATGACCAGGTTTTTTTTGATATTCGCTAGTGTTTTTTGAGCACCATATAAAGTAAATAATCCACAAAACAACAAAACAGAAAAAACCATCTTTAAATATTAGCATTAATAAACTTACTGGTATTACCCATAGCAAAGCATCTTTATTTTTTGACGGTTTATTTGAATATCCATTACTCAATTTATCAACTCCTTTAACAATATAATATTTACTACTACTATTTTAGCATCCTATTATTTAGAAGTCATCTCTTTTGTTAATACCATTATAATTAACAAACTCACATTTAATATTATTCTTTTTAACAAAGTTATAGTAATTATAAAGCATTACCATTTCGCCGGGTGGAGTAACAACCGTTGGTTCTTCATCATTACAACACACTGTAACATCTCCATTCTGTTCATTCTGTGAAAACTTCAAAACACCATTGTTGTTTACTTTGAATTCTAACATATTAACACCTCCTTGATATTATTATATCCTTTATGCAACATTATCTTCAAGCATTAGTATTTGATTATTATTTACAATATAATAATCTTTATTAATCAACGTATCTAAATATGATTCTTCTCCTTCAAATTCATCGATTACCTGTTTTTCTTCTTGAGTCATATCATCGTAAGCTGTTTTACCATAAGAATGTGGCAGCCAACCTTTATTTTTTGAACCAAAAATATTAAACTTCTTTAACAATTCTTTGTTCGTAAATTCAATATGACAAGTACCTTTTTTAAAGAAAGTAACTCTAAAATATTTCAACTGAATTTTTTTAGTCGTACCTGAATTTTCTGCAAGTGTTAAAGCATTTTCAAGATCAATATTATTAGTTTTTGTTTTACAAGTATCAAGATAACTGAAGCATTTTTCAATATCACCAAGCTTTTCTTTTACTCTGTATCTCGGTTCAAATGCTCCTGAATAACTACTAAATGCATCTAGATATGGCATTATGATTTTATCATTAATTATCCAAGACTTATTAGTTTTCCAACCGCTATAATAATGAATATTTTTACTATCCTCATCTCTCCAATGATGTTTATGAGAAAACTCATCAAACAATCTGACTATAGTATCTTCTATACTTGAAGACATATTTTTCAACATTTCTATCTTTATAGTATATATATTGTAAAGAGAAAAATCATAATCCTCAAGTCTCTGAAGCTGATTTGAATAATAACTTCTCAGATCACTAGTTAACTTTCCAGTAAATTTTTCATTATCAAAAAGTTCATTCCAGTACTTTGATCTAACTCTTTTAACAAAGTTATTAATACTTAAATCTTCTTTCGAACATAAAGATAATTCCAGAATCGAAAAATTATAATTGTATTTATCTTCAGGCTTTTTAAATCTACCTGCAAGAATTGGTGACAATGCTTTATATTCATTAATTAATCTGATTCCTGCTTCAACGTCTTCTCTATACTGAGCAACAATATTCTTCTCAAAATCATTAGTAGTAACATTTGTACCATTAGAGAATTCGCACTCAGTATACTTTTCTTTATTGATAAGTTCTTCGTATATAAATGACTTATTTTCTTTTTCAGGTATCAATACTTTAATCATTGCTATCTCAACATTTGTTTTTCTTTCAGCATAAGAAAAAGCATCTTCAAGATATACAATCTCAGCATTATAATCCT
>Ga0302215_10001103_pt1 | contig 19655 bp, 20 predicted proteins | sample II_Fen_N3_1_FD_194580 | JGI IMG/M metagenome (GOLD analysis project Ga0302215, IMG submission 194580) | Peat permafrost microbial communities from Stordalen Mire near Abisko, Sweden - II_Fen_N3_1 | ecosystem: Environmental > Terrestrial > Soil > Wetlands > Permafrost | place: Sweden: Abisko...
GAAGACGAAATCCCTTTCTAAAAGCGGCAGTCGGAGTCAAAGACAACAAACAAAAGTAAAAATCAAAAAAATATACAAAGAAAGGTATAAAACAAAATGGCAAGAGATAGAGAAGACAAGAACAAAAAACACAAAAACTGCAGCTTCTGCGTAGACAAAATTGACTTTGTTGACTACAAAGATGCGGCAAAAATTAAAAGATATTTGACAGAAGCTGGCAAAATTATCCCTAGAAGAATCACTGGGACTTGTGCTAAACACCAAAGAATGATTGCTTCTACAGTTAAACGTTCAAGAGAAGCATCAATTATTAGCTACGTTTTCGATTAATTAACAGATAGGTGATAAAAATGGATAATAAAGTTACTATCAGATCAGATAGAAAAGACGATTATAAATTTCACTACAAAGGTGAAGAAGTCGTACTTAAAGCGGGAAGCATTATCAGTATCGCTGAAGGGCTTGCTGAAGTTGTTCTTCCAACTTGCGCTATGAAAATCATAAACAATCTAATCATTGTAAAAGATGACGTAAAATAGATTAATAAATAAATAAAAAAGAAGGTTTAGTTTCGACTAGGCCTTCTTTTTTGTTATTGAATTCATATTTCTTGAAATTTGCGAATGGATTACGTTTGCTTTGTTCAAATAAGCCGTAAGCTTTTCGTATCTGTTAATTGTTTCTCCGTAAGGAACTTTTAGGTTAATCAATTCATCAACGCTCGTGTTGATGTTTGAAAGATTACCGAGGGCTTCTTTCATAAGTTGGTTACGGTCAAATGTTTTGGAGATTTTTGCGAATATTTTTTTCGCAATAAAGTTTTTAATCACAGAAAACGAGCTGGTTTTTTTCTTTGATGAGAAATTCGCAGCAGAGGCGATGTGTCCTGAAAGTCTTGCCCCAATTCCTAATTCGGCATATTTTTTGTTCAGTGCAATCAGTTCTTGCTCGACTTTTCGTTTTCTTTCTTTAAGGTCAGAAATTTGTATATCGTAGCCAAGGCTTTCGAGCGCTTCGATTTCATTTTGCAATTTGGTTAGAGTATTTTCTAAAAGCCCGATTTTGTGTTCAAGTTTAAACGTTTCGTCTGAAATCCCTTGATAGGCGTTATTTTCTAAAATATCGGAGTCAAAATCGTTAAGTCTGCTGCCTGGCGTGGATGTGTTTTGTGGCAATTGTGGTTGCGTGTTTTGATTGGTCGCAAAAAAGTTATCCTCAGGGTTGCTTGCTGACGAATTTATAAAAATATTATTATTTGGTCTAATTTTTCCGAATTTTACTTCCATACCTACATTATACACAATAAAATATTTATTTTGCCCCTACGCAAAGAGTATTCTTTTACGGTTGTAACATAATATTCAATATGTTTAAAAAAAATTAGGCAAGAAAAAAGACTCTATGAAATTTTCATCGAGCCTTTTTAAATATATTTTTTTAGGCTTAGCCTTTGCGTTTTCTTAATTCTGCCAATTCGTCTTGGAATGGGGAGATGTTAACCAGTTTTTCAACCAGTCTAGGCATTATAGCTAGGACGTAGTCGATTTCTTTTTCTGTTGTATATCTGCTCAAGCTGAATCGTATGCTACCATGTAGCGCTGTGAACGGAACTCCCATTGCTCTTAGAACATGACTTGGTTCTAGTGAACCTGATGTGCAGGCACTTCCTGAGCTTGCGCAAATTCCAAAATCGCTAAGGTGAAGCAAAATCAATTCGCCTTCGATGTATTCAAAACCAATGTTTGTAGTGTTTGGAACTCTATTTACATGTCCGCTGTTTAGTCTTGCGTTGAAAATAGTTTTCAAGATACCTGCTTCGAGTTTATCGCGTAAGCGTTTTACTTCTGTCAATTCGTATTCAAGTCCACCCTTTGCAAGTTCAGCAGCTTTGCCCATACCTACGATGTAAGCAACATTCTCTGTGCCAGCTCTTTTTCCGCGTTCTTGGTGTCCGCCGATAATAAGCGGTGTAAAAAGAGTTCCGGCTTTTACGTAAAGCGCTCCTACGCCTTTTGGCGCGTGGAATTTGTGCCCTGAAATAGCTAACAAATCGATATCAGCAGATTGAACGTCGATAGGGATTTTTCCTGCAACTTGAACAGCGTCGACAAATAATTTTGTATCTTTATTTTTTGCTTTAATCAGTTTAGAAATTTTTTCAATAGGGAAAATAACTCCTGTCTCGTTATTTGCCCACATGCAAGAAACAAGCGCAGTATCAGGCGTGATAGCTTTTTCAAGCTCGTCTAAATCCAAGTCTCCGTTTGAATTCACTCCGATATAATCAACTTTGTAACCTTGTTTTTCAAGTGCCATATAGAGGTTCAAAACACAAGGGTGTTCAACCTTGGTTGTTATGATATGTTTTTTAGTTTTGTCCGAATCTAAAACACCTCGAATACCTGTGTTTGCACTCTCCGAACCTGATGCTGTAAAGAAAATTTCCTTGTCGCTTTTTGCGTTAACAAAATCTCTAATTTGTTCGCGAGCGTGTGAAACGGCTTTTTGGGTTATTCCGCCAAAACTATATATGCTCGATGGGTTTGAGTAATTTTCTTTTAAGTAAGGCAACATAGCTTCTAAAACTTGTTCATCAATCTTTGTTGTCGCGTTGTTGTCCAAATATGTTAATTTCATTTTACACCTCAATAACTTCTATTTCATCGTCCAAAGTTTCTCTAAGTGTAGCTTCAACAAAGGATTTTAGGGTTAATGTTGAGTTTTTGCATCCGGAGCAACTTCCTCTTAGTTTTACGTATACTTTTTTGCCATCGATATCTACAAGCTCAATGTCGCCGCCGTCCTTTTGGAGTTCAGGTGAAATTTGGTTTTCGATTATTGTGTTAATTTTGATGACTCTTTGAGTTTGCGTCAATTCAACCGGTTTTTTCTCGGGTTCCGTGTGGTAATATTTGTTCAGAATCCCTTGAATACTTTCTTTGCAATGCCCACAAGCCCCGCCTGCTTTTGTGAAATTAGTAATTTCTTCAAGCGTTTTGAGCCCATTTTCTTTAATCGCGTTAATTATTTGTTTTTCAGTTACGCTAAAGCATGTGCAAATAAGTTTGTCTTTAGTCACTTCTGGCGTATCTTCATGGAAATAATGCCCCAATGCGTTCTCAAGAGCTTCGTATCCCATAACAGAACAGTGCATTTTTTCAGGTGGAAGCCCACCCAATTTGTCGGCAATTTGTTTGTTTGTAACTTTTTTAACTTCGTCCAAAGATTTACCGATAATCATCTCGGTAAGCACGCTTGAACTTGCAACCGCGGAGCCGCACCCGAAAGTTTGGAACTTTGCGTCAGTTACAATGTTATTTTCTATTTTTAAATATATTTTAAGAGCATCACCGCAAGCAAGCGAGCCTGCTTCCCCAATTGCGTCTGCGTCATCGATTCTGCCGACGTTTTTCGGGTTTCTATAATGTTCCATTACTTCTTCAGTATAATCCCACATAATTTAATCCCTTTTTATCTTTACCCTATCATTGTACCGCAAAAAAGGTTTTCGCAAATTAAATTAATGTTAAATTAATTATTACATTATGACAGAAGACAAGTAAACATTAATCCTTGACAAATTGTAGCCTTAGGATTACGCTTAATCTATTTTTATTTCATTTATAACAAAAAAAAATATAAATAGGAGGTTCAAAATGGCTATAGTACCAGGAACAAGCGGTAATGACACTCTTTATGGCGGAATCAATTCTGCAAAGACCCTTATGGGCTTCGGAGGGGATGATACATATGTTTTGTATAATTCTAAAAGCAAAGTTGAAGAAACTGCTAAAGATAGCGGTAATGACACAATTCAACTGGCATCAACATATAACTCTAGTTATTCAGTTTATTCTTATGGCTTTGATAAATATTATGGTATGAAAGGTTATTCATATACTTTAAGCGCAAGCAATATTGAAGTCCTCGATGGTTCTCAGGTTTCATCTGGTATTAAATTAATATCTAATGCTAAGACACCTATGACTATCAAAGGCGGCTCCGGAGCTGATTATCTTATTGGTGGTAAAAATGCTGATACTATTATAGGTAATGACGCAAGTGATATTCTTTACGGTGGTAATGATTCCGTTGCTGATACGTTAGACGGCGGTGCCGGCGATGATGCCTATGTTATTAAAGATTTTAAGGATCGTATAATTGATACTTCGGGCGATAATTCCTTAGTTTTAGATAGGTCGTTTTGCTTTAATACTGTTGATTTAAATTCTGTATATACGTATGCTAATTCTAAAATATTTCATCTCGATGCTTTTTATCAAAAAAAATCAATGATTTTAATAGGAAATGCAAACGAGGATAATTATATAGAAGGTACAGATAGAGGAAATGATACAATTTATGGTGGCAATAAAGATGATGAATTGCGTGGATATGCCGGGAATGATAAATTGTACGGCGGAGATGGTTATGATTATTTGGCAGGGTATTCAGGCAACGATACTTTAGATGGCGGAAATGATACATATCAAGATTATTTGTGGGGTGGAAAAGGCAACGATACATATATTCAATATGCTACAGCAGAGACCATAGAAGAGGATAAAAATGGAGGTATAGACACCATAAAATTAAGTAATGCCTCAGTTTTGGGCACTGTTGATTTAAACTCATACCCATATGTTGAAAATATTGACGGTTCGGATATAACGTCAACAGCATTGACTCTTACGGGAAGTTCCTTAATTAATAAAATAACAGGTGGCAAAGGAGCCGATCTTTTAAGCGGTGGAAATGACCTCACTGCAGACACCCTGACAGGTGGTGACGGAAATGATACGTATCTGGTTTACAGTTCAAAAGATAAAGTAGTCGAAGGCGCTAATACAGTCAGTGATACAAATACTGGTAGTGATACGGTAGCGCTTCAATCAACATATAATTTAAAGGCGTATACGATGGCAAATAATATAGAAACATTGAATGCAACGTCAATATCAAAAGCTATGACCTTAACTGGGAACGCATCAAGCAATACAATAAAAGGAACAAGCTATGCTGATAAAATATCAGGCAACGCCGGTAACGATATATTGTATGGTAATGCTGGGAATGATACATTAACGGGCGGGGTTGGAGATGATACATTTGGATTTGCGGCCGGAGACGCAAAAGATATAATAACATCAACAGACAAAGGCGATATAATAAATATTCAGGCAACAAATGTCACAACTTCTGATATGTTATTCTATACGGATAAAAAGGGGGCACTCTATATCGATTATACAGACGATTCAATAACCGGAACAAAATTGGGTGTTGGAGCCGATGTAATCTCAGTTGCAAAGGGTAAATGGGACCCTTCAACCACAGTTCAAGTAGGGAACAAAGAAGTATTAATCGGTTCAATAATTCAGGCTATTAACACAAGTGGTTCCGGTTTAAGCAACCTTGATGCAACAGCCATAAGTGCGCTAACAACTACAAATCAAACAGATATAACGTTAACTTGGAATGCCGTATAGTAAAAAAAATCGTAAATTAATTATTAATAAGCTTTCTCATTCCTTCAAGAATACCTTTGGCGCCCTCGTATTGGGACATAAAAACCGAATCTATGTTGTTTTTGACGTTGGAACAAAAGGCTCTTAGTCGGTTTGAAGCGTTGTTTACGGCTATAAAATTTGCCCCTTTTGCCGATAATTTTGCCATAGAAATATCATTGTCGTCGTCGCCGCACATTAATATTTCTTTGTACGCTATATTTAATTTTCTTTTAAGATATTCCACGCCATCAGCCTTGTCCGCAGGGCACAAAAACATCGCCGTCATACTTTCATCAGCGTGTCGTCTTAACGGGTGTGATTGAAGTAATATGCTGGTTGGGCATTTATCCATAATTTTTTTTGGATATAGGCTTTCTATAAATTTCGTTTTAATGCCGATATCGCTCAATTCTTTTTGTATTTCTTTTTTAAACCCTTTGATATTTACCCCAGACGCGATAAAATATTCGCTCATAAACGCAGATGGACTCCATTTGTAAAATGTAACTTTTGATTTGTAAAAATCGGGGTCGCTTGCTTTTATATCCTTAAAATTTGCCAATTGGGTCAATTTGTTATATTCTTGGTCGCTAAATTTGTATTTAGGAGCATTCGCGAGTTTTTTAACTTGTTCAAAAACTTTTTCGCCGTCGAAATTAGTTTTATTTTTCAGCATAGCTTCGTATTGCACGTCTTTCACCAAAAAACCGTCGATGTTTTCATACAAAAACTGTCCGTTATTAGAAATCAAATAGTCAGGAGTTGGTAAATTAATTCCTTCGCTCGCCATTGCTTTTTGTTTGTTCAAAACTTGCTCTAGTGTGTTACCTGTGGCATAAACTTTTTTACCGTTTCTTTGAGAAACTAGTTCAATAATTTTTTTAATTTCTTCATGTGAGCCGTGCATTAATGTATTATCGAGATCGAAAATACCTAAACACTTGCTTTCAAGTTTCTGCCATCCTGAAAATTGGATTTGGTTATTCTTTTTATGATTAACATTTATTGTCTGCTGATTCGGATAAATTCCTGAAATTTTCACAAAATACTTCCTCTAAACTATATCGTTAGTAAGATAAAAGTTCAGAAGATTTTTTTTTGCTATTTTGTAAACAAAAATTTACTATTTAATATTCGGGAAAAGATAAATTTCTCCGGAGATGTTTCTCCATTTTATCCAGCCGATTTTTTGCATTTTGTCTACATCGAAGGCAACAATTAACAACCAATTCCCTTTTACAGAGGTCAATGTAACCGTTTGCGGCATAGTAATTTTGCCTATTTCTTTGGCATCATCAACGTTTGAGCCGTATATTATTTTTGTTTCTTCAGGCGCATCTTTCATATAAGTAAGCCCGTATTTTCGTCCATAGAGGTTGAAAAAAGTCCGCCAATTCATAAATCTGAAATCGTCGTCTTTCTTTACCCAGCCTAAGTGAGCGCCGTTTTGGTTGTAAGAAATTTGAACCCAGTCTTCGTTGTCGTTTTCATCGATTACTGTCAAAAACGCCAAATCTTTTTTAGGCAAAAATACTACAAATAGGTTGCTTGCTGATATATCAGGACTGTTGAAAGTTTTGCTGTCCCAGGTAACATCAAGCAAGATTTTTGAATTTTCGTTCGGGTCTTTGTACACTTTTATGTGGTTCGCAGCTTGATAAACACCGATTGAGTTGGTATTTATATTGTTCACGTAATACGGCATTACATCTGCTTTTGCAGGCAAAATAAAACTTAGTAAAAATGTAAATATAATAAATAATTTCTTCATCACCAGTTTCTCCTTTGCCTATTTAGCAGTTTACCCTCTTAACGTAATTCCTTCAAATGCTTTTTCCAAGCCTGCTCTTACTGATTTCATTTGAGCATCAACAATTTCATCTGTCAATGTTGCTTGTTCGTCTTGCATTTTAACTCTAAACGCAATGCTCTTGAATCCTTGTTCAATATTTTCGCCTTTGTAAACGTCAAAAACTTCGCAGCCTTTGAATAAGTTTGATTGAACAGACTTTTTAACTATTTTTTGAAGCTCATCAAAGCTTACCGCGTCAGGAACGACAAACGCCAAATCCCTTTGAACTTCTGGGAATTGAGGTAATTTTTTGAATCTGACAGTGGTTGGATTAATCGCTTTTATTATTTCATCCAAATTAATTTCGAACAAGAATGATTCTTGGTTTAATTTCAATTTGTCTTTCAAAATCGGGTGAAGTTGTCCGATATATCCCAATTCCAAAAGGTTTTTGCCAAGCATAACAATCTTCGCGCTTCTGTATGGGTGAAGTGAATCAACCCCTTCGCAAGTCTTGAATTGTATTCTGTTAGAAAGCCCAAGCTCGTTGAACAGATTTTCAAAAATTCCTTTGAGCGTGTAAAAATCAACTTTTTGTCCCACTTGCCATTTTGAATTTTCGATGTCGCCTGTGATTATACCTGAAAGCATTTTAATCTCGTCAACGCCGCTGTTTTTGTTGTCGGCAGGAGCGTTTTTGAAATAAATTTTTCCGATTTCGTAACCCCAAAAAGCTTTTTGTCCGTTGTCGTAGTTGTATTTCATGCAGTTTAGGACATTCCCGATTAGGGTTTGTCTTAGCATTGTGTATTCTTCGCTTTGCGCGTTTTCAACTTTGACTGCTTTTTCTTTGTCGTAGCTGAGCGAGAATTGTTTCAACAACGGCTCACCGATTAGTGAAGTTGTGATAATTTCACTCAAGCCTGAAGCTAAAAGTGTAGAATTTATTTTTTTCAAAGTTTGTTCTTCAACAGAAATTATCGGAGATTGGTTTTTGCTAGGAAGGCTCGGCGAGATTTTGTCATAGCCGTTGATTCTTGCAATTTCTTCAATCAAATCTATTTCTCTAGTCACGTCGTTTGCTCTAAATGACGGAACTTCGAATTTAGCAGCATTTTCGTTCTTGCCCAAGCTCTTGAACCCGAGTTTTTCAAGGATTGAAACGCATTTTTCACCTTGGATTTCACAGCCCAAAATTCTTTTGATTTGAGAGAATCTTAGAGTTATTTGAGTCTTTTCAGTTTCGTTTTGACCGTCTTCAACGATTGAAACTACTTTTGCGTCAGCAAGCTCAGCTAAGAGTTGCATAGCACGCATTAAGGCCGGCTTAACCGCTTCGATATCAACTCCTCTTTCAAATCTTGCGCAAGCGTCAGAGCGGTATCCTACGCTTCTTGAACTTTTTCTGTTGCTTGATGGCACAAAATATGCCGCTTCGAGTGCGATTTCTGTTGTGGTATCCTCTATTTCGGAGTTTTGTCCGCCGAAAACACCAGCTAAACAAACGCCCTCTTCTTTTGTAGCGATAAGAACGCTGTCGTTATTCAGATTTCTTTCAACTCCGTCAAGAGTTACGATTTTTTCGCCTTCTTTTGCGCGTCTTACGCAAAGGTAGCCGTCTAATTTTTTCAAATCAAACGCGTGTAAAGGGATTCCGTACTCCAAAAGTACGTAGTTTGTAATGTCTACAACGTTGCTGATTGAGCGAATTCCTGATGAAATCAGTCTTTTTTGCATCCAAGACGGTGATTGCTTGATTTTTATATCTTTTAAAACACCCAATGAATAGTATTTGCACACGTCATTGTCGATTATTTCTACTTTAAAATCTTCTGTGCTCAAATCAGTTGTGCTAACAAGCGGAGAAAATTTCAATTCTTTATCAAAGATAGCGCAAAGTTCTCTTGCGATTCCGATTACTGACATTTGGTCGCCTCTGTTTGCAGTTGGTGCAACATCAAAAACGATATCCTCTTCAAGCCCCAAGATGTCTTCTAAAGGTGCTCCTAAGGTTTTTTCTACGTTTTCAACGAAACGGTTTAGAATTAGAATTCCGTCTTCTGTTTGGTAGTTTCTTTCAGTCAGGCCCAATTCGTCTGAAGAACAAAGCATGCCTTGAGAAACAACCCCGCGGATTTCAGCCGGAGTGAGCGTAAACATTTCGCCTGTTTTTCTTGAGAAAACTTCAGAACCGATTGAAGCGTAAGGAATAACTTGCCCTTCTTCAATGTTTTGAGCTCCGCAAACAACAGTTTTTGTTTCCAAACCTGTGTCGACAGTTACCAAGTGTAATTTGTCAGCGTTAGGGTGTTGGTCTATTTTTATAATTTTTGCTGTAATGATGTTTTTAAATTGAGGTTTTATATGCTCAATTGCTTCTACCTCAAGCCCACTCATAGTAAGCTCGTGCGCTATTTGTTCTTCGTTAGTGTCTGATAAATCGACAAACTCATTCAACCAGTTTAATGATACTTGCATTTTTAAATCCTACTTTTCTATTTTATGTCTGTGGGATAGTAATCCCACCCTACTTTATAATCCTATATCGTTGGGTTATGCGCCCAACCTACATAGGAATTTTACAATAAATAAACCACAAAGTAAACAAGCACAGCAAGTTAAACCAAAATCCTTGGTCTGTTTTTTAGCTTTCTTTTGCTTTTAAACCCCTGAGCCTTTGATTTCGATTTTTTTGAGGCGTTGTTCGATTTTACGATACCATTTCAACTTTTGTTGAAAAAGGGTTTTATATCCTTTTAAGTTTCCATCGGAAATGTCAGAGTTTTGCTTGTCGCAAGTCTGTTCTAAAATTTTTGCCAACTGCTCAGAGTATTCTCTTCTGTCTAATTTGTCTGAGTCCAAAGTGATAACTTCGCCAATTTCAACCATAACTTCAGGTTTGTCAGCTCTTAGGAAGAAATAGTTGACGCCAATCGGTACCAAATTTACTTTGCCGTATTTTTTCGCTGCCTTTTGAGCGATATAAGCAAGTCCTGTTTGAAACTCAACAGGTCTGAAATTAGGCGGCTTAATTATTCCTTGTGGGAAAATGTATAAAACATTGTTTAAATCTCCAATAACATCTATTGAATATTTAAGTGCGGTCATTGATGCTTGAGCCGATTTTTTGTTGACCGGAAAAGCACCTGCGCGTCTCAAAAGTGGAAATCTATTGAGTTCTTCTACCATTAATCTGATTTCTTTGCCGAAAATTCTGTTTGTAATGTTGTAGCCGACAATTCCGTCCCACCAGTTGGTGTGCGGTGCAAAAGCTATCGTAGGGATGTTTTCGTCCCTATTCAAAAAATTCTCTTCGCCTTTGTAGCGAAGCGCAAAAAATCTATTCTCCAACATACCATAGAAAAATCTGTCCCCAACCCAAAGCCAAAAAGGCGATGTTTTTGCGGGTTTAAACTCTTCATCTTGGTTTCTCAACTTAGTTGGCGGAATATCAGAATATAATTGTTCAACACTCATAATTCTATTCTACTAAACTTTTGTGCATTTGTGAATAGTCACATAGGTTATTTTTAAGAAAGTTAACGTGAATTGATTTTTATTGAATAAAAAAGTTTTTATTTTTCAACTCACTTCGTTTGGCTAAAAAGCCACATTTTGTACAGGAGAGGGTTTCTCCAGTACTGTCAATAGGCATAAATGTATGTTCACAAGCTTCGTAATCTTCTATTTCAGGGTTTTCTTGCATAGGGTCATATGTGGGTTTTTCTCGTCTTTGAGTTAGTTTTTTTATTATAAGTTCTATGATGTACATTTTTATCAGCCTTAAAGGACAAATCCTTCCGGTAAAAGTTCATTGATTTTGTAAACTTTGTATCCGTCTTTAGTTTCTGTTATCACTTCAACTTCCTTGTCTTTTTGAAATTCAAAAATGACCTGCCTGCACGCTCCGCATGGGCAGCAGTTTCTCATGTTCGGTGAAAATATTGCTACAGCCAAAATAGATTTTTCACCGTTGGCTATCGCGTTTGCAATTGCGTTTCTTTCAGCGCAAATTGTCAAGCCGTAGCTGGCGTTCTCCATATTGCAACCGACGTAAGTTTTTCCACTGTCTGCAAGGACACACGCCCCTACTGCAAACTTTGAATAGACTGCGTGGGCATTTTTTGAAGCCTCTTTGGCTTTTTTTAGTAAAACATCATAATCCATATTTTTAGCTTACATCAGTTTTAAAAATATGCATCAATTGATTACAGTATTTTCAAAATATTACAAAGTAGACAATTTCTTGAATTAGTATATAATATTGCTATGAAGAAACTCTTTAGGTTAGTTATAGTTTTATTCTTTGTGCTTTTTACGGCACAAATTTCTCAGGCTGAAGAATATCGCATTCTAGTTTTGCCTGATAATATTCAATTTGATAGTACTAACTATTATATCTATCCTGACACGTCAATAATTTTTGCGTCTGATACGATTAACGAAATAAAAAAAGACGGTCGCGTTACAACAGTAAGTATGACTGAAATCAGAGATGCGTTGAGAAAAAACACCAAGCTAAGCATCTTAACAAAAAAAGCGCTGAAAGAATTCAAGTATAATTATAATATTCCGTTTGTCGATTTTAAAGCGATTGCGCAGTGTTTCGGTACAAGCAAGATTTTGGTCATAACAAGTCAAACAGACGTGCAAAATTATATATTAAGAAGAACGGTTTGGGATTTTCTTAACATCCCAGGTGCCGCTGTAATCGATCCAGCCTACAAATTGTCGACTTATGCCGCTTTGATTGACGTGGATAAAGAAGAAGTTTTGTGGCAGAACACTTATTACAAAACTATTGCTTCGGTTGAAAACAGAATGGTTGCGACAAGCTTTGCTCCTGCAACGTTCCAGTTGGAGAAAATAAAATCTTATTCTATGTGCTTTTTATCACCTGAAATTGCCAATCTAGTAGAAACACAAATATTGCCTGCTCCTGTTTCGGGACCTGAAGGGCAGCCGATAGTAAATGTTGCAGACATAAAAGTCGAAACTTTGCCTATCGATGATTCAGATTTAAAATTGAAATCAAAAATTCCAGTGCCAACAAGACAGCAGTCAAAAAGCTTCGGTGAAACAATAAACGACCTGTAAGGATTTTATCTTAATGCATAAACTTGTTCAAGTAGCTGTATTTTAAATAAGCTTCTTCTGGATTGAGTTTTATCTTTTCGATTTCGTCGCTTATGCCGACAAATAATTCTGTCATTTTCGGGTCAAACTGAGTATTTGAGCAATTATAAATTTCCTCAACTGCGCACTTGTGCGGGAGGGCAGTTCTGTATGCTCTGTCTGAGGTCATAGCGTCATATGTGTCCGCGATTGCTATAATCCTTGATGAAACAGGGATTTGATCGCCCACAAGTCCGTCAGGATAGCCGGTGCCGTCATATTTTTCGTGATGGGATTTTACCCAATTGGAGACAACCCTTAATTTTTCTATTCCTTCAACCATTTTTTTGCCCAATTCAGGGTGGCTTTTTACTATTTTATATTCTTCTTCGCTCAACTGCCCAGGCTTTAAAAGAATTTTTTCAGGGATGGCGATTTTACCAATGTCGTGCAAAAGTCCGGTGATTTCGATTTCTTCAAGCAAATCGTCAGGCAAGTTCATTGTTTTTGCCAAAGCTAACGAGTACAAAGTTACCCTCATTGAATGACCATGTGTGTATTTGTCCTTGGCATCAAGTGCAAACGCGATTGATTTTATTGTGCTATAAAACAATTCAGACAAATCTTTTAAAATTTGGGTTTTTGAAGTAGTCAGTTCATATTTTTTGATTCCACTTTCAACCACAGTACAAAGCAGTTCCGGTTCAAACGGCTTCAAAATGTATTGAAAAAGATGACACTCGTTTATTGAATCCACGAGAATATCAAGGTTGGAATAGCCTGTTAATAATATTTTTACGATGTCTGGGTATTTCTCAGAGATTAGTTTAAAAAGTTCTGTTCCTTCCATCAATGGCATTTTTTGGTCAGAAACAATCAGTGAGATTTCGCAGCCACGTTCGTTGACGATATCAAGCGCTTCTTGTCCGCTTGATGCCACCAAAATGTTATAATGGCTCCTTAGAGTCCTTTTTAACAGTGCTAAATTATTTTCCTCATCATCCACAGCAAGGATAGTATGTTTTTTCCCACCGTTTCCGGTTAAAAGAACATGCTCAAGATCAGAAATAATGTTTTTTTCGAGATAATTCCTACTCAATTATATTTCCTTATCCACTAGTATGAATATATTAACGACATAAATAGCTATTCACTTTAATATTCTACCACGTTCGTAACAAAAATTCAAATACGAAAATAAAATAGAATACCCACCAGTCTTTATTTTGGTGGGTATTATTTTATAAGGCTTAGTTATTTCTTTTCATCTTGTATCATTTGGGTCAAAACTGATTTTGCTTTTTTGAGTTGGACGTCGTTTCTTGCAATCATATCTTTTTCGCTCAATTTGACTTCAATGTCAGGTGCAATACCTTTTTTATTGATATCGTGTCCTGATGGCGTTAGATATTTTGCAATTGTTAGGTTCAATCCCGTTTGGTTTGGCATTGGAATAATCTTTTGAACCATACCTTTACCAAAGGTTTTTGTCCCAACAAGTTTTGCTCTGTGGTAATCTTTCAGTGCGCCTGAAAATATCTCGCTGGCGCTAGCAGAACCGCCGTCAACTAAGATTAGCATAGGCTTTTCTATTACAAAATTTGTTTGTTGTGCGTATATGTTTTTCTTGTAGCCGTTTCGACCGACAATGCTCACGATATTACCTTTGTCTATGAACATATTTGCGATGAAAACAGCGTTAGGTAGCAATCCACCAGTGTTTCCTCTTAAGTCAATTATAAGTCCGTCTGTTTTGTCGGTTTTTTCAAGTGCGCTCAAAAATTCGTCCGAAGTCGTTGTTCCGATAAAACTCAGAATCTGAATATAGCCGATATTTTTATCAATAGAGCTTTTTACTGTTTTGATTTTTATTTCTCTACGCTGGATTTTTTTAGTTATCAACGTTTTTTTTCTCAGCAAAGTAAGTGTTACAACGCTGTTCTCAGGACCTCTCACCAAGTCAGCGACCTGAGACGTTTTCATCCCTGAAATTTCTTTTCCGTTCACTTTTAAAATTATATCTCCAGGTCTAAGCTTTGCTAAAGCAGCAGGAGTGTCTTCAATCACACTTACTACGTATGTTTTGCCGTCCATTGTCGATATATTTACTCCAATACCGTTGATTTTAGAATTGATTGAAGTATTTTGATCTGCGTAGCTGGCTTTGTTTAAATATCTTGAATACGGGTCATCAAGACTTTCGAGCATCGTGTTTATCGCTACGTTTGCGTCAGCGTCCGTTTTAATCTGATTTTTGTAGTGCTTTTTCCATCGGTCCCAGTTTTGGTCGTTCAAAGAAGATTCATAAAAGTTTCCTTTTACTGTTCTCCAAGCTTTGTCGAATAACTTTTGCGATGTGGTCTGTTCTTTGTTCAGCAAGCCTTGTGTATCAACAACAGAGGTATTGTAAACAAGCCCACTCATCAAAATCTTATTGAATATAAATAACAGTAAAACCAATAAGAAAAATATTATAATTTGTTTTTTCATTTTGTGCTCTTTTTTAAATCTACCTATTAATTTAATACCAACATGCACTTTTTTTCAATAGCCAATTGAATGAGGGTGCAGGGTTAAAAGTTAAAAGTGAAGAGAAATTTCATTCGCCCTTCACTTTTACCATAATTATTCATGTTTTATAGCGCTTCGTATCCAGGTGAAGATTCAGGTAAATTTTGATAACCTTCGTTTGAATATACGGTTTTTTTAATGTACTTGTCTGTATAATTTCCGCGTTCAAATATTTTTTTAAGCGTGTTTTCTCTCACTACAAGTGAATCCGTGTTCAACTCATAATCAGGATAAAGTCCTACCAACTCGCTCCACACAGCAGCTTCCATTGTCCAAGCATAGGTTTCTTCAGCAAGTGAATTAAATTCATCTTGGTGTAAGGCTTCATGGGATAAAAGCGCAGCAATGGCAATAGCCGGTGACGTGTTGTGCTTTTGGTTTATATAAATGTAGAGCTTAGGACCTCTTTTCCAGCCTAATGCATCATAAGTTGCATATCTCGGATTTATCGTGCTCAAATCCTTGAACTCAACCTTCATCGGTTTTGAAGTCAAATTTGAACCCAAAATGGCATTTCTGGAGAATTCTCCATTGGTGCCTTTTAACATATCTAAAGCCACAAAGAAAACTTCATCCTTGCCTACAGCTTTGTACTGGTCTTTTATTTGATTGACGTATTCAGTCGTATATTTTGCCGGATACAGTGGACTAGCGGCATAAGCCGGTTTTACTGCTTGAGTCTTACTGATTTTAGCATGCGGCATCATTGGCGGTTTGTCCAACGCAAACACAGGCGCAGTTGTAAACCCTAAAACAGTCAATATTATACTCTTAACGATTCTTGCTTTATTCATAATAAATCCCTCAAAACTTCTCTTTTAAAAACTACTCTTCCCCAAAAAATTACTATATTTATAGTATAACACTATTTTATTTTAAGGACAAATCGCCAGTAGTCTATTTTTTTAAAAGTTTTGCGGCTTGTTTCTCTTTGCCAATAGAATTAAGGTATTTGGCGTAATCTTGTGCCAAATCATTGTCAAAAGAGCCTAGCCTGTAGCTTTGAGAATAATGTTTCAATGCTGCATCTTGATTGCGCAAAGCGCCTGCTATTTTGGCACACAGCCATTTATACTTATAATTTCTTTCTTCGATTTCACTTGCTTCTTTTGCCCAATCATAAGCCTGTTTGAAATCGCCTAAATCTTGATAAAATTCGCTCATTTTTATATATAACAAAGCGTTGTTCAAGTCCAATGAAATGGATTTTTTCAAGCTTTCTACAGCAAAAATCTTGTCGCCTTGCTCAAACAGTGCAATCGCATTGTAATAATAGCCTTCAGGACAGTTTGAATCAAGGTCTATTATGTCTTGTGCTGCGTTATAAACTTGGTCAAAGTTTTTCAATTCGAAATTTATTTTAGCAGTTGCAATTAGTCCGTACAAATAATTCTCGTTTAGTTCAAGAATCTTTTCGGTTAATTTCAGTGCTTCTTCGTAATTTTTTTGCGCAATCTCTATTTCTGTAAGCTGGCTTAAATAATTTAAAGATTCAGGATTTAATTCAATAGCATGCCCTATCATTTCTTTTGCCAAATCAATTTGAGAAAGTTCTGTGTAAATCTCACTTAGTGCAGAATATGCAAAATCATCAGCTTGATTTGTTTTAATTATCTTTTCCAGCTGGGTTTTTGCGGTCAGCAAGTCGCCTTTTTTTGCTGTTATTAATGCCTTTAGCACATTTGAAAGATCGTGGTGCTGCTCAAGCGTATTGATAAACTTGAGCTCAAATAAAGCTTTGTCATACAATTTTTTCTGATAATAAAGATATGCCAAAGAATAATGATAATTTATGTTTTCAGAGTCCAAGCAAACTGCCTGATTGAAATATTTCAAGGCTTCATCACTCCAACCGTTTAAAAAATAAGCGCTGGCTAAGTTGTATGCGTATTCCGCATTTTTGGTATCCATTTTTTGAGCTTTAGCAAAATATTTTATGGCTTGAGTTGTATTCTTTTCATCCAGTTTGAAAAGTCCCAAATAGTTCGCAACTTCGGCGCTGGAATTTATTTTCTCGAGTTCTGTCAATATCCTTTTTGATTGCTCAAAATTATTGTTTTCATAATGAATTTTGCCCAACAGAAGCATTATCTTTTCGTTCTTATTGTTTTTTTGATAGCCTGATTCCAATAATTGCAACGCTTTTTCAAAGTCGTAATTGTCCTTGTATGCGCAGGCGATTTCGAACAAGACTTCGTCGCTCAAGTCAGTACTTGAACTTTCAAGGTCTTTTATTTCGTCGAATTCTTGCAGTTGGTTCAAAATCTTTATCTGTTTTGCCAAGTTTTCGTTTGTAGGTTGAATTTCATATATTCTTCCCGTAATGTTTTTGGCCAATTGAAGATACCCTTGGGCAACATAAATTTCTTCCAGAAGAAACAAGCAATCAAGGTGTTTGCTGTCAATTTCTAAAACTTTTTCAAGATAATAAATCGAACGTTGAAAGTTTTCTAATAATCTATAAAGATGTGCAAGTTGTGCCAAAATCTCAATATTGTCTCCATCCAAAGAGAGAGCCTTATAAAGCATTTCAATTGCCGGCTTGTAAAATCCTTGATTTTTAAGTTCAAATGATTTTTTTATATAATCTATTGTCTCAGTTTTACTCATTTTTCACCGATTATTTTTTGTCTTTATGCTTTTTGGTTTTCTTCCCGTTTTTGTCAGAATTTGCTTCCTGTGCGGTATTTATTATAACTAGAACTTCGTCTTCACCTGCCATTTTTAAGTTGTTTCTGGCAATTGCCTCAAGGCTTGATGCGGATGAGAAGTTTTTTATTTCTTGTTTAAGTTTTTTATTTCTCGTTTCTGCCTGATATTTAGTTTTTTTCATCGTGTTAATCTTTGTTTGATAAGAAATGGTTTTAGACAGGTTCAATATTGCGCTGAATCCAATTTGCGCAAGGCAAATCAAAAGCACAATAGTCAAAAGCGAATAATAAACACGTATTTGATTTTTACGTTGTTTATTTTTTGTCTTTGTCTTGTCGATTAAAGTCCCAATATCCTCTTTTTGCTTAGACTTGCTGACTTTTTTCTTAACAGTTGAACTTTTCTTTCCTGATTCTTCTGCCATAATTTCCTTTTTACTCCCTAACAATTAAAACGAAAGATATAAAAATGTTTTTTTCAAAACACCATGACACTATTATAACCCAATTAGCCAATTAATGCAAACTTGAGGGTGCAAAATAACCCTAGAACCCAGTGGATAAAGAGAATAGGTGTTGTTTTATAATTTGAAGTTTGTTGAAAATCTTAGTGAAGAATTTATAGCATTGTCGTCGTGGAAGGTTTGACCTGCTCCGACTTCAAATTGGACATCATCTGCATATTTTTTCATATGCGGAGAGTATCTCAAAACTAATTCACTCGACTTGTTTATTTGGTATACGTCCGTTTTCATAACGTTTAAAAGTGATAATCTTTTTGTCAGTTTTAGTTCTGGTGCAAAGAACATTTTGTCGCTGTAGTCGTCATAGTTGTTGTTGGTGCTTTTAGACGCTCCTGTGGTGAGGGCAAAATATTTCCCTTCATACTTTGCAAAAAGACTTGTAGAGTAACCTACTCTCGCGCTGTCAATAGACGAGTTGTAAGCGGTTCCAAGGCTAAATTGCCCGAACTTTCTACTGTAAGAAGTACTTACCGGTCTGATATCGTATTCTTGAGTGGAGAATTTAGAAGCAGCTTGCAGCCCTCCTTGTAGAGGTTGAAGGTCCGGCGTTTTGGTCAATGCTTTGGAACGAACTTTTTTAGGTCCGGTAAAATTGATACCGTGGCCTTCTGCGGTATTCTCAAGATAAACGGCAGGTTCCTCCGCTGGTTCTTCCTCATTGTACTGTGCGTAGCCATTCAATTCTGTCGTTTGTTCTTCATCATTAAAATAGTTGTTTATATTCTCTATAGAATCAGGATCAGAATCTGCATTCGTATTTGAATCCACATTCGAAGTTGTCTCAGTACTTGCTTTTGTATCCGTTGCGGTAGCCGAATTATTACCTTCAGTTGTTTCAGCGAGGCAAAAATGGGCACAAGTAATCATTATTATAAATAGGAGTAAAATCTTTTTCATACTCTTATTTTAGGTCAAATGAAGGTCATTTTCAAGCTAAACTTTGATAAATAATTTAACTGTTTTTAACATTCGCTTTTATTATTTCTGAGATATATGGCAGGTAGCTGAATTGACCTCGCATACTTGTAAATATAAGATAACCCATAATTGAAAAACAAGCTACTTGAATTATAGAATAATTAAAAATAATTCCAATTCCAAAGAAATACGTAAGTCTCAATATCAATTGATTTACATAAGGAATATAGCTTAAAATACCAAATATTGAGTCTGCCAAAAAGCCTAAAAGGAAAAATGCAATCGAAATGAATATTGATTGGAATATGTGATATTGTAAAAATGGTCTGATTTTGTTTTTAGTGAATATTCCCAACAGTAACCAGAAGAACCCGACCTTTCCCATTGTCAGGTAACTTAGTGCTGCGATTAATTTTTCTATTAATACGGGTCCGTTTTGTTGTCTGTATTGCATAATTAATTTTCTTTCTTATCGATATATTCATCCAAGATTTGGATATAGACAAGCTTGTACTCGTCGTTGTCCGGAGCCAGCTTCATAGCGTCTCGATAAGACACAAGAGCTTTTTCAAGA
>Ga0302215_10001107_pt1 | contig 19557 bp, 13 predicted proteins | sample II_Fen_N3_1_FD_194580 | JGI IMG/M metagenome (GOLD analysis project Ga0302215, IMG submission 194580) | Peat permafrost microbial communities from Stordalen Mire near Abisko, Sweden - II_Fen_N3_1 | ecosystem: Environmental > Terrestrial > Soil > Wetlands > Permafrost | place: Sweden: Abisko...
ACTTTTTTAGACTGAGCTTTTAATTTCCAAGCGAAGAAAGATGCTCCGATTACGTAAATCAATGTTCTGATTGCGTAGAAAGGAATATTTAAGAATCTTTTCTTTTCAAATAAGATCACATCAAAATGAGCAGAATTTGGATCTGTCAAATCCGGATCCATCCAGTGGAATAAGTGACCTTGGTGAAAGATGTTTAATAACATTAATATTACTAAAATAGCACCTCCGTAAGGAATATAAGAAGCAATAGCTTCCATTACTCTTGTAATAATAATTGGCCATCCTGCGTGAGCTGCGTGCTGAATACAATAGAAAAACAATACTGCACAACTTACTCCGAAGAAAAATACAGCTACAAAATGAATTGCGGCTAAAGGCTGATTGTGAATCTGCATCGTAGCATGCTCAAGATGAGAAGCATGATCCTGAGGTCCTATCATCTCACTAGAGTGAGTAGGTGCATCGTGACCTGCAGAGTGAACTGCCTCCATCATGTGCTCTATTTTTTCTGCAGTTAAGCCATGATTCATGAAATAACCGATTCCGAATAGAACTAAACCTACAACAAGAAGTATTATAGAAGTTGATTTTAATTTTGGTGAAAAACTATACATTTCTTTTCTTATTTTTTAGTTGCGGTAGAATCTGTTTTTGCTGCTGTAGCTGAAGCTGCTGCCGGTGCGCCTTTTTTGAAAGCGTTGATCACATACATTGCAACTCTCCATCTGTCTCCAGCGTTCAATTGTCCTGCATAAGAACCCATTGCATTTCTACCGTTGGTTAATACATAATGAACAGAACCTACAGTGATTTCTCTGTCTGCATAATTTGGTACACCTGAATATGCTCCACTTTGAACAATTGGTCCTTGTCCGTCACCTCCAGTTCCGTGACAAGCTGAACAAGTATGGTCAAACAAAACTTTTCCTCTTTCAAGATCTTTCGCAGCATTAGCCGGATTCAAAGGAGAAGAAGTTAATGATTTTGAAGCATCATAACCTGCGTTATATTCATCCGGATTTTTTGGAAGTTTACCTTCTTCAAAAACACCGTCTTTATTTTGAGCAACAGAACCTTCTACCGGACCTAGACCTGTAGCACCGTTATTTCTAACAAATGCAGGGATTTCATTTTCATGATCTGAATAGGCAATCTCAGCTTTCATTAATGGATCGTAAGCTACCGGAAAATACATATCCGGGAAATATACCAATGGTGTATTTTCTTTCGGTCCGCAAGAATTAAGTAAAACTGCTGTTAAACCTAAAACTGCTGTAATTTTTAGTACATTCTTTTTCATTTTAAGCATCTTTAACAGTTATTTCTTCAACTCCCGTATCAACAAGCAGCTGCTTAATAGATTCTACATCTTCAGTAATAAATTCCATCATGAATTTGTCATCTGTAGTTCTTGGATCTGGGTTCTGAGCCGGAGCACCAGGATACATTTTGTTTCTAACCAAGAAAGTTAAAGACATCATGTGTGCTGCACAGAATACCATTAATTCAAACATTGGAACTACAAATGCAGGCATGTTTCTAGACCATTCGAATGCTGGTTTACCACCAATATTCTGAGGCCAGTCATGATTCATTACGTACCAAGTAACTGTTGCTCCTATACTTACTCCATAAAGAGCATAGATAAACGCAGCATCAGAAATTCTTGTCTTTTTTAAACCTAAAGCTTTATCTAGCCCGTGAACCGGGAATGGAGTATAAACTTCATTTATTGCGATTCCTTTATCGTTGAATGCTTTAACGCCGTTCATTAGATCGTCGTCGTCAGCATAAAGTCCGTATACAATTTTAGTGGTGCTCATCTCCTTCTTTTGCTTTATAAGTTTCACCTGAGATTTTCAAAATCGATTTTAATTCGGCCTGTGCGATTACAGGGAATGTTCTTGCGTACAATAAGAATAATACAGAGAAGAACCCGATTGTTCCTAAATATACACCTACGTCGATGATGGTTGGTTTAAACATCGTCCAAGATCCTGGCAAGTAATCTCTTGAAAGGTTGATAACGATGATGTCAAAACGCTCAAACCACATACCTATGTTGATAATCAATGCAATAATAAATGTTGCAATGATGTTTGTTCTTATTCTCTTGAACCAGAATAGTGCAGGAATAATCAAGTTACAGGTAATCAATGCCCAGAAAGCCCACCAGTAAGGTCCTGTTGCAGCACCCGGAGAAAGATATGTAAAATCTTCATATCGAGAACCAGAGTACCATCCGATGAAATATTCTGTTCCGTAAGCTACAGTTACCATACCACCTGTTAAGATGATTACGATGTTCATAATTTCGATATGATACATTGTAATATAATCTTCTAAATGACAAACTTTTCTTGCGATCAATAATAGTGTTTGTACCATTGCAAATCCTGAGAAGATTGCTCCCGCAACGAAGTAAGGAGGATAGATCGTAGAGTGCCATCCTTTAATTACCGACGTAGCAAAGTCAAAAGATACCGTAGTGTGTACCGAGAATACAAGTGGAGTTGCTAAACCTGCAAGAACCAAAGATAATTCTTCGAATCTCTGCCAGTGCTTTGCTTTCCCACCCCAACCGAAGGCAAGGAATGTATAAATTTTCTTCGTCCAAGGAGTTTTTGCTCTGTCTCTGATCATTGCAAAGTCAGGAATCAATCCCATAAACCAGAATACTGTGGATACTGAGAAATATGTTGAGATTGCAAATACGTCCCAAAGTAGAGGAGAGTTAAAGTTCCCCCAAAGAGAACCAAACTGGTTAGGAAGAGGGAATACCCAATATCCTACCCAAACTCTACCCATGTGGATAACCGGAAAGATTGCTGCCTGTACAACTGCGAAGATCGTCATCGCTTCTGCTGAACGGTTTACAGACATTCTCCAACGCTGTCTAAATAATAATAATACTGCGGAGATAAGAGTTCCGGCGTGACCGATACCTACCCACCATACGAAGTTGGTAATATCCCAACCCCAGTTAATAGTTCTGTTAAGCCCCCATGCTCCAATACCTGTCCCGATAGTGTAGGCGATACAGCCGAATCCGTAGATGAATAGAACTAAGGCTGCATATAGTGATACCCACCATAATTTTCCTGCTCTTTCTTCGATAGGTCGTGCAATATCTTCTGTGATATCGTGATAAGTTTTGTGACCAATAATCAGAGGTTCCCTTATCGGAGCTTCGTAATGTCCTGACATTTTTTACCTATTTATTATTTAAACTTTAATTTTCTACTCTGTTTCTTACCTTAGTGTGATAGAACACGTTTGGTTTTGTTCCGATCTCTTCAAGTAAATGATATCTTCTGTTGCTAGAATATAATTCTCTCACCTCAGATTCTTTGTCATTCATATCTCCGAAAGTCAGTGATCCTGTTGAACAAGCCGAAGCACAAGCTACTGAATTTTTAAATTCATTATCTGTTACTTTTCTGTTTTCCTTCTTAGCATTTAAGATGGTTGCCTGAGTCTGTTGGATACACAATGAACATTTCTCCATTACCCCTCTTGTTCTTACAACAACATCCGGGTTAAGTACCATTCTTCCTAAATCGTTATTTTGATTAAAATCAAAACGGTCATTCAGGTTATATGTAAACCAGTTGAAACGTCTTACTTTGTACGGACAGTTGTTTGCACAATATCTAGTACCGATACATCTGTTGTAAGCCATGTGGTTTTGACCTTGCTTACCGTGTGAAGTAGCCGCTACCGGACATACTGTTTCACAAGGAGCGTGGTTACAGTGCTGACACATCACCGGCTGGAAGATTACATCAGGACTTTGATTTGGTTCTATCAAGATGTCGTACAACTGAGGAACATTTAATCCTCTTTCTACACCTTCTTTAGTTTCTATTGTTTCTTTTGCAGAATAGTAACGGTCAATTCTTAACCAGTACATATCTCTTGACATTCTGATCTCTTCTTTACCTACAACTGGAACGTTGTTTTCTGCCTGACAAGCAATAATACATGCTCCACAACCAGTACAAGAGTTCAAGTCAACTGATAAGTTAAAGTGAGGACCGTCTGTATCATCAAATGCATCCCAAAGATCAATTTTACCTGCAGGAAGTGCACCGCTGATGGTGTGATATTCCAATGGCTTATTCCATCCGTGGTGTTCGTCATCGAATGCTACATTTAAGTATTCCGTTAACGGAACTTCTTTAGCGATGTCATAACGACCCATTAGAGTGTTTTGAAGCTGGATACCTGCAAACTCATGGTTTTCACCTGTTTTTTCTATTTTAACGTTAGAAATTGCAAGGTTAGAACCATCAAATAAAGGATAAGCATTAACACCTGTATCTGCTGTTGCTCCTGAATTTTTTTTACCATAACCAAGTGCAAGACCTACTGATCCGTCTGCTTGACCTGGTTGAATAAATACAGGAACGTTTTCTATAGTTACTCCGTTTACAGTAAGGTTTACAATAGAACCATCCAACTGCATTCTTGCATTCAGATCATTTTCTATTTCTAATCTTTCTGCATCTTTAGGAGAAATTGTCAGGTAGTTATCCCAAGACATTCTTGTCAATGGATCTGGTAATTCCTGCAACCAAGGATTGTTTGCCTGGGTTCCGTCTCCGATTGAAGTCTTCGTGTATAAAACTAATTCTAAATCTGATGCTTTAAAGCTTCCTAATTCAGCAACAGCTTGTGCAGCGTTTCCACCAGCGTAAGATAATGATGTCGCATTATTAGAAGCAATAACACCATTGTATAAAGCTTTGTTGAAAGAAGTTGCTCCCAATACAGAAGCTGAACTCGCTTTTAAATAATCGTAATAGTTGTTTGCTGCATTGTTCTTTCCATTTTTCCAAACCAATAAAGATTCTTCGATCTGTCTTGATTTGTAGATTTTCTGGATCGTTGGCTGCATTAATGAATAAACTCCTGACTGAGGCTCAATGTCACCCCAAGATTCTAGCCAGTTAGCTACAGGAATTACAGCTTTCGCTGCTTTATACATTTCGTTTTTCTTATCTGCAACAGCAATTACATAAGGAACTTTAGCTAAAGATTTTTTGAAATCTTGTCCTTTATGGTGAGAATAAATTGGGTCAACATTGTTGGTAATCAATACACCAACTTGTCCGCCATTTACCCATCCTAAAAATTCCTGGAATCTTGCTTTGTCAAACTCTTTCAGGAAGTTTGCTTTACCAGTGAAAGCTACTGAACCTAATTTTTTGTTAATTAAGTGAGCTAAAACCTGAGCACCTTTAGAACCGTCAGCGAAAACAACTGCTTTGCTGCCTTTAGCTGCTAATTCTTTAGCAATCTCGTTAGCTAATTTATCTGAAGAGCCACCTCCAACGATTGCATTGTAAACTTCAACTAAAGTTTTGTTTACCGCACTTGGCTTTAATCTGTATCTTGAATCTGCATTAGCACCCGTCAATGACATGTTTGATTCCACTTGAATGTGTCTCAACATGTTTGCTCCCGGTTTTCTTGCAGCAGCGTAAGAAGTTTCTAAACTTGATGCGTTGTATTCTCCTAAGAAATCTGCCTGGAAAGCAACTACTAATTCAGAACCTTTAAGGTCGTAAACAGGCAAAGCTCTCTGTCCGAATACCTCCTGTGCAGCATCCAAAGAAGCAGCGTAAGGAATAGCATCGTAAGTTACCAGTTCAGCGGTAGGATATTTTGCTTTAAATTCAGCGAATAACTTTTTGAAAGTAGGTGAAGCAAAAGAATGAGATAATAAAACGATTCTTTTACCAGAAGCCGCTGCTTCATTCAATCCTTTGATTACAAAATCGTCTACTTTATCAAAAGTTTCATCTTTACCGTCAAGTTTAGGCTGTTTTACTTTATCATTATCATAAAGAGAAAGTACACTCGCCTGAGCTCTTGCGTTAGTTTTACCTAAATCTCCAGCAGCCGGGTTCGGTTCAATCTTGATAGGTCTTCCTTCTCTTGTTTTCACTAAAACGCTTGCGAAATCGAAACCATCAAAATATGTTGAAGCGTAATAATTTGGAACTCCAGGAATAATATCATGCGGCTTTACCACATAAGGAATTGTTTTGATTACCGGAGCTTCACAAGCTGCTAAAGTAACTGCTGCTGTAGAGAAACCTAATAACTTCAAGAAATCTCTTCTTGTTGTACTAGCGTCACTTTTTTCAGCGTCACCTAAGAAATCTTCTACCGGAATTTCTTCTTGGAACTCTTTAAGAGCCAGCTTACCGTTTAGGGAAGGGTCTTTAAGTTCGTGAATACTTCTAAATTGTATTTTGTTTGAAGCCATTTATACTTCTGATTTTTTAGTTATTAATAATGACATTTACCACACTCAAGACCTCCAATCGCATCTACCGTAATTTTACCACCATCTTGAGGGTATTGCTTCTTAAGCTTTTCGTGTAGATTTTTGAAGTATTCTTTATTATAACCGTTGTTCATATCAATTTCAGTTGTTCTGTGACATTCGATACACCATCCCATGGTGAAGTCGTTTGCCATTTGTACCACATTCATTGTATCAATTTTACCGTGACATGCTTTACATACAACATCAATTTTGTTGTCAGGATTCTTTTTGTTGAAAGAACTGATGATCGCTTGCTCACCTGCCACAACGTGTTGAGAGTGGTTGAAGTAAACGAAATCCGGCATATTGTGAATTCTTGTCCATTCTACAGGAGATGTTTTACCCGTATATTGTTGTTTTTCAGAATCCCAACCAGTATGTTCGTAGATCTTTTTGATTTCACCATCGTAGAACGCCTTGTCTTTTCCTGGCTCAAGATATTTACCGTTGTATTCAGAAATTGTTCTGTGACAGTTCATACAAACGTTCAAAGAAGGAATTTCAGAAACCTTACCGTATTTAGCACTTGAGTGACACAATTGACAGTCGATTTTATTTTCTCCAGCGTGAATTTTGTGAGAGAAATAGATAGGTTGTTCAGGCTTATATCCTTTGTATACACCGATCCACATGATCCAGTTCCAAACACCGTAAGTTGCTAAAATAGCTAAGACAGCTAAAAGACCTTTACCGATGTAGTGGTACTTTTCGTAGATTTCACTGAATGATTTTACTCTGCTTTCGTTAAGTCCTGACAATTCTTCAGACTGACCCATTTTCACTAGTTGTCTTAGTTTGAGTAAGATCCAAACCAATAAACCTGCGATTGCTAAAAGTGAAATAATTACAATACTTGAAGTAGTGTTGTTTGCAGGAGCAGCTGTCGCCTCTGTTCCTGGCGCTGCTTCTGTAGTTTTTGCCGGTTCTGGAGCCGGAGGATTAGTTGTGTACGCTAAAATATCGTCGATATCCTTATCTGCAAGATTAGGAAAGACCTGCATTTCAGTCTTATTGAATTTTTCAAAAACCTCATTGGCGTATTTATCACCAGAAGCTCTGAGTTCCTTGTTGTTTTTGATCCACTTGTGAAGCCAAGCTGTATCTAGTCCTTGCTCAGACTTAAGTCTTTCTACCACACCTTTCAGTGCTGGTCCTACAACCTGTTTGTCTAAAGCGTGACATGCTGTACAATTTGCCTTAAAAAGTTTCTCGCCATTTTTAGGATCGCCGTCTTGCCCGTAAATTGAAGCACTTGTTGATAGCAATAAACCTATCGCAATCAGCCCTTTTTTATAATGCTTTCTCCAACTAATCATTTAAATTATCTTATGTTAGTAAATATTGAAACTGTAATCAATCCCGCAAAAATAATATTTTTAACAGGAATTTAACGGTATATGCAAAGGGGAAAATGTCATTAACGTTTAATTTGTAACTATTCTAAATAACTATGGTTGCTGTATTTTTAAATTATTCTAAATTTGCAGAAACAAGTTTAAATGAGAAATTTCATTAAAATATTTACGATACTTTCATTCTTTGGTTTTTATACTGTTGATGCCCAACAGGTTGTAAAGAAAGATACTTTATCTGGTACAGAGCTAGTCATGACAATGGATTCGCGTGTGAACGATGCAATGACCTCTCTGGAGGAAAAATGTGCAAGAGTTGCGGTGACGAAAAATGTCTACAATGAAGATGTTCCGACGAGACCAACAAAGATTTTCGTTCCTAACAGGGAATTGACAAATGCAGAAGTTTGCAGAAAAAATCCGAGGATTTTAGGATACAAAATTCAGATCACAACGGTGAAAAGTAACGATGAGGCCAACGAAATAAAGGCTTATTTCAGAAAAAGATTTCCTAATCTGAAAGTAGAGACAGACGCTTCTCTGAGACCAAATTACAAGATTCTTGCAGGTAGCTATTTTACTAAACAAAGTGCTGCTTCAGACCTTTCTAGAGTAAGAGAATATTTCAAATCTGCAGTTGCGGTACAGTACAGAATTTTCTGTGCAGAAGCTAAATAGATTTTAAAATAAAATAAAAAATGGCTGAGAAAATTTATTTTCTCAGCCATTTTTTTATTTGTAATAAAGATTTAAAAAATCAAAAAAATCAATCATTCTGTGATAATTATTTAGTAGTAAATAAACCGTCAAAACTGCTGTTGTGGTGGTAAGAAAAGATAAGATTTTGGGTGAATTATGGTAAGCGGAAAACAGCCAACCAAAGAGTAATGGATAAACGAAAACGTAATGTCCGCCATAGATATAAGAAGTATGTAGTCCAAATCTGAAAATACAGTGAATGGTAATATCTATCAAAAACGAAAGCATGAGAATCTGAACCAGTTTGTTTTTGAAATTCTTAAAATAACTCCACAAAGCAAACCCTAAAATAAGTCCTATAAAAATATAAGAAATAGGATTTGAGTAGACTTCCATGAAGATCGCTTTGAAGTAAAAACCCTTCATATTGTGTTTTTCACGAATAAAAAAACTCGGAAAAAGAATATTTCCGCCAAAAAAGTAAGAATAAATCATATCCCAAATCGGAGTCGACTTTACATTTGAGAACTTTTCGTACTGTTCGCCGGATTTTGAAAGTATATTTTGATATTTGAAATCAATTCTGGTCAGGTATAAAAGAACGAAAGCTCCAACAGAAAGTGTCACTCTGAAAACTGCATTTCCAAATTTTTTCCAGCTTTTAAATAATCCTTTTTCAAAGGCAATAGGAATGAAGATTTTTACAATATTTGTAACGGTCAATCCGCCGATTGTTATGCCTGCAAGTACTAATGCAGAACCTGCAATTTTACCATCTTTTTGAAATTTTATCACTGTATAATAATTGAATAAAACTAACAAAAACAACGTGTAGGTATAAGTTTCAGGTGTAAATGAAAGCAAAACATTTGTTGAAAATAAGCTAAAGAATAAGACAATTAGTAAGCTCAAAAACAATGGAAGTTTGATGATTTTTTTTAAATATTTATAAACCTGAACCAAGCTTAAACTGATGATGAAATTGCTCAACCATGCTAAAATCAACCTGAAATTGACATCCATTTTTCCGTTGGTAAAAAGTAGTATAGTTTCTCTCATCCAATTAAAAAAATAATAGGAGAGTGGGTGTCTTTCAAAGCTTCCGCCGGTCATCACAATGGCTTTGTTATCGAAACTGAAATATGCATCCCAAGGAATTCTGCTATCGAAAATAATTCTGTAATTGAGCGCAATGTAAGATCCTAAAATTCCGTAAGCGGTAAGAAAAAACACAAAAATTCCCAGTTCTGTAAAGGATGAAGGAAAAACAATCTTGAAGAAATTAATAAATTTTGATTTTATAGACACAGATTTTAATTTTTGCAAAAATAAAATAAAAAACTCACCGGTGAGGGTGAGTTTTTATGTATTGGTAAAATAATTAGTATTAATCTTTAATTATCTTTTCTGTTTTTGTGCTTCCGTCAGCAAATTCAACTTTTAACAAGTACGATCCTTTTGTGAAAGAACTGATATTTACTTTTTCAGAGCTTGATTGTAACAATACTTTTCCTGAAAGATCAAATACCGTAGATGATTTTACCTTTTTATCAGTTTTGATATTGATTTCTCCTTTTGTTGGGTTTGGATAGATGCTCAATGATTTATCTTTAATACTGATAGCATCATTAGTTCCTAAAGAACCAGATGTTTTAAACATTCCTCCAACAGTTGCTGACGTATTAAATCCTCCAGAATAACAAGTGTTAGCATCAGAACATCTAACAGCTAAATGTTGCACTCCTGTGTCAATAGCTGTCCATGTAGTTCCGTTATCTATACTTTTCCAAGATCCTCCTGTTGTTTGGCTTGAGCTTGTAGCTACTAAAATATTAGTTCCTGGAACGTATGTTATGTCGCTGATATTATTCGCTGCTGTAATTCCTGTATATGTCACAGATGACCAAGTGGTTCCTCCATCAGTTGTTCTATATAGAGCTAAAGCTGTAGGTGTTGTGCCGGTGTAGTTTTTTTTAATTACAAACCCTCTGCTAGCATCACTCCAAGCCATATCGCCTCCAACTGTTGTTCCTCCAAAATCTGTCAGAGAATATGTGGAACCCGTAAAAGCGATAGTCCAAGTTAGACCTTTGTCGGTTGATTTATAAATTCTGCCCTTTCCTGTGTAAAAGAAAATGTTGTTGCCAACGGCATAGTAACCAGAGTTATAGCCGTACTCACTAGCTAGAGGATCTGGAAGATTAGCAGCAGGTACTCTGGTCCAGGTAGAACCTCCGTTTGCTGTTGTATAAATTTCAAATTCCCCGTTTTCTGGATCTCCACCTATGATTCCATTGTTGGCATCAAAAAAATGCACATAGTTCGTCCAAGATTCTCCTGCAGTAGTCAGTGTCAATTGATTAACCCAAGTAGAGCCACCGTTGGTGGTTTTCCATACTCCACCTAAACCGTCGGTATTGTCAAAAGCTGCTGCCCAAGCTGTAGTAGAACTGATTCCTGAAATATTTGTAATATGTAATGCTGGGTTTCCAATATTTATTGTTCCAGTAGTCCAGGTTGTTCCTCCATTAGATGTTTTTGTAAATTCTTGAACATTATTGGTTGATGTTCCTCCATCATAAGCGAAAGCCCAAACTGTATTGGCATCATATACTTCCATCCCAGAGATTCCCCTTGAGGCAGTTGAAAAACCTGAATTTTGAGTATTCCAAGTTTGTGAAAATGCTGTAGAACTAATTAAGATAGCGGCTACAGAAAGTAAAAGTTTTTTCATATAAAAATTTTTATAAAATTAGTAATAATATTACTAATATGACAAAGATTTTATATCAATTTTATGTTATGAGCTACAAGAGAGCATCGAGCAACCACTAATGTCATCATAATTTGAAGGTCTTTTCACCGAAAATTCAGGAAAAATCTCCTCATAAGGATTTTCTAAAGCTTTGGTTAATTTGGTTAGCATTTCTATTTTTCCCTCATTAATTTCTTCGATGCACTCAAATAAAAGGTAATTTCTCAAAAGAAATTTAGGGTTTGTCTTATTCATTAAATCTAAAGACTCAATTTTGGAAATTCTGTTTTTCTCTAATCGAATTTTATATATCTGAAGAAAATTTTCCAGCTTTTTTAATTTAACCTCATCTAAAATAGTGTAAGAAATTTTCTGAAAATCTGTTTTAAGATCAATAATGGAATCTGTTTTTTCCAATAAATTAAAAAACAAGGTATAATCAAGTTGAAGTTCCTGCATCAAACCTTGCCAATTACTGAAAAACTCTTCATCAGCTTCTAATAACCTGTCGAAACCAAATTTTTTGCAAAGCATATTGTCATGTGCTTCCCAAAAATAGGTTCCGTAAGAATTTAAAGTGTCTTCCAAAAATTTTTCGTCCTTGATTAAAGAAAATAGAGCATTAGCAAGTTGCCACAAATTCCATTGGGAAATTTGACCTTGTTTACCAAAAGCATACCTTCTGCCTGGAAGATCGGTTGTGTTTGGAGTGAAATTAAGATCATATTCATCCATCATTGAAAAAGGACCGTAATCAATGGTCAATCCCAAAATCGACATATTATCAGTGTTCATAACGCCATGTACAAAGCCCACTCTGAACCATTCTACCATCAAATCTGCTGTTTTTGTGCAAACTGATTGGAAAAAGTCTTTATATTTTTGTTCTCCTTCGGAAGTAATTTCAGGGAAATAATTTTTAATTGTAAAATCTGTAAGTTTTTGTAATGTGTCAATTTCTTTTTGCGCAGACATGAGTTCAAAATGTCCGAAACGTAACAAACTTTCAGCAGTTCTTACCACAACTGCTCCCTTTTCTTCCTGTGGATTTCCGCTGTACATCATATCTCGGACTACGTTTTCACCGGTAAAACTCAAACTTAAAGCTCGTGTTGTAGGAATTCCGAGATGATGCATTGCCTCACTCATCAGATATTCTCTCACTGAAGATCTTAAAACGGCTCTTCCATCTGCATGTCTGGAATACGGTGTTGCTCCTGCGCCTTTCCATTGCAATTCATTTTTTTCTCCTGACTGATTGGTGATTTCTCCTGCAATAATAGCTCTTCCGTCACCTAGCTGTCCTGCCCAGTTTCCAAACTGATGTCCTGCATATGCAGTTGCATAAGTTGTTATGTTTTCAGGCAAATTGTTTCCTACAAGAAAATCAAGATCATTATTTTCAAGTTTTCCTAAACCTATTTCTTCCGAAAGTTTTTCATTAAAAACGATCAGTTTCGGATCGTCAAACCCTACAGGATCGATCGTAGAAAACAAAACTTTCGGTGTGTTCCTCTGAATGGGATTTTTAGAAAGATCTCCCGGAAAAGTTTCGATAAAAGGCTGTTTGATATTCTTAAGATTCATACTTCAAATATATTAAAACAGGAATAAAAAAAGACCTTCCAATGATTGAAAGGTCTTATGATAATTATTAAAAATTTATTTATTGAAATCTATATCTTCTCCGGTATTCAGATTTTCATTTGCATTTTCATCTTTTTTACCCGAATTGTTTTTTGGTGTAGGATCTGCCGGTTTAGGATTTTTGATCTGGTCGATTGTCTGTAAACCACCATCATCGCCATAACCACCACTAAGCCCCTGAAGATTGGTACATCCATCTTTCCAGTCACCAGGTTTTACAAACTTGTCTTCCATAGAAATATTAAGGGATTTATCTGCCCAAACTTTTTTCATGTAAATCGCCCAGATCGGCAATGCCATTTTTGCACCCTGTCCTTCTCCGGTTCCGTAGAAGTGAGTTGCTCTGTCTTCCCAGCCAACCCATGCTCCTGTTGCTAGTTTTGGAGTAATTCCCATAAACCAACCGTCTGAGTTATTCTGAGTTGTACCGGTTTTACCCGCAATTTCTACGTCTTTAGAAATTCCTTTTCTTCCAAGTTCACCAGAAGCTGTTCCAAATTGTGCAACACCTTTCATCAATTCGATCATGGTGTAAGCATAATTAGGATTCATTACTTCTTTTGGCTCTGCATTGACTTCTTTTATAACCCTACCATTTGCATCTTCAATTCTCCAGATCATTTCAGGTTTATTGTAATTTCCGTAATTGGCGAAAGTGCTGTATGCACCCACCATTTCGTAAATTGTAATGTCTGAAGAACCCAATGCCATTGGTAAACTTGTCGAAATTTCTTCTGTTACACCTAAATCTCTCGCAGTTTGTATTACACTTTGAGTTCCTGTCATTTCGGCAAGTCTTAATGCTACCGGGTTTTGAGAATGCGCTAAGGCATCTCTAAGTGTAAGCATTCCACCTCTTCCCGGAACGTGATAAGTTCCTTTGTTGAAACTTGCATTTGATATGGTAGAACATGGCGTTAAACCTAATTTCATAATAGCTGTCGCATATACGAATGGTTTAAATGTCGATCCTACCTGTCTTTTTCCTTGTTTGATGTGATCGTACTGGAAGTGTTGCCAATCGATTCCACCAACCCAAGCTTTAATTTCCCCGGTTCCCGGAACGACAGACATCAATCCTGCCTGTGCGATCTGTTTGTGGTATCTTATAGAATCCCAAGGTGACATTTCTACTTCTTCTTCTCCAGCCCAGGTAAAACGCGAAGTTTTGATTGGCTTACGGAATTCCATCATAATAGAATCTTCAGAAACTCCTGCTGCGCTAAGTTGTTTGTAACGTCCGGTTCTTTTTACAGCCTGCATCATTACGCTGTTTGCCTGCTTGTCATTTAAGAAATAAAAAGGTCTGTTTTTTCTGCCTCTTTGCTCAGCATCAAATCTTTTCTGAAGATCTGTCAAATGTTCCTTAATAGATTCTTCAGCATATCTCTGCATTTTAGAATCAAGAGTGACATAGATTTTTAAACCGTCTTTGTAAAGGTTTAATTCTTTGCCTTTTTCTTTCTCGTAATCTGCAAGATATTTGTCAATCTCTTTCTTTAAGTAAAACTTGTAATAAGCAGAATGATTGTCACTAATGTTTTTAATCGGATGATAATCCAAAGAAATTGGTGTTGCTTCTGCTTTTTCAAAAGTTGCCTGATCAATGTATCCTGTTTTTAACATTTGATCTAGAACAACATCTCTTCTTGTTTTTGCCCTTTCAATATTCCTCATTGGATTATTTTTGACAGGGTTCTCCAGCATGGCTACAAACATCGCTGCTTCAGGAAGAGTAAGTTCTTTTGTTGTTTTATTAAAATAAATTCTAGCTGCCATCTCAATACCATTGGCATTGTATAGGAAGTCAAATTTATTAAAGTATTGAGTAATAATTTCTTCTTTAGTATATCTTTTTTCAAGACTAACCGCTACTACCCATTCTTTAAGTTTCTGTATAACTGCTTTAACCTTATTATCAGATCTTTTACCTGTAAATAGTAGTTTTGCTAGCTGTTGGGTGATCGTAGATCCTCCACCTCGTCCACCACCATAAACCACGGCTCTTGCAATAGACTGTAAATCAATACCCGAATGTTCCTTAAAACGCTCATCTTCTTTAGCTTGCAAAGCATAAATAATATATGGCGGAAGGTCTTGATAAGCGATCGGCTGTGTTTTCTCTTTCTCGAATTTACCTAAAAGAACACCATCAGAAGAAATAATTTCTGATGCCACATAAATATCGGGGTTTTCCAGTTCCTTCACATCGGGCATATCACCAAGAAAACCTTGTGACACGGCAAAGAAGAGTCCTGAAATTCCTAAAACTACTGCAACTAAGCCAATCCATATGAATTTAACCCATCTTTTCCAGGCAGTATTTTTAATATTCTTTTTAGGAGGAAGAGGGAAAGTTTTTCCCTTGTTTCCTGTATTTTGATTGTTTACTTCCATGTATAATTACGGTTTAGCCGTTTCTACTTTTATACCTATATCTTCAATTCCCGGAAGGTTGTCATTTCGCATTGCCTGCATCACGCCAACTTCATAAGTTCCTTTTTCCGGAAATTTATAATTTGTTCTGTACTGAAATAAAGTTTCTTTTGTCTCCCCAAATCCGGTTCCCAGCCATTCGCCGTTCGGTTTTGCCAAAATATAATTCAATGTATCAATTTGGGCAATTTTGCTTTTTGGGTTTTTAAAATTAACAATAAATCTGATATTACTATAAGGATATTCGTTATTATTCCTTACAACAAATATAATATTTTTAGGATTTTGCGGATCTAGAATTTCCAATTTAAATTTTTGTTCAGCTTTTTTACCCCATTTATTATTAATGGGATTCATGATGACATCTTCATTTGAAGTGCCACATCCTACTAAAAAAATAAGCATTAATATCCCGAAAACTCTATGCATTGTCATCTTTTTTGGGCGGAAATTTCTTTTTAAATTTCTTTTTTGGAGGTTGTGGTTTCTGCTCAGAATTTACAGTAGCCTCAGCTTTTTCTATCTGAACCTTTGGTTGCTGCGGCTGTTGTTGCTTTGGCGGCCTTTGGTTTGGGTTCTGATTAGGTTTTGCGTTAGGATTTGTATTTTTTGGTCTTTCAGAATTCACTGGTCTTTCAGTTGCAGGGCGCTCGTTTTTTTGAGGTCTGTCGTTTCTGTCACTTCTTTCCGGACGGTCTTTTCTTGGTCCCTGATTGTTATTTGGTCTGTTCTGATTTGGGTTTTGACCTTGATTTGGATTTCTGTTTTTGTTGAAACCTCCTCTGTTTTTCTTTTCAAATCTGTCGACACTGTTTTCCTGAATAAGATCCACACTTGGTAAAGCAATATCCGGTACTTTCAGATCTTCAAGCGGAAGTATTCTTTCGCCCTTTTTATTTTGAGCGATTAGTTTCTTAACTAAATCGATATCGAAATCATACCAAGCCATCGAACTGTCAACGTAAGCAAACCACATTTTCTTTTTGAAAACGTCAATTTTTATACAGAAAGCTCTTCCTTTTTCAGTATCCAACATCGTTGAAGAAGACGGGAAATGGCTTAATGCATCCAGATAACTGTCTAATTCGTAATTTAAACAACATTTCAACTTTCCGCATTGTCCTGCTAATTTCTGAGGATTGATGCTTAATTGCTGATATCTTGCAACATTAGTGTTTACAGATCTGAAATCTGTCAACCAAGTTGAGCAGCACAATTCTCTTCCACAAGAACCAATTCCGCCGATTTTTGCGGCTTCCTGTCTGAAACCGATCTGTTTCATGTCAATTTTGGTTCTGAAAGTTCCTGCGAACTCTTTAATCAACATTCTAAAATCGATACGGTTATCTGCCGTATAATAGAAAGTGACTTTCGATCCGTCGCCTTGATATTCCACATCTGTGATCTTCATTTCAAGACCTAATCTGTGAGATATTTTTCGGGCGTCAACCTTTACGGTTTCTTCTTTTTTTCTTGCTTCCTGCCAGACTTCGATGTCTTTTTGGTTAGCCAGTCTGTATATTTTAAGTGGGTCTTCAGTTGAAAATCTTTTCTTTTTCATCTGAATTTTTACCAATTCTCCTGAGAGACTTACCACTCCTACATCATGTCCGGGGCTAGATTCTACTGTTACTACGCTACCTATATGTAAAGGAATATTGTTTACATTTTTATAAAACGATTTTCTGTCATTTTTAAATCTAACTTCCACAAAATCACATCGGTTAGATGCAGGGTTTTGTACGTTAGATAACCAATCGAAAACACTTAATTTATAACTATTACCACAGGTATTTACACTTTCACAGCCATTCGCGGATTTCGTTCCGCAAGAATGTGCAGAATCGCCGGATGTTTTGCATCCACAACTCATATATTATAATTTATTTAATCTTGCAAATTTATTGATTTTTATCTTTACACAATTCCAAAAATACTAAATCTTTGTTTTGTTAAATGTTTAATCTTAAACGTGAATTTTCTGAAGCAGTATTTTATTTTGTAAAGCACTAACTAATAGTCTTTTATTAAGTGAAATATGTAAAGTGTTATTTTAAACATACTTTTCTTTTATGATTATGTTTAAAATATTAAGATTTATTAACAGACCTAATCAAAATAATTTTATATTTGAATTATATAATAAATGTCTATGAAAAAAATATTAGTATCAACTGCCTTATTGGCTGGTGTTCTATCTTATGCAGGAGGCTTCAGGGTTTCTTTGCAAGGGGTAAAGCAATTGGCAATGGCTCATACCAGTGCTCATACTGAAGATGCGAGTGTTGCATTCTTTAATCCTGCAGGTATGTCATTCATTCCTTCTAAATTAAGTATTGTTGCAGGAGGTTTTGGAGCAAGCAATAAAGTTACTTTTCAAAATTTAAATACTTTGCAGAGTACAGAAACAGATAATCCTATGGGTACGCCAATTTATGCTGCGATTGCGTACAAGCCTATCGATAAGTTATCTATTGGTTTTAGTTTTTCAACACCTTTCGGAAGTACAATTCAATATCCTTACGACTGGGAAGGTAGAGAAATGGTGCAAAAGCTTGAATTGAAAAGTTTTTATTTCCAACCGATGGTTTCTGTGAAAATGGCAGATTGGGTTTCTTTCGGAGCAAGCTATATTTATGCAAGAGGAAGTGTAAATTGGGATAAGGCAGTTACTCAGTTTGGAGGTACTGTGAATATTAAGGATGAGAAAGCAAGTGGTCACGGTTACGGTTTTGGTTTCTATTTTAGACCAGATCCAAAATTTGATATGAGTATTGCTTACCGTTCACCTGTTGATATGAAAGCTAAAAAAGGGACGGCTACATTTACAGTTCCTGCACAAAATACCGTTAACGGATTATTAGGATTAAATAGCTCAGGACAAGATGCCTTTACAGCAACTTTACCTTTGGTTGAAGAATACACAATTGGTATGACGTACAGAGTGACACCAAAATGGTTGATCTCAGCAGATTTTAATTATCACGGATGGGAAAGATATAAGAGTTTGACGTTAGATTTTGCCAATGCTCCTATCGGAAATCAGGCAGATCCTACAGTTCTTGTTGCTCCTAAGAATTTTAGAAACTCTAAAACATTCAGATTAGGAACTCAGTATATGTTTACTGATATGATCTTCGGACGTTTAGGTGCGTATTACGATGAATCTCCATATACAGATGATAATTTCATTCCTGAAACACCTTCTTTCGATTCTTTTGTAGTTACCGGAGGTTTAGGATTTAAATTTAAGCAATTCGGAGTTGATGTTGCAGGTGGATATGCAATGCCACAGAGTAGAGATGTGAACAACAAATATCTTGGTTTCTACGGTCAGGCAAAAGCAAAAGCATTCTATCTTGGTCTAGGTTTATCCTATAACCCTTTTTAATTAAAAGAATATGAAAAAAATAATAATATCTACACTTGCTGTTTCTGCATTGCTTTTTACAATAAGCTGCAAAACAGATTTTGATACAGACGTAAAAGACATCGCTGTCACTAAAGGTGAAGCAGACTTTTCTAAATTTATTTCTTTAGGGAATTCATTGACTTCAGGGTACAGAGATGGTGCTCTTTATTCTGGAGGACAAAACGAATCTTTCCCTAGTATGATTGCAATGCAGATGAAACTTGCCGGAGGAGGAGAATTCAAACAACCTTTGATGCCAAATAATGTTGGTGGGTTTATCGGTTTGCCAGGTTTTCCAGGTAAGCTTGAACTTAAAATGGTTAACGGAGCATTGACTCCTGTAGCTAATAGTCCGGCTGCTGCATTAGATAATGTTATTGCAGGCAGACCTTACCAGAATATGGGAGTGCCGGGAGCCAAAGTTTCTCACTTATTAGCTGCGGGTTATGGTAATGCTGCGGGTCTTTCTTTAGGCTTGGCAAATCCATACTTTGTAAGATTTGCTTCTTCTACTACCGCGTCAGTTGTTGGAGATGCATTGGCGCAGAATCCGACTTTCGTATCTTTATGGATTGGAAATAATGATGTTTTAGGATATGCGACTTCTGGAGGAGACGGTACAAATCCTATCACTCCGGTTGATGGAGCAGTAGGGGTTGGGTTTACAAACACATACACAACTTTAGTAAATACTGTATTTCCTACGGGAACAACTCGAAAAGGGATCGTTGCAAATATTCCAAATGTGACTAATGTGCCATTTTTCACCAGAGTTCCGGCTATGCCTCTTACCAATCTTACTGCAGCACAGGTAACACAATTAAATACAGGATATGCAACTTACAATGCAGGATTGGCTCAAGCAAAAGCTTTAGGGGCAATCAACGATGCAGAATATCAAAAAAGATTAATCAAA
>Ga0302215_10001110_pt1 | contig 19519 bp, 28 predicted proteins | sample II_Fen_N3_1_FD_194580 | JGI IMG/M metagenome (GOLD analysis project Ga0302215, IMG submission 194580) | Peat permafrost microbial communities from Stordalen Mire near Abisko, Sweden - II_Fen_N3_1 | ecosystem: Environmental > Terrestrial > Soil > Wetlands > Permafrost | place: Sweden: Abisko...
AAAGGATAAGGTGTAGGCTGGTGGCTTCGGTCTTACTTACGCACGAAAATCTAAGCGGAGATAAACATGTAGAAGGCTTATTATTTCCTTGTTTGGACGAGGGTTCGACTCCCTCCAGCTCCACAATATAGCTTGATTATTAGCTATATAAAAGCCAAAGGGACTATATAAGGGACTAAACACCCTATATAGTCCCTTTTTCATTCAAATTAATCTGATTTTTTGGAGCTTTGCACCTATTCGATCCGAATAAATACCCCCGTGATTTATACCCTAAAACATAGCTTTGATAATTTCAAATAAATGCAAAGCTATCCGTTAGACATGTTATTAATATTAAGCAAGTTGATAAAATACTTTTTGTAGATTCCTGTTGTTTACAAAACATGCGGTTAAAGAGGTCTATTTACTGAGTATCCTATCAATATCGGATTGTTTATATAGTCCTAAGGCATTATGCTTTAAAATCCCTTTTTTAGACCATTTCCACAATGTTGATTTATCTCTTCTAAGTTGTAGACTGGCTTCTGCAATATCAACGTACACCTCCCCTTTGCGGGCTTCAATTATGGTGGTTTCACGAGTTACACGTATTATTGTTGAGGCAAGAGAAAGTAAGTCACTTCCGGTAATTTCAAACCGGATAGATTTAGCCAGTTCGGAATCTTTAAGCAATTGGTAGTAGTCCATGGTACAGAATGTTTAGTTTTAAATATGGTTTTGCAAATATATAAAAGCTAATCGGAAAGCCGCAACTATTTTTACATTGTAATGTTCAATTCCTAATTTATAAGCTACTACTGGTTAAGTATTTTATCTATATCGGATTGTTTGTACAGATTTAAGGCGTTATGCTTTAAAACACCTTCCTTACCCCACCTCCACAGAGTAACCTTATTCCTTCTAAGTTGGAGGCAAGCCTCTGCAATGTCCACATAGGTTTCACTCTTGCGGGATTCTATTATTGTTACTTCACTTGTTGCACGTAGAAGAGTATTTACAAGTGAGAGTAAGTCAGCTCCTGTGATCTCAAACCTGATTGATTTGGCAAGTTCAGGATTTTGAATAATGAAATCAAAGTTCATAATGTCGGATTGTTTTTAAGGATTAAAGAAAAAACGGTTAAATACCGATACGCAAATATATTGAATTACAGAAAAAGCCGCAACAATTTTACATTGTTACGGCTTTTTCTTTTTAATGCCTTTACTTTGTCCTCTTCCTCCTTAAACGGCCATTAAAATACCTTTGCGAATAATACACTTTAATAGCCAGGCACTCTCAACCAACTGGGGTAAGGTTTATTTTTATAGGATTGCCACAATGGGGACAATTAAACTCACTTCCTACTTGTATTTTATCAAATAGTTCTGAAATATCAATCTCTATTGCTTTTGCAATTCTTTCTAAGGTATCAACACTTGGATTCCCGTTTATATGTTGACTCAATCCTACAGTTGTAATACCCATTCTTTTTGCCACCTCAATAGAAGTTAAACCCTTTTCTTTTATTGCTTTTTTTATGTTTAGTGCCATATTGTATAAATTTTGTGCAAAGATAAGAACAAACTAATTAATTAAACCTATAACTTTATTAGTTATTAGTTAATGATAGTTATAAGTTTGTTTTGTGTTTGGATAATTAAAGTTATAGCTTTATCTTTGTGCCAACAACAACAAATAAACACCCATGACAATGACAACAACTACCAACATAATCAATAAAGCCGTATTTATGAACCGGTTATTTATGAACCGGTTCAACCTTGGCACCATCAAGCGAAACAATGGCAGAATATTACAATTCAAAGTAGACTAATCAACTAAACTTATTAATAAATACAGTTATGGGAACAGCGAAATTAAATATAGCGTATAATTTAGAGTATTATAAAAGAAAGTGTGATTATTATATGACAATCTCAATTAAAGCATTGGAGAAAAATAGCGAACTTCAGAACATAATGATAAGGATATTAGATGAAAACATTGATTTATCATCGAAAATCAATGAATTAGAAGAACAAAAGAACGAACATCGAGCCTATACAGTTAAATTACAAATATCTAAATAGTTGAGTTATGAAAACAATAACCTTATTACATATAATGAAATCTGCCTGGAGATTCTTTCATATCACCGGTGAAAGTTTTTCAAAATGTTTGAAACATGCATGGCTTAACTTCAAGTTGGTACAGAAAATGCAAAATAGGATAGTTAGGTTCTACTTTTAAAAGGTCGGTTGCTCCATAAGAGAAGCATGGGGCGCTTTAAACGAGAAATTAGTACAACTACAGACTCAACAACTAACAGTACTAAGAATGACACCGTACAAACCTTTTTAGATACGGAGAAACAAGAATACATATGTTTCAAAAAATTTAATTTAGTATCAATCATTTAATATAAACTCTAAAAACAACAAAACTTATGAACAAAGTGAAAACAGTATCACCGTCAACTGAACTACTGGCAAAAGCCTTCAGCATTATTTATGACGATATTTTTAGTAAAGGAGGAACGTTAAACGAAATATCAAAAGTGTCTGATATTTTACAACCTATTATTGTAGCAGTAGGGGAGTTTGTCCAAGGAAAAAGAACCGTATACCTTATAAATCGCATAAAAGAGCTATGCGGCACAATTCCAGATGAAGACAAGAATAAACGTGTTATTATAAATCTCTTAGATAGTGTTTTAGAAATGACTATAATTGCAGAAAGCATATTTTCTATTTATGGAGAGGTGGCAGAACATTTGAGAGCTGTTACAGATATGGAATAAATGTATACACCTATTTTGAGGTATTATCCTTTGCACATAGTAGCAAGAATTAACAATTAAAACAATTAACAACTAAAGTAACAATCTTATGGCAACATCAGCTCCATATCTATTAGGAAAACAGTTTTCCCAGCTAATGAATCTAACGGCTAAAACTCAATCCTTTTTATGTAATGATACCAGCACGTTTATTGAGCTGGTAAATATAGCATCCCGCAGCTCAAACCCCTATTACCTAAAAGAAGCAGTGGATAAGTTTAAAGTCAAATATTATCCGAAAGGATATAAAGAGAATAAAAATCCTTTAAATACAGAACAAAAGAAAATGGTATTCGATCTATATCGACCTAGGTTTCAGCCATCGTATAAACCATATAAGGATTTGGAAAGAATGGCTTTTTTGAGAGTAATAAGGGCGTGCCGGGACTATTTGTTTTTAGGGATGAGAGAAGAAGATACAAAAAAACTCGTTCAGAAAATAGTACAATCACATGAACTCTTATTCAACTAACACAAAAACGCAATGAGAAAAAGCAAATCACAATCCATTGTTAACAATAGTAGCAATGAGGTACGGCCGGAACTGTTCAACTTCCAGGCAAACAAAGGTAAGTGTGTTTTGATCGCTTTGAAGAATGATAATACAAAGAGCGGAATGTTGTTAGGTATTTGCGATAACCAAACCGTATTACTGCAACTTAGGACACCCCAGGGACATGCTTATATTTCAGAAACACCGCTCTTTGATGTGAGTGATATCATAGTCCTGGATAACTGATCAGAAAAAATATATTAAGTTGGAAAAACCGTTTCATTGATTTGGAAAGATTTTTATATGATAAAGCAATAGATTTCAGGAACAAAAAAGCTGTATTATTACCTAATACAGCTTTTCTCTTTTCCTACAATCCGGAAAAAGTCATATTTATACTATTCAGACCCCACCTTCCCTACTACCTGCAACCGCTGCAAAGTGTGAACTGGCAATGTTGAGTGCATACAAACCGGTATTACGTAACACCCCGCTTGGAAGATAACCGCCTTTAAGTAAAGTGCCGTAATTCGCCAAGTCAGCATAATCCTGCAAGGAGTCAGCACCCAGTACGGCCCCGGGCAAGGCATTTACTTGTCGTTGGGCTGCTTGTAGTCTTGCAGCTATTATTTTTATATTCGTGAGGTATCCATTTATCTGGTTAATTGTACTTATAACCGTTCCCGCACCTCTCAGGGCTAATTTAGCGGATGCACGTATCTTTGAAATAGTATTATTATATCCGGATGTAGCACTATCTCAATTACCCTGTAACTGGCCTAATTTCCCAGCTGTCATTTGACCCTTTGCTATTTGTGCACTCACCTGTTTTGAAATATCAGTTCCCTGTTTCATAGAAGTTATGATCAATACCATAGGAGTTTTAATGGGTACCAATGGAAGTGTAGCAACCGGATTACTATTAGCAAAAGCCTTTCCGGTTTGTTTAACCAGTGAATCAGTCGTGTTATACTCTAATAACCGCAATGTTGCTGAAATATCCGTTATATATCCGTCCGGTAATGCGTTTACAATATCTTCCTGAATAGAGGTAATGACAAACTTTCCATAATTCTTTCCAGTTCCGTCAACCAGGTTCGATACCACTCCACGGATCCTGATTGAATGCAATGCTTCCAGTTCACTTTTAGGAGTACAGAATTCCGAACTCAAAAAAATACCCAGTTCAATTTCTTCCAGCTTCTCACCAACATTCTGAACAACCGGCTTGCTTCCTATAATAGCTATCTGGCCGTAAATAGTTTCTCTTGAACGGTTCCATGATTGAGGTAACTTAATACCTTCAAACTTATATGTACCTAATTGTAAAAACATTATATATATATATATTAAAATTGTTATTAAAGTAATTAATAAAATCTAGTTGCTTTCAAAGTTAAAGTGTATCCCGTTATGGAGGCTTAAGCTTTTCCGGAAATATTTGTACGAAAGTTGGTTCTGTTAATGCCATAATATTATTAAGTTCACTATTGATTTTATAATTATGTTACCTGATTGTATTTTGATAGTGCTTCTAAGGACTTCAATAATTCATCCGTTAAAAGATTGTGGAAGGCGTTACGATCCTTCGAGAGTGATATTAATTGGTCCGTAATGCGATTCGGTATTAATAGAATATTATTCTTTAGTTCTGTACCAAACTCGAACAGTTCTAAATAAACATCTTCCTTCTTAACCAATTCCCCCTTACGTTCCTCTAATGTTAATCTTGATAGTTCCGATTTAAAGTATTCTGATCTCTTTTTGGAATCAACGAATAGAGGGATAATACCGGGTAATTCTTCAGGAACCAAACTTTTGTTTGTTTTCCTTTCTTTTATTGATTTAGCATCTGGTATATTTGGAACGTCAATATACTTTGATGCTCCAATTGCAAACTCTTTCATTTCCTTTATTCCTATCTCATAGATAATGCCCTTTCTGGTTCCTACCTCTGATAAAGTTATTTTTCCAAGTTGTATTGATTTCCTGATAAGTGACTCCGATAGGTTTACTTTTTTTGCAAAGCCTCGAATTGATAGTAGTTCGTTTTCCATGTTCAGTTTAATTCTTGATAATTATATTCAACCTGCGCACTGCGCACCATAAAAAAAATATGTAGCTAAAGCGAGAACGGGAGTTTTGATACCCCCGCTAACACTTTGTCGGAAGTACCTTTTCACGCCCTGGTGCGTACAACCTACTTAGTTAATTTGTTAACTTTGTTTTGAAGCAATGCCCTCAAACGTGACGGTAGGTTCTTCACAACATAGGTCGTTACGTTTGCTTGTGTGTTCTTGTTTGCTGCCATGGTAGAGAACGAAGGTCCTTTCATTTCTGTAATTCGTTGCTTCCCTGTGCTTGTTTTCACCTTATCGTGGATAAACTTCGATTCCTTATAACTACCTGCTGCATATATGCCTGTATGTCCACTTGCCATAGATGCAACAAATGCATGTTTAAGGATCTGATTCTTACTCTTTTTTATCTCTATCATGATAAAGCCGGATCCTCTCTTACCTGTTCTACTCTTGGACTCCTTGAAATTGAACCCTACCATGGGAACAGTCTTAAAGGAATAACTAACTGCTGCATATAACCCCTCTACTGTTCCCGCTGCCGGCTTAGATAGCTTAGCAATACGATCCAAATATTTGTTGTTAACAGTATACTCTTTTCTGGCTTCTTTCTTAGCCATTCCAATGACACGCCTTGCCGTTATATTCAGTGCAAATGCAGTTGTTTTCTGAATTTCTTTATAGGATAGCTGGTTTGCAAATTCATTCTGTATAGATTGAATTGACTTCTTACCTTCAATTGTTATGCTGAATTTCATTTAGTTTTGCTTCTATTTTGATTGATATTTTTTTATAAGTAGCATTTGTAAGCATACTGTCATGTTTTCTTAAATAGGCATCGACCGAATAGACATGCGAAACACCTATTAATTCTTTTAACGCATACTTGTTGAGTGTTGCATTGTAAGCAAAATAACAAAACATGTATTGCGCCATTTTATAAGGAGCCTGAGAGCATTTTTTGCTTAAATCTGTATCTTCCAGACAAAAAGCCTCACATACAACCTCTTTAATAAATACAACTTCAGTATTTTCCATAATAGCAATTATTTATCTGTTAATTTCTTTTTGTATTCTTTTGAAGTAATAGATATGACATGGAATGAATGTGAAGTAATAGATAAAAACGCTGTGTATGGCCTGCATAACGGCACTGGTGAGTTAATGCATAAGCAATATCTTCAATGCATATTATATCTTCTGTAGGTTCAAATACATTCATGTATTTACCGCTGAAAGTACGGATACAATCCCTTTTGTATAAATCTTCTTGTGACATTTGATTAGTAGTTTTTAATTTAAGATTCCGACTTCGTCAGCCTTACCGAAACACGAAAGTGATAAGTAAATGTTAATATGTTATTTTTAATTTTAATTGGAAATCCAGCCGTTAACCAATATATTAATATGGCGTCCCTGGTTTCCTGATTAGTGGGAAAGTCTATTCCGTTAAAAGATTTAATTTCTTCATGTTTATCTTACTTTCAGTTCCTTACCAACATTTAATAAATGATTTGCAGCGTTCCGGCACCTGTTGAATGAATCCGTTTATCAACATGTAATAATTCATATTTAAATGTACTAAAAAGCTGTACAACAACTATTATACAGCTTTTTATTCCCTTTTATTGGAGTTTAATTATATAATTCATAGCCATGTAGGGAGACATATTGTTATGAGGATCAGTTGCATTTCCCTTAAGCGGATTTCCGCCTGTATTCTGATTCGTTGCTCTTGTGTCCCCTGTTGTAGTTGTGTATGACCACGGGCCACCGTTTGATTCAGTATCATTTGGACTGCCCGGGACGGTCAATCTGGCATCATGATTATGGGGGTCTTGTATATGCGTATGTGAAGGCATTTCAGTTTTTGTAAGTATATGTGATTCTTCACCTCCTGTTGCACCAAGGGTATAAGCTGAGTCAATGACTATCATTTGACTGATAAGTGAACCGTCAAGAGTTCTTAAGGAATAAGATTCTCCTGCATGGTACCCACTTCCTGAGCTAAGCATTTTTAAAGCAAAATTACTACCAACTCCAATAACCTTAAATTTAGCGGCTACCCCATTGCTAGGAGATAGTGTCGTTAATACGTCATTTAAAGCATATGGTGGGGTACTAACAATATTCAGGTGGAATGTAGATATACCTGCCTGTATAACGTTTTGTGCACCGACAATAAGTGGTATATTAAAAGTAGTTGCCTGAACTCCGTATGGACTTGCAGGACCGCCCAACGAATTAAATAAATCCGCATAATCACTCTGTAAATGATCTGGTTGAGGATAAACAGAACCGTCGCATTTACTCCAACCCATTGGAATTATAACACCTGGCCATATACGAACCGTTCCGGCTGGTGTGAAAAGATTGTCTACCATGTTGTTTAAAAGAGCATTTAGAGTTGCACCGGTAATTTGTTTTGTTCCGTTAGTCGTAACAGTGCCATTGACTAAGGCTTTTAATACAGCTATGTTATTCATATTTTTATTAAATTTTGAATTAATGTATTCGTTAAAATCTTATCTTGTAATTTATTATTTCTATCAAAGTTAAGATGTAATATTATGGAGGTTTAAATTTATCCGGCTTTTTCTTACCTATTGTATATAAAATAATATTTACTTTTATTTTTTTCATTTATCCAAGTGTTTAGTATTTATCTCCATTTTCATTTGCCGTCTTGATTTCTATTTGTTCGCCAGTAGTGGGATTTACTCCGGTTATAATTATGTGACTATCGGTTGTTCTGTATTTTATTTTCATGGTCTTTTATCGAATGCGTTTATTACCACTTAGCCCGGCTTTAATGCCCTTAAGTATGTTTAGGGGTTCTACTTTGTTATTCTTTAGAGCGTACTCACATCCCGCTGTAAATACGTCCAATTGATCATTGGTATAAGTATTTAAGTCATTACTTTTAATTAATACCATTGTTACCTTATCCCCTTTGGTTTGTTTTACGTTGAGTATCTTTATGTCCCCTTCAGGATCCTTTTTGTATGTAATCTTATAGCCTGTTTTCATCTTGAATTTTCTTAAGGTACCGGGTTTTGGTTATCCCTTGAAAGTTTATAAAAACCGTTTCAGTTATTTGAAACGGTTTTTTATTAAAATTACAAAATTATTTTGCCAAATATGATATATCAGTATCATCCCTCAAAACGGTTTTCCCGTCTTCTTTCTGGTTAATGAAGTCATAAATATTAATATAGGGTAATAATCTTGCTTTTGCGTTTTTACCGATAGCTTTAATAAAATTATCATATCCAGCAATAATAGTTTGAAGAGCTTCATAAACTGCCAATTCTTCCGGGCTATCTATATAAGTTTTACAGGATTCAATAATGTTTTTTTCAGCATCGGGGGTATTCTTTGTTTTGTTTCCTACAATGTCAATGTAAGGAAGCATTTTAATCTCTACACTACCTTTAATTCTTTCACAAGCTGAATTAAATTTTTCGAATGATTTTTCAACGTCTGTAAGTACCAAATTCCTGATTGATGGAGTTTTTATTTTAGCTAAATCATCTTCAGCTAATTTTAAAATTAATTTATGCGTTTTATCCCCGTTGCCAACAAGGGCATTCGTTAATAAATCGGTTGTGAAATTCACATCGGTCATGTCAGCGAATAAACTAATAACTTTTCTTTCAATTTCTTGTTTCAATGTTTCCAAATAGGCGATGTTTAATTTAGCTACATCGGAATTTTCACGAACTAAAATTTTCTCTTTCATTTTTTTGTGTTTTAAATATTTGTAATTATATGTAATTATATTTATTTGATAGTGTACTTGTTTCTATCCGCAACTATATAAAGATTTATGTAAAATCTTCATTACTTAAGAACAACCATTGAACTTTGAATATATTTGTTATTCGTCTACGGCTTTTTAAAATAATACTCGCATCAGAGTTATAGTAGCCTGGATACAAATTAAGTTCACATGATTTAATTGTAATAATATTATTGCTAACCGACACCCTCTCATTTCCTGTTGATAAGGTTTTTACAATTCTTTGTCTAAAGTCAGTTATGTAAATAATAACATTAGCATCGGTTAAGTCAATAGGAACCTTTTTTTTAGCTATTATTTCATTCAACTCGTAACGAATATCCGGTATTTTCTGCCCTTGAATAAATGGTTTTAATTTCATTTTTGTCCGTCTAATCATATCAGCCTTATTATATTTTTAGTTGAATTATTAATTGTTATTATGTAGTGAGTAGGTTGTTTCCTACTCACTATTAAATTAACCTATGTGTTTTCTCACACGGTCCTTTTATTCACCGGCATTTTTGTACAAACCACGATAATCAATAGCCGCAACACCGAATTCAGCCGCAACACCGAATTTAATACCCTGGGTATTGAAATTATCTTCACGATTAGCACGTAACCCACCGTTACCACTCAAATATGCATGATACAAACCGTCAATAGCGGCAGGATCAGCAGCCAGGAACCAAGCATTACCACTTAATCGGTGTTCAACAATCAACATAATGTTCATGGTTGAAAATACATTTACCTGGCTTGATTGAGTTGGTGCAACAGTTGCCAGCAATTTACGGGCTACGATTTCATTTTCAGGCGCAACAACCAAATGCTTTGGAACAATACGTAATGTTTTGCCCGTAATACCTGTTTGTTTTTTCAATGCAAGAATAGCAGCAGTTAAAGAAGCTTCGCTCAATGCTGTGCCGGCACCTGAAAGATTGGAATGGTCTGCATGGAATAATGTCTTACCGTCGTCCATTTTTACATTGGCCGTTAGCATGCCCCAAACCATGTCACCACGCAATAAATCCCAGTCCGTTACAAACTTCTGTGGAATACGTTCGAAAGCCGACATGTCATCGTTGATAATCATTTTTCGTGTCAGAATCAATCCTTCTGCAAAAGTCTTCACGCTGATCGTTTGTTTTGCTTCAGCCATTTTCCCGTATTTGATTTCGTCACCTTCGTGCAGTTCCTTCATTCCGTTGGTTGAATCAATCTGATACATGGCTTTCTCCTTGAAATCGTTCACCGAAGTTTCACGGGAAATAAGCTGCCAGTATTCGTCTGCCAGTTGATAATCGGCACGCAACGTTTTGTTTAATACATTTTCCAGGATCAAAGGAAAATCAGAGGTTGACATATCACGTTGACCCATAATGATCAATTTTGCAATCTCTGTATTATCTTTTCCACGAACAGATACGCCACCGCTAATCAGTAATTCCTTACCAATTTCATAAAGGCTCATACCTCTAAACTCATTATTACCTTCCAACTTAAATACGGTTGGATTTACACGATGCAACAAAGCGTTTTCAATTGCACGTACTTTTTCGCTTTTTAATTCTACACTCATTTTTTTGAATTGTTTGTAATTAATAATTAATTTCTGTTAGTTGTAAATTTTCAATTAATAGCCCAAAGCCAAAATATTTCTTTGTCTGATATCATCTTAATTTTTCTTATGTTTTTATATCAATTTTCTTTTTGTAAATAACAAATATTTACAAAGCTATTTGTTAGTAACAATCTGATAATTATTATATTAATAAAATCATCAAGTCATCAATTGAGTATGCTACAAAAGCCGGTATTTCGTGATCTTAATTGTTTTATTCATCTGCTTCGTTATTGTCCGCAACTTTATCAAAACATACGTACATTTTATCACTTCTTTCATCCGGGTAACATGCCACCTGGCTGCAATCAAAATGTAACAAACAGCATTTACGGCAAGGATCAATCTTTGGATTATTCCCGATCAATCTGCAAACTACCTTTATTACATTGATTACTCCTGATTCAGTGTCCTGAAGTTCTTTCTTCATAGTTTAAAAAGGCTTATCAGTAAATTCCTTTTTACTTTCTACAAGGTTAGGCTGAAAGTAATTCCCTGTAAAAGGTGAAAAATGAGTAGTCAGCTTGTCGAAATTTACCATGAATTTAAACGTTCCTATATTTCGCCCTTTTGCAATATCAATCAAAGCAGTACCGAATACATTTACATTTTCATATGGTTCCGGGTATGAAGTACGTCCGACTTGTTCCGGCCGATAAATTAAAATACACACGTCACAAGCCTCTTCAATTTGTCCTGAATCCCGCAACCTTTTAATTGAAGGTACCGGGTTTTGATTATCCCTTGAAAGTTGGGAAAGCGCTACAATCCAAATATCAAGGTCTTTTGCCAGGTTCTTTAATTTACGTGCAATTAAGCCCGTCTGTTGCTCCCGGTTCAGTCCCTTATCATTTACGTGAATTAACTGGATATAATCCACTACAGCCCCTTGAATGCCGTAATTTTTGACCATTGAGCGAATAGAGGTAATAATAGAATCAAGATTTGTTGTACTTTTTTCGTCAATGTAAATATCTGAGTTAATAATCCGGCCAATCGAATAATCTAACTTTTCATACATTCCACTATCGAACTTTGAGTATAGTATTTCGTTAGAAGGTATTCCGCTTTCCATGGAGGTAAGCCTTGCAGCTAACTGGACGGCTCTCATTTCCATTGAATAGATAGCCAGTTTTCCTTTTCCTTTTGCGATATTCTTTGAAAAGGTCAACGCTAAAGAAGTTTTTCCCTGTGAACTTTCGGCCGCAACAATTATTAAATCCCCTTTTTGAAATCCCCTTGATCGCCTATCGTATTCTTCAAATCCAATCAAGGATCCTGAACTGATTATATTTTCAGCCGAATTAAGCTCTATATTTTTAACCATTAATTCAAGAGCATCTCTCATTTCGAGAATAGAACTCCCTGTATTATTCTCAATCTGAGATAGGTTTCTATTAGCATACGTAATAATTTCGTCAATATCAATCTGATCATTGTATGCCATACTTTGAATTTCGTTTGCAATACGGATCAGTTCCCGACCAATAAACTTTTGATATACTATCCTGGCATGGTATTCTATATGAGCGGCTGATGAAAGGTTAGCAGTTAGCAAAGTGATATAATATGGCCCGCCGACTTTATCGATATAACCACTTTTCCGCAACTGATCTATAACTGTATACATATCGATAGGCTCGTTACTGTTTGCTAAAGTCGTTATAGCACTGAATATCTTTTGATTTGCAACCTTATAAAAGCATTCTGGCTTTAAAAAGTCAGATATTAAGTCGAATGCTTCTTTCTCAACCATAACGGCTCCTAATATAGCTTCTTCCAATTCAACTGCCTGTGGTGGTAATTTTCCTATTTCGTTTATCATGCTCTTGGTTTTAACCAGTTTCTAAGTGTTAAGTAAACAGAGGTGTACTTTTTAAGCAAATCTGCTTTATTTTCCATTTCTGTAAGTTTTTCAGCAATAAGTGTAGAATCGTAATTTAATTTTAAGGAAATCAGATTTTCCTCGCTCATCTGGGTTTTCATTTTCAATACCGTAGGAGTATAATTTTTCATCCAATCCTGAAATTTTACAAAATCCTTACTCGGTATATATGTATCCTTTACTTGTAAAGGATCTTCTTTTCCCTTCTTATTATTCTTATTATTCTTATTCTTATTGTTTGGGTGAGCTTGCGTCTGTTGTCTGTCTGTTATCTGTCTGTTATCTGTCTGTTCATCGTGTAATCTACACTGATAAGTATCATAATTACAAACTGTTATCCGTGTGGTTTTTTTTAAACTTTCTGATTGAATCATTTTATCTTTTTCGAGAAGTACAAAAAAGTTTCTTACTGTATCTTTTGAAACTTTCCATCTTTGACCCCAACTTCTTAGACTTAAAATTGATTGACCTCGATTGCATTCATATAGTTCAAATCCTATATTTACTTTTGAATCAGAATGATTGACAGTTAATAAAATGTCTATCCACCAACGCAATTTTATAGGATCATCCCATATCCAATGATCCCTAATCTGTCTATGGATTTTTAACCAACCTTCCATCATTTATCTTTATGAATAAAATATACCTTATATTTTGAGAACTCTGAATTTTGCCAATAATAAGCAATAGGTACCCAGCTATCACGGATAAATCTAATGTGACTGCGGACATCGGGGATTCTAAGTATAATAGAAAGTTGAACAACAGAGAATTGTTGTCCGGATAGAAATAATTCGTATATACTTTGGCGTACAGGATTATCGAAATTTATTGTATCTTTGTCATCATTAAAAGTCGGGGCGGGGGTTTCGGCTTTTTTCATTTTCTACCTGATTGTTTCTGGTTGAATAACTCCATTGCTAAATCTATATCTACAACTAATTTACGTCCGTTTTGAGAAACAGCGGGTTTTAAAAAAGTGTTTTTATACGCTTGAGCTGTTGCATGAGAAACATTAAATAGGTTTCTAATCCCTAACAATCCGTATGTATAGCGTTTTATGTTGTTTTGAATTTGAATGTCTTGTTTTTTTTCTCTTCCATTCAAAAGTTCCATAAAATCACCAACGGTTAAAAAAGAAATAGGAGTTTCGTTACTAATTGGTTTCATTTTTATAATTTGCTTTCGATTAATATTATGAGTTCCGGTGTGCACTCCGTACCCTGTTTGATTATATAACCTGATGCAAATGTATTTCTTTTAATTCTATTAAACTGCTGTTATATTGCATTTTATCCAACCGCAAAGGGTTGGTTTTTGGGTTGGGTGGGTTGGATTAAAAATAAATATGCCTGATAACAAAAGCTATCAGGCATATTTTTAAAGGTTGGATTTTTCTTACTTTAGTAACTTATCTATTGCATTTTTTTTATCACGAGGCTTCACTTGCGCATGGCTACTATCAACTTTATTTCCGTTAATTGTTTTGAATATAATATTAATCTCTTTTATTTTTCTTTTGCCCGGTTTAAAATCATCCGGACAAAGTTTAGATATAAAATACAACAATTCAGGGATAGATTTAAGCCATTCCATTTGTTTAGGCGTATTAGTTTGAATTCCACCAAACCAAAACAACCAACTATTCAAGTCAGGCTTTATAAAGTTTGCTAATTTGTTATGTAGGGTTGTCAGTTCATCTTTATTTTTGTTCATTGAAAGTATCGTACTTGTAACAGTTGATTCTTCCTCACCTTCAGTTTTGGCTTTGGCTTCTACTTTCGATCCTTCAGTTTCGGTTTCTTCTTTCGCTCCAGCCTTTAGCCATAAATAGTAAAGGAGATTTGACATACCAGAAATAGCTGTTTCGGCACAATCGTTGGATAATTCTTTGAATAATTCTTGTTCATCTTCATTCCTATCACGAGCATAACAGATTATATCATCTATCATTTCCGGGTAGCCCTTATACATATTATCCGCAACAATGAAGATATTATATAAAGCTCTATCCCATCCATACGCATACAGGGGGTGCAAGTCAATACATCCCCTAAAAGAATTCCATTTGAACGGGTCTTTGTTATCTCTCCTATTTTCAATAAACTTTAAGTCTTTGTCAATAAGCATAGGTATGTCTCTGGTTGTTTTTTTGAAATAGTTAAACTGCGCTTTTAATTGTTTAAAGCGATCATTAACTGAATCGGTTGCATCGTACTTTATTGGTTCATCATTAAAAACATCAACTTCCTTATTATCTTCTTCCTTAATATTCCCAAATGGAAATAAATCCTTTAGTAATCCGGTTCCAATCTTTTCTTTTATTTCCGGAGTATTTGATATTTTCGAATGTTCAACTGAATGTTTGTTATTAAGTCCGGCTTCCAGCATGGATATAAGTTCAATAAATTGTTCAAATTTAAATGCATCTAACTCTCTCATTTCAAAAAAGAATGAATAATCAATATGTTCTTCTTTTAATTGTTGAATACGTTCATTTAAAGCGTTAATATATACATTTATTCTTTTCAACGTCAACTGTACTATATAAGGATTGAAATTATCCGTAATTTTCTTCAAATAATCATACGTCAATAATGGATCGAATTTGCATATTGATTGAGGAAAATTAATTATTTTTCCATTGTCTGATTTCCATTCCTCAAATCCTGAAGCATCTTCTAAAAAATCATTGAATGTCAATTCCATTATGTCTTTCATATCGTGTATTTTGGTTGATGAACTTGTAATATATTAAAGATTCCGACTTTGTCAGCTTAACCGCAACATTACCTATTATTAAATAGATCCATTGCCTTTTTCTTCTCTGCATCGGCAACATCGATATAAACCTGCATCGAGGAATAAGAAGAATGCCCGGTGAATTTCATTACTGTTTGAGGTGCAATCCCTAAAGCCAGGGCATTGCAAATAAATGTACGCCTCCCGGCATGGGTCCCCAGCAGGGAGTATTTTGGATATACCTCATCAAACCTTTTTGAGCCTTTGAAGTATGTAACAGTAATCAGAGTATTAAGCTCACAAAGCTCACCAACATCTTTTAAATGGTCATTCATTTTTTGATTACTAATAACCGGTAATGCTTTGTTGTCAGGGTATACTTCCTTTGAATATTTTAAAAGGATGGCCTTAGCATACTTATTTAAATCAATCGTAATGCTGTCGGAGGTCTTAATGGTAGTAATTGTAATCTGATGGCTATTAATGTCGGTACGTTTAAGATTATAGAGATCTGAATGACGCAAAGAAGTAAAGCAGCTAAAACAAAAACAGTCCCGTACCCTTTCCAGTGCTTTTTTGGTTTCTTCATCTATTTGTTGAATCATTCCATCTTCCAGGGTTCTTTGTGCTGTAGCAAAGTTGAAATTATATACTTTCATTAATTCATCCCAATCCAAAAAAATAACCTTTCTATCAGCAGTATCCATTTTTGGAAAAAAATTGATAAACTCTAAATTTTTATTATACCCTTTACCTGAAGCCCATTTTAAAAACCATTTCAGGAATGACAGTTGTTTTAGGATAGTACTGTTTCGCATATCCTTGTTATCACGAAGGAAAGTAATGTAATCATTCAAACCATCCTCGTTTAGCTTATCAAAGGTTAGTTTTTTGTCGAAGGCTGTTAGATGATTCTTTACGGTTGTGAATTTTTGCAGGGTTGAATACTTCCAGTTGTTGGATGAGCTTTCTTTTGATACAAACTCATCCAAGTAATTGAACAATGTTTTTTCAACTTCATCCGATTTTATCTTATCGGATTTGTGAAGTTCCATATTATATTCATAACGGAATTCATCAACTGAAGGTACTACAAGTTTTAATTCAAATGCTGTAAATATCTTTTCAATAACATTTTCAATCTTTTGAATCTCTGAATTGATTTCTTTTGCGGTTATTTTCTTCTTGCCATGAGAAGTTCCGGTATTGCATCGTTGGGTATCGATTGACCATTTTTCCAACTCCACACGATATCCGATATTAAAATTAAGAACATTCTTTGACCATCTGATTCTAATTCGTAATTTTGCATCAGGTTTATAGCCTGTTTTCTCATTTCCTTCTTTGTCAGGGAAAAACAAAATGTTCCTTTTGATTTTTAGCTCTTCCATATCAAAATATATTAGTCCTTGTTTTTATATAGGGACAAAGATAGGGACTAAATTTGATATACTCTAACAAATTGCATTTAATTTTAATGAACTACTATCTTATTATAACTTTATTAATCACCACATTTATATATTAGTTAAAATTATACTAAATTCAAAAATAAGAGCCTCCAGCTCCACAATAAATCACGTACAACTCAAATGCCTGTAAAATCTATGATTTACAGGCATTTGTATTTTTAGTAAATCACCAAATATTCCTTATCTTTCGATCTATAGGTACTGAATTCGGCGAACTTAAAAAACAAAATTGAATATTTAGAAGATGATTTACTTTATAAACAAAGGAAGGTTAAATTCCAACTATAGATTTCACAGACAACAAACAAGCATTTATTTCTAAATACTCGTTTGTTTAATGGTTATCAACTAATGTACTTAAGTGAATAAAAGCTTATTATTTAATAGTTACATCAAATTTTGCTGAAACCTTATCTTTGTCATTAACAGTAATCGAGGTAGTTCCCACTTTAACTCCGGTGACAGTAATGATCCCTTTGTCCACTGTGGCTGTTGCAATTGTGTTATCTGTAACAGAAATACTGTAAGGAGTGCTACCACCTGAGATATTTACTGTTCCTGTCTTTCCAACAGCGACCTCAGCTTTTGTGGGAGTAAAAACCAATGCTACTTTTGTTACCGTCACATTAAATTTGCCAATGTTTTTATTTTTATCTGTTACAGTTACAGTAGTACTACCTTCCTTAACCCCTGTAACAACAATATAATCATTTGACTTAGCAGACACTTTAGTAGAAGCAATAGTATTATCAGCTGCCAACACTGTAAATGGGCTTACACCTACAGATACTTTAACGGAGTCAGACTTACTAACATTAACGACTAATTGTTGGCTGGAGAAAGTCACAGATTTTGTTGGCTCATCATCTTTTTTACAAGAAACCAATACAACTGAGAAAGATAATACTCCTAATAAGAATTTAATTTTGTTCATTTTTTCTTTTTTTAATACTAATTAATTATTGATTTATTTGTTGTTCTATTTCGAGGCCTCTTTTAAAATAGATTCTATTGTAAAGATGGAAAGGGAAAGAGAAACGTTGCATGAACATCTTTTATTTTCAATAAAAAAAATTATCATACAAAGACTTTTCTATACCTCAAAGTCTGAATAATTTACAAAAAACTTCAGAGGATTATTTTTAATTTACTCATTAATAATCATACCGCTATTTTTAATTCTTCAATAAAAGGAATCGTCTGATTCGTTAAAATGCTCCAGCACATAAAAGTGTGAAGTTTATTCCCTATAATCAGCCTATGAAAATACAAAATTCTTATAACCACTTTATTCTTTCATAATAGCCGAAACTCAACAAATCAGTTCACTTTGCTAAATCAAAAATACAATTGAATTTTAAAAAGTTAGAGCGAGAATTGAATCATTATGCTAAAATTTCCGGCATAAAAATAAAATCATATCTTTGATAATTATAGTAATCAAAAAGTATTGATTTAATTATTCCTGCTATTATGTCGAACAGGCTTTCAAAAGATATTATTGTAGAGGACTTGCTCAAGTTGTATGAAGCGCTGGGGCTACCAGTCGATCCGACAGAAACTTCATCGGGATTCACTGTACATTACCTGCAGGATACATTTAAAGAACTACCCTATACATCGCCGCCTTTCCGTCCCAATTATTTCAGTTTTCTTTTCATCAAAGATGCTTTTGGAAAATATACTATCGACGATAAAAGCTTTCCTGTGGAACCAAGAACGGTTTATTTCATCAATCCCGGGAACTACCGGATTTTTGAATGGCATAAAATCACAGATACTTGCCTGATTACTTTTAATGAAGCATTCCTAAAGGTATATGTCCATGCGGATATTTACGACCATTTTTCTTTCTTGTTAACTGAGCAATAAATCTGAATAACCTAAAACCATTTCAGCAATGAAATCCATCAAAATACTTCCTTGGGGAATGCCATTTGTTTGACCATAAGACATAGATTGAATCATTGTGTCAATACGATTACCAATATATTTCTCAGAAGAATGATCTAATTTCACAACATGTTTTTCATGTAAGGCCCATGGGATAGTATGGGTATAAATTGACTCATAACAATCTGAAATGTCAGTATTAAGAAAATAGTCATATTCTAAAGCAAGCTCTAATGAATGTTGTTCGAAGGAATGCCACCAGTTAATTATTGACTTTGCTTTATCTAATTTTTCTTCTTCTTTAATTTCAGCGACGGCACGATTAGAGGGTTGATTTATCTAAAAAAAGCTGTGTTGAACATAAACAGGTATTTGCAACCGACATTTTTCTCATAAAGAATCAAAATGTGAAATTGAGTTTGATTTTCACTTCCTCTCAACAACCTATTCCATTAATGATCCTGAATTACAAAAGTATTATCATTTATTTGATTCTATTTTAGTTGAATTCAGACCCGAATCATAACGTGGAACCATAAGGTAAGAGATTTTGCCATATATTCGTATTTATTCCATAAATTTGCACTTGATTGAGTCTGCCTGACTTTCACAGTCAATGACTCGTACTAATGCAAAATTACAGATAAGAATAGATTAACACAACCCACAAAACCGGGCTAATCGAAGCACTTATATTTTCACTCGTACAAAACAAATAGCA
>Ga0302215_10001111_pt1 | contig 19504 bp, 15 predicted proteins | sample II_Fen_N3_1_FD_194580 | JGI IMG/M metagenome (GOLD analysis project Ga0302215, IMG submission 194580) | Peat permafrost microbial communities from Stordalen Mire near Abisko, Sweden - II_Fen_N3_1 | ecosystem: Environmental > Terrestrial > Soil > Wetlands > Permafrost | place: Sweden: Abisko...
TTCTGAATATATTCATAATATATCAATTTTAATACGGAACATAACCACCAAAACAATTATTGGACGAAATATTTGACGGAGAAGCATATATAGGGCTTCCTAACAGTATAGTATTTGTCCTCCACCTACTCTCATATTCCATTTCGCTCCTAATCCTAATGATAGACCACCATAAACATAGCTACCATCCTGGCTTGCTCCACCTTGTACCCCTAAAAAATCCGTAATAGAAACGCCACCATTTACAGAACTACCTTCCCAATTATTAAGTTGAGGATCTTTTCCACCCGTCTTCCCGGATATGCTCATTACATGCTTAAATGCTCCGAACTGTCACTGGGATCTGTGATCCCAGTTCTTGTATTCTTTGGATTTTTAATCCAGGAATATATCCAGCTGTAAAACGTTTTCTTTATTTTGGATTAAAAATCCTTATAGTACAGAAGGTGGGATCAAAGATCCCACGACCATGCCGCCAACTTTTCTCATTTAATGATTATTGCATATCCACGAGGACTGGGAGTACTGGTGATGGTCTAACCACTAATACCTATAAATTATTTATCAGGAGGCATGTTATAAATTGCGAGTATTAACCCTTTTGATTCATCTTTTACTATGAATTTATTCTGGACTTTTCCAATAAATTCATCTTTAAACAGAATTGATCGTGAATCGGTTGTTCTATCACCATATTCATATTCCCTATAGCCGAAGACAAATATGTGGTATGAATAATCAATATAATAACCATCTATATGATTTTTCTTCAAATAAGCCATTAATGAAATTAATCTATAAATATCTCCTGTATAAACCTGCTTTACAGTTTTCATATCCACTTTACCACCATTTACTAAATACTCAAAGTCACCAATTTCCAAATCGTGTATTATTAATTTGTTATTAATGTCAATATAACAATTTGTAACATCTGCACCCTTTGAAATGAAACGTTTTAAATTTCTCAAAGTATTTAAGGAATCCGCAACGTCACTTTGCGAATTAACAAATTCTAATTTATCTTCTGGCAGTCTAATGCATGAAATGGACGAAATTATTATTCCACACAAAATTATTGATATTATTTTTTTCATTTTCGTTTATTTATATCTGTTATAACCCATTTCAATCATTCTTGTATCGTTTTTAAAAATCCCGTCTTCCCGGATATGCTCACTATACGCATAAAAGCTTCGGCATGTCACTGGGATTTATAATCCCAGTTCTTGTATTCTTTGGATTTTTAATCCAGTAGCATATTCAATTATAAAGTGAATTTTTCGGATTACAATCCCGATAGCTATCGGGAAAGAATACATACAGTTGGGATTGCAAATTCCAACGACCAGTACCACCTTTTAGTCTTTTAATTACGGACATATCCGGCCGGCTGGGAATGTTACGATTATCTTTTAATTTAAAATCCAAAGATAAATACTATTTTTTAGATTAACAAGATTTCCTGAGATATAATTAAATTATGTGCCTTCCGATTTCATGTAAGATGCGTTCGCGCAAATGTCAGAAGCGTTTTCTTTCATGTAAGACTCGTTCGCGCGTATGTCAGAGGCGTTCGCGCAGAAGTTAGAAGCGTTCGCGCAGAAGTCAGAAGCGTTCGCGCAAAAATCAGACTCGTTCGCGCAAATGTCAGAGACGTTCGCGCAAATGTCAGAAGCGTTCCAACGAATGTCAGAAGTGTTCAAGCAAATGTCAGAGGAGTTCCAACGAATGTCAGAAGCGTTCAAGCTGATGTCAGACTCGTTCAATTTCTCTACAGATTTATTTTTAAAAACGTAAATGCCCTGTTTTTTCAGAAGAAATTCATTTTCGCGGTTGAATATCCTTTTTCCGCAACATTCAGTTTCGTTCCGCCAACAATCGGCTTCGCCCGCCGCTCCGAAAAACGACTGCAATATTAAACATGTGCTGCTACATTTTTTAAATTAAGTGATGTACGACAAGCTTTTATGACGTGCGACAAACCATAAATGAAATGGAGTTCGACAACATTAGATGGAGTACGACAAAGGAGAGTGTGTGCAAATGTGCCCGAAATGAAGGATGTATGGGAGTAATATCTATCTGAGGAAGTATCGGCAGAAGTATTTTGCTTTGGCAATCAGCCATAAAAAAGGGAGGCAAAATTAGCAATTCACAGTAAAAGTCATTGACATGAATAATCCTCAAAACAACCTAACTAACAAAATGAAACTTGCATATTTCAAAATATCATTATATTTGTAACCGCTAACTATTTTCAAGAAACAATCAACTTCCAAAACAAAAGCATGTATATCAGCAATTTAATCGCAAACATTCATTGGCTTCCGATTGTAGTAATGACCATTTTTTCATTCGCCTTAGGTTCTTTTTGGCATTCTCCCCTGCTTTTCGGAAAGGTTTGGAAAGAAGAAAATAATTTTCCAACGACGAAAGCAGACCTTAATTTACCCCTTATTTTTGGTGGGACTGCCGTGTTGAATTTCATTGCACTGGCAGGACTTAGCGCTGTAGTGGGCGGACTTACTGCTACCGAAGGATTATTGACAGGATTTTTAATCTCCACTGTGTGGACACTGACTACCATAGGCGGAACGTATCTTTTTGCCAATCGCTCACTGAAACTACTGGCTATTGATGCCACCATGTATATAGTTCTTTTCAGTATTTCGGGCCTGGTACTTGCTATCTGGTAATTACCACTTAAAGACAAGTTCTACATTATGAGAAAAACACTTCCAATCATCACATTTCTGTTCCTCTCGCTATGGGCAGCGGGACAAACTATAAACCCAAATTACGATGCAACATTAGCCACAGCCCTAAAAGGCGATGATTTGGGAATGAAAATGTATGTGTTGGTTATTCTCAAAACAGGCACAAACAAAGTGACTGATAAAGCAAAAAGAGACAGTCTTTTTGCCGGACATTTCGCCAACATAAACCGACTGGTGGCAGCCGGTAAAATGGTTGTTGCAGGACCGTTTAAAAAGAATGACAAAACCTACCGGGGTATCTTCATACTCGATGTAACTACCTTCGAAGAAGCTCAGAAACTCCTCGAAGCCGACCCTACAATAAAAGAAAAAGTATTTGATGTGGAAATGTTTCAGTGGTACGGCTCGGCTGCTTTGCCCGAATACCTGAAAACCGCCGATAAAATATGGAAACGCAAACCCTGATATTTCAGAATTAAATAAATATAAAACTACAATCAATCAACATGGAAGAAACAATATTTAAAGTGTACAAATATCGCTGGGTTATGCTCAGTGTATACATGCTAATCGTGATAGTCAATCAATTACTCTGGATAACCTTTGCTCCTATCACCACCGATGCCACAAGGTTTTATGGTGTATCGGACATTCAAATTGGTATGCTTTCGATGTGTTTTATGATTGTATTTATTATTGTTTCTATCCCTGCATCCTGGATTATTGACACTTATGGCATTCGCATTGGTGTTGGAATCGGAGCTGTGCTCACAGGTGTATTTGGTATGATGCGCGGACTTGCCGGACCCAACTACGATATGGTGCTTATTGCACAAATTGGTATTGCCGTCGGTCAACCTTTTCTGCTTAACGCCATCACCAAAATGGCTGCACGTTGGTTTCCGCTGGGCGAAAGAGCTACAGCTGCCGGGCTTGGTACACTGGCCATGTATATTGGGGTGCTTGTGGGCATGTTGCTAACACCCTACCTCGCAAAAGTATATGATATAAGCGGTATCCTCTATATTTATGGTGAAATATCCATTCTGGCAGCATTGATATTTTTATTTTTTGCCCGCGAACGTCCACGCACAGCTCCTTGTCATGCGTATCAGGAAGAACGGTCACTAGTGTTCGACGGCTTGCGAAATACGCTTAAAAACAAGAACTTTTACTTGCTGCTTGTGATTTTCTTTGTCGGATTGGGAGTATTCAATTGCGTAACTACATGGATTGAAGATATACTTCGCCCAAGAGGATTTTCGGCTGAAGAAGCCGGTATTACAGGTGGATTGATGATTATGGGTGGCATACTCGGAGCATTGGTTATGCCAATGTTATCGGATCATTACAAAAAAAGAAAAGTATTTATAATAATTGCCCTTGTTGGTTGTATTATCGGTCTTACCGGTGTTACGTTTGCCGAAACATATCCGGTTTTGTTAGGTTCAGGGGTTATTTTGGGTTTCTTCCTGCTAAGTGCAGGCCCAATCGGATTTCAGTATGGTGCCGAAATTACCTACCCAACTTCCGAAGGAACTTCAAACGGCTTACTCATTCTGGCCGGACAAATTTCGGGAATCGCCTTTATTTTTGCTATGGACAGTTTCAAAGACCCGGTAACACATTCGATGGATAAATCGATGTTGGTGCTTATTGTGTTGGCTATCTTAAGTCTGTTTGTTTCATTCAGACTCAAGGAATCGCCTTTTATGACAGGCAAGATAGAGTAGAAAATTATCCGGGTAGCGGAAGAGACTTGTGAGTGCATTTTTGAAATAACAACGTTTTATATCAATACACGGCCATCATGATAAAATCACTCCTTATTGTATCATTACTCCTACTTTTTTTCGCAAATTCGATAAGCCTTTCGGCACAGGATGTTTCATCCGATTCGTTGTCACATGAACGCATTCAATATATTCAACAAGCACTCAATCAGTCCCGAAACAAAGTAAACCTTTGGTGGTATGGTTGGTTGGGAATATATAGCGTGGCAACTGTTGGCCAGGGTACTGCTTTTCTACTGAGTCACGATGTAAGAACCCGACAAGATATGGCATTGGGAACTGGAACGGCTCTTGTTGGATTAGTAGGACAAGTGCTTATGCCATTGAATACGGGACACGATGCGGATATAATTGCGCAACTTCCCGAAACAACAAAAGCCGAACAACAAAGTAAACTTGCCAAAGCGGAAGAATTATTCAAACTGAATGCCACAAATGAAAAAACCGGAAGTTCCTGGCAAATTCATGCATTAAACGAAGCTGTAAATTTAGGTACTGGGCTCATAACCTGGCTTGGGTATAAACGTTCGGTTTGGGATGGAGTTGGCACTTTTTTGCTAAATTCAGTCGTTACAGAAACACAGTTATGGACACAGCCCACCCGAACTCAAAAGGACTACGAAAACTATTGCAGAAAATATAAATCGGAGAATAATCATCAGGCTTATGAACCACCAACCGAGTACTACCTGAGCACTTATCCCGGTGGGGTTTCGTTGCGTATTGTTTTCTAACCTACACCGTCGATATGGTCTTCGTTTTATACAAATAATTGTTGTATTTTTGCACACCGAAATAATAGCATATATTGCTGTCAACTATCAACTGTCAATTATCAACTAAAAATGGCCAAAAATAAAAAACCGCATCCAATTCTCCCCGAAGTAACAATTACCGATATTGCCGCCGAAGGCAAAGCCATTGCCAAAGTAAACGACATTGTTGTTTTTGTGCCTTTTGTAGTTCCGGGCGATGTGGTCGACTTGCAGGTAACGCGTAAGAAAAGTCATTTTATGGAAGCGCGTCCAATCCATTTTCATAGTTATAGCGAAAAAAGAATAGAAGCTGTTTGCGAACATTATGGCATTTGCGGTGGTTGCAAATGGCAGATACTTCCCTATTCCGAACAAATTCGCTACAAACAGAAGCAGGTTGTTGATAACCTCACCCGCATTGGCAAAATAGAGTTACCCGAAATAACTCCGATACTGGGTTCGGCCCGTACCGAGTTTTACCGCAACAAACTGGAATTTACTTTCTCTAATAAACGCTGGCGTACTAACGAAGAAATTGCCGAAGGAAAAGTATTTGAAACAATGAATGCAGTAGGTTTTCACATTCCGGGCCAATTCGACAAAGTTCTTGACATCAATAAATGCTGGCTGCAAACCGAAGATTCGAACGAAATTCGCAACGAAGTTCGTCGCTATGCATTGGAAAAAGGGCTTACTTTCTTCGATCTGCGCAATCAGGAAGGATTATTGAGAACATTAATGATTCGCACAACTTCCACAGGCGAATTGATGGTCATAATGATTTTCTATTACGAAGACAAAGAAGTTCAGGATGCACTGCTACAACACATTGCTGATAAGTTCCCGCAAATAACATCATTGCTTTACGTCATTAATTCAAAAGCGAATGACACAATTACCGACCAGGAAGTGCGGCTTTTCAAAGGCAACGAATGTATTTACGAAGAAATGGAAGGATTGAAATTCAAAATCGGACCAAAATCCTTCTACCAAACAAACTCCGACCAGGCATACGAACTGTATAAAATCACCCGCAACTTTGCAGGACTTACCGGCAACGAACTTGCTTACGATTTATATACAGGAACCGGAACTATTGCAAACTTTATTGCACACCAGGCACGACAGGTTATTGGTATTGAATATGTGCCCGAAGCAATTGAGGATGCTTTTGTGAATTCAAAACTAAACAAAATTGAAAACACCTTGTTTTATGCCGGTGATATGAAGGATATTTTAAATACAGCTTTCATCGAAAAACATGGTAAGCCGGATGTGATTATCACCGATCCACCACGCGCAGGAATGCATGAAGACGTAATTAATGCCATTCTTTTTGCTGCTCCACAGCGGGTTGTGTACGTCAGCTGTAATCCGGCAACTCAGGCTCGCGACTTAAGCTTACTTGATGTAGCATATAAAGTTACAGCCGTACAACCGGTGGATATGTTCCCACATACACATCATGTTGAGAATGTTGTATTGCTCGAAAAGAAGTAAAAAAGTGATAATTTCGTTACTGAAAATCGGAGAAACGGTTAATTAACGCCAACTGATAATCATAAAATTTAAATTTCTTCAATCAGAAAAGAAAAAGCTTTTTAATTTTGTTCATATAAATTAGCTTAGCCATAAATTCTAAAACTTCAAGGTTTACAATTATGCATAACAAACAGGTTTTTCAGACAAATTCGTCAACTCGTTGGAAGAGTTTCAAATGGTCTTTTCGTATTTTAGCTGTTTTTTTAGTTGTCATTATCTCTTCAGTGGTAATTTCACTAACTAAAAAGCATGATTATGATCTAAAGGTTCTTACTTATAATGCTAAGAAATTACCTGATCTGAACGCCGACAAGTCAAAAAAGGCTATATCTAAAGCTGATGAAATTGAATTTGCAAAACAAATTGAACAGTATCGGAAAAAACATCGTAAGTCGTTTTATCCGGCTCAGGAGCAAAATATTTCGAGTGAAATAAAGAAGTTCCTACCTGTTCGTGCCGGTTTTTACGTAAACTGGGATCCAAATTCAAAATTTTCATTGGAGAGAAATATCTCTAAAATGAATATGGTTATCCCTGAATGGTATTTTATTGACAATGCCAAAGGAAAACTGGACATCCGCATGGAGGAAAATACCCTTGAATTTATCCGTAAAAACAAAGTGGCAGTACTTCCTATGCTGAGTAATTTCAAACAATGGGGTACTGACAGTACTTACTTATTGTTGAAAAATGATAAGTACAGAACTCATCTCATTAAGGAGATTGAAACGTTGCTTGACACAAATGATTTTAAGGGGATAAACATTGACTTTGAAAACTATCCCTATAAAATTAAACCCTATCTTATTCAGTTCTCAAAAGAACTGTACGAAACGCTGCATCCTGCCGGATACCTCACAACTATTGATATAAATCCTACTGACGATCAGGTGTGGTACAAGGAATTAGAACCTTACTACGATTTCATTTTTTCGATGGCTTACAATGAACACTATCAGGATGGTGAACCCGGTAGTATTTCGTCGCTGATGTTTGTTGAACAGGCACTTGACGATGCGATGAAAGATGTGCCTTCGGAAAAAGTAGTACTTTGTGTAGCAGGTTATGGACTCGATTGGCCTCAAAAAGGATTAGGTCAAAAAGTTACCTACCAGAAAATAATATCCCTGGCAAAGGAATACGACGAAAAAGTGTATTTCAATTTGAGTCAATCGGATATTACCTTATATTACAATGATGATAATGGAATAGATCACGAAGCACATTGTATTGATGCAGCAGGAACTTACAATATTATGCGTACTGCTGAAGATTACAATTCAGCGGGAGTAGCTCTTTGGTATCTGGGCTCAGAAGACCAACGTATATGGGACTTCTACACAAGAAATCTAAATGAGGAGTATTTAAAAAAACACCCATACAACTATAAATCGCTTGAGCATATAAATGCAATAGATGCAGTAAATTATGATGGTAAAGGAGAAATTGTAGAAGTAATAAACGCACCAAATCACGGGTTCTCCAAATTCACCTACAACAACGATGACCAACTCATAGTAGATGAACAATACAAATCTTTACCAAGTGCATATTTGCTAAAACGTTATGGAGCTCAAAACCCAAAGAAAATAGCACTGACATTTGATGATGGTCCAAATCAAGACTATACACCCCATATACTGGATATATTAAGACAGAAAAAAGTGCCTGGAACTTTTTTTGTTACAGGTGCAAATATAGAGAATAACATTCCACTTGTAAGACGTATCTATAATGAAGGCCACGAAATTGGGAATCACACGTTTACACATCCAAATCTTGAGATTACTTCCGACGATAGGGAACGTATTGAATTGCGCTCCACCCGTTTATTAATTGAAAGTATCCTTGGTCACTCCACTGTGCTGTTCCGTCCACCATACAATACAGATGCAGAACCTAAAAACTTATTTCAGATTAAATCGCTTGCTGTTGCACGCGATGAAGGTTTTATCAGTGTAACATCGTACATCGATCCCAACGACTGGGAAGAAGGTGTTGATGCTGATACGGTTGTGGCTCGCGCAAAACAACAATTGAAGAATGGAAATATCATTCTGCTTCATGATGCTGGTGGAGAACGCTCGGCTACCATCGAAGCATTACCCCAGATTATTGACTATTATAAAAAAATGGGTTGTCAGTTTGTCACAGTTTCCGAACTGATGGGTAAGACACGCGATCAGGTTATGCCGGCTGTAGAAAGCAGATTCAAGTTTACTGAAACGCTTGACATGATGTTCTTCACCCTGACTTATGCTTGGGATCACTTCCTGCATGGTTTCTTTATGGTTGCTATACTTCTTATTATAGGTCGTTTGTTATCAATAGCAATACTGGCAATTGTTCAACGCACCAAAGAAAAGAAATCGAAATTTGAAAATCTGGATTACAAGCCCAAAGTAAGTATAATTGTTCCTGCCTATAATGAAGAATTGAATGCTGAAAGAACCGTTCACAATTTGCTAAAATCACATTATGCTGATTTGGAAGTAATTTTTGTTGATGATGGATCGAAAGATAGCACATACAGCAAAGTCAAATCTACTTTCGAAGACAATCCAAAGGTAAAAGTCCTTACTAAAACCAATGGTGGTAAGGCAGCTGCTTTAAATTACGGTATTCAATATGCTACCGGTGAAATATTAGTGTGCATTGACGCTGACACAGTGCTGCCGGCAGATGCTATTCCTAAGATGATTCCTTTCTTTGCCAATGACAAAGTAGGTGCTGTGGCAGGAAATGTTCGTGTAGGAAATACGGTGAACATGCTTACAAACTGGCAATCGATTGAATATACTACAAGTCAGAATTTCGATCGTCGGGCATTCGATGCAGTTAATGCAATACTGGTTGTACCGGGAGCCATTGGTGCTTTCCGTAAAACAGCTATGGAAGACATAGATGGATTCACAACCGACACATTGGCCGAAGACTGCGATTTGACTTTAAGGATGTTGAGAGCTGGATATGTTATTCGCAGCTGTAATGAAGCTTTGGCACTTACTGAAGCACCCGAAACATTAAACATGTTCCTGAAACAGCGTTCGCGTTGGACCTTTGGTATGATGCAAAGCTTCTGGAAACATCGCGACTTACTATTCGTTTCAAAGAAACTGAATATTAGCTGGATTGCACTTCCAAATTTGCTGATTTTCAACTTCATAATACCATTCTTCTCGCCAATAGTAGATATTCTATTTATTGCGGGATTGTTCACATACGATGCGCCTGAATACATATTCTTCTATTTGCTCTATTATGTGATTGATTGTATTATTGCTGCAATGGCTTATAAATTTGACAAACAGAAATTTACTGTAAAAACAGCTTTATATTTATTTGTTCAGCGATTTATATACAGACAATTGCTATTCTATGTACTTTATAAGTCATATAAAAAAGCAATTAAAGGCGAACTCGTTGGTTGGGGTGTTTTAAAGAGAACAGGTAACGTAAAAGACTAACGAAGTTTTTCTCACACGAAATAATATCCCAAAAATCCCAATTGTACAGTTTTGTACAATTGGGATTACCGTTATAAATATGGTAAATACAAACTGACTACAAACCGATTACACACCGGGGTAGTAGAAACAGGTCAGAATTATTTGTCAGTTGGAATTATTTTGCTTTATTTTACATGTTTTTTCAGATATTAAATCTAAGCAGTAGAAATATGTCATTAACAATCAGCGAGGTAGAAACGAAGACAGATCTTAAAAAATTTATTCGATTTGGAATCAATCTCTATAAGGATTGTGAGTTCGCAGCTCCACCTCTATTAATGGACGATTTACTTAATCTGACCAAAGGAAAAAATCCTGCATTAGATTTTTGCGAAGTTGCATTTTTTCTGGCTTACAGAGAAGATAAAATTGTCGGCCGCATTGCAGCCATTATAAATCCGGTTTCAAATACCACCTGGAATCAGAAAAATGCCCGATTTGGGTGGGTCGATTTTATTGACGACACTGAAGTTTCAGCACTTTTATTCGACACTGCAAGTGCTTGGGCAAAAAACAATGGAATGACTGCCATTCACGGACCACTTGGATTCACAGATTTCGATCACGAAGGACTACTAATTGAAGGTTATGATAAATTAGGCACATTAGCTACAATTTACAACTACCCATACTACCCAAAACACTTCGAACAATACGGATTTACGAAAGATATTGACTATAAAGAATACTTAATTACTGTTCCGGAAATATTCCCTGAAAAATACTTCAGAGTGGCCGAGATTGTAAAACAAAAATACAACCTGAAATCACTCTATTTTAAATCAAGAAAAGAGCTTGTTGATAATTATTCTTTAAAAATATTCTATTTACTGAATTTGTGTTATTCCCATCTATATGGGTTCACCAAATTAAACGAAAAACAGATTGCTTTTTACATTAAACTCTATTTTAGCTTCTTCCGACTCGATACTATATCAATTGTTGTTGACGAAAAGGACGATGTGATTGCCTTAGGTATTGCTATGCCAAGCTTTACAAAAGCTTTGCAAAAAGCCAAAGGAAATTTACTTCCTTTTGGTTGGTTATATATGCTCAAAGCACTCAAAAAGAATGATCTGGTGGATTTGTATTTAATGGCTGTGCATCCTGATTATCAGAGTAAAGGTGTAAACTCAATTATGTTTGCCGATATTATGCCAAATAGTGCCAAAAATGGATACAAATTTGCTGAAAGTAATCCAGAATTGGAAACGAATACCAAAATGTCGTCACAATGGGGAAGTTTCGAATACGTAAACCACAAAAGAAGAAGGATTTATACTAAAAATATATAAGTTTATTTCAAATCGAGCAGTAACTAAAACTACTGCTCAAATTTTTTCAACATATTCAGGCATCAGTTTGTTATTTTGTTGATTAAGTAATTAATTGTATAGTATACAGAAATGAACTTTGACCGGATAATTTATCCTACATTCAAAGTTATAAAATCTAAAAAAGATGACACGTAGATTCGATTTTTTAGTCATAGGCGGTGGTATGGCAGGTATAAGCTTTGCACTCAAAGCAGCCAAATACGGAAAAGTAGCTTTGCTGTGTAAAACAACGTTGGATGAATCCAATACAACTTATGCTCAGGGTGGAATTGCCTCGGTAACTTACGAACCAGATAGTTTTGATAAACATATCGAGGACACACTTATTGCCGGTGATGGACATTGCAGTCTACCTGCAGTTGAGAAAGTAATTAAAGAAGCACCAACTCAAATTCAGGAATTGCTCAATTGGGGAGTAGATTTTGATAAAGATGAGAACGGCCTTTTTGATCTCCATCGTGAAGGTGGACATTCAGAGCATCGCATTCTACACCATAAAGATAATACCGGTTATGAAATTCAGGAAAGCTTAATCCGTCAGGTAAAATCCCATCCCGAAATTGAAGTATATGAGCACTACTTCGCCATCGAAATTCTTACTCAACACCATTTGGGACAGATTGTAACACATCATACTCCGAATATAGAATGCTATGGTGCCTATGTATTGAACCAACAATCGAATAATATTCATACATTTCTATCAAAGGTGACACTTCTCGCAACTGGCGGTATTGGCAGTGTCTACTCTACAACTACAAATCCGGCCATTGCTACCGGCGATGGAATAGCCATGGTGCATCGTGCACGTGGAATTATAAAAGATATGGAGTTTGTTCAGTTTCACCCCACTGGGTTGTACCAACCCGGAGTACGCCCAACTTACCTGATTACTGAAGCAATACGCGGATATGGTGCAGTGCTGCGCTGCAAAGATGGTAAAGAGTTTATGCAAAAATACGACGAACGCGGTTCACTGGCTCCCAGAGACATTGTAGCAAGGGCTATTGATAACGAAATGAAGATTCGCGGACATCAATTTGTTTATCTTGATGTAACGCAGAAGAATGCGGAAGAAACGAAAGAACATTTTCCCAACATTTACAAACAATGTTTAGAATCGGGCATTGATATCACAAAAGATTATATTCCGGTTTCACCCATACAACATTATCTCTGTGGTGGCATAGTTGTTGATCTTAATGGCCAGTCGTCAATCAACAGGCTTTATGCGGCAGGTGAATGTTCTTGCACTGGTTTGCACGGAGCCAACCGTTTGGCCTCAAATTCATTGCTCGAAGCAATTGTTTATGCAGATGCTGCCGTGAAAGATGCAGTAAAACATATCGACAAACTTACTTTTAACGAATCAATTCCTGATTGGAATGACGAAGGCACTTCGTTGCCCGAGGAAATGGTATTAATAACGCAAAGTTTCAGGGAAGTAGAACAAATAATGAGCACTTATGTAGGCATAGTGCGATCAAATTTACGATTAAAACGTGCTTTAAACCGATTGGAAATACTATACAGGGAATCAGAACATTTATTTGAGCGCTCCGTTGTATCAAGAGAAATTTGTGAACTTAGAAACGTCATTAGTGTTGCATATCTCATTATCAAACAAGCATTATTACGTAAAGAAAGTCGCGGTCTGCATTATACAGTAGATTATCCCGAACGAATGAGAAATGAAATATAAAAAATCAGTTTCGAACAATTTCTTATAGCAACAGTAAAACTCAGCCTTATTTTTGTTTATTTTTCGCAGAAATAGCGTAACTTTGAGAATTCTAAATCAAAACAAACCAGCATTGTGAACCAATTAATATTCAAGCAAATGAAACGAATAATTACACTGACATTTTTGTTAGTGGTATATGTTTGTACTTTTGCTCAATATTCTGCAAAAGCAGATTCACATACCACAGGCCAAACAACTGTAATTAGAATAGATGGTGCTACACAAAATGTGTGGGTCAGAGATAACAATGATACACCTTCACCTACAAATGCCATTACTTCTGCAAACGAAAATGTAAGCTTCTATTCCACTTCAGAAGGCATCTACCTCACAATCACTAGTGGAACTAACAAAATAAAACTATTCGCACTAACAGGTCAGTTGCTGTTTAACGGAGATTTGACTCAGGGAAAGTTCCTAATTCAAAACCGCAAAGGAATCTATTTTCTAAAGGTAAACAACAAAAGTTTCAAAGTTATTTGCAAATAAACTCATTCAAAAAAATAGTATACTAATAAAACAACATATTAATATGATTAAACACATTGTATTTTTTGGACTTGCCGATAACGCAGAAGGCAAATCAAAAATTGAAAACGCCGAAATCATTAAGTTCGAATTAGAAAACCTGAAAAACTTCATTCCCGAAATAAAAATGATTGAAGTTGGTATTAATGCTCCCAATGCACCAAAAACCAACTTCGATATTGCTCTATACTCTGAATTTGAGAGTTTAGAAACCTTGGATATTTATCAGGAACACCCTGAGCACAAACGAGTCGCTTCATTTATTGGAAAAGTACGGACATCAAGAGCTGCAGTCGATTACGAAGTTTAATCGCAGGAAAAATAATTATGTTGCACCAAATATTTAACTGACTGACTCTTAATTATTTAAGGTCTCGAACAAATTCTAATGGTCAAATATTTTAATCTATTTTAAAATATTTGACCAATTTTATTTGAAATTCAAAAAAAAAAACTTTATTTTTACGACGTATTAACATTAACTATTATTCATTTAAAAACCACCAGAAATTATGTCTGTAAACAAAGTTATTTTAGTAGGAAACGTGGGAAAAGATCCCGAAGTTCGTTATTTAGACAAAAATGTTGCGGTTGCAAACTTTACTTTAGCAACAACAGAAAGAGGTTACACCATGCAAAACGGAACACAGGTTCCTGAGCGTACCGAATGGCACAATATCGTTGCATGGAGAGCGTCAGCAGAGTATGCCGAAAAATACATTCGAAAGGGTGCTCAATTGTACATTGAAGGTAAAATTCAAACACGTTCGTGGGAGAAAGACGGTATTAAGCGCTACACAACCGAGATTTACGTTGAAAGTTTTCAATTGCTAGGAAAAAAACCTGAAACTATCGAAGCGTTAAACATCGTTTCAGCACCCCAAACCGATGCTATTCAGGCCCCTCCTCACGTCGAAGATGACCTTCCATTCTAAAAAAATGCACAATAAACCGCTTCATAAATTTGTTGCGGTTTATTTTTTATACGGTTTCAAAAAGTGTTTTGAAATATTTTCATAAAGCAAAAAAACTATTTTTTAAAATCTCTGTCTCGTTTCCAAAGAGTTGTGAGTTCAGACACACTTTATCGTGAAAAAAACGTGAAAAAATATTTCATAGCTATTGCAGAATTAAAAATTTGCCGTATCTTTGCACCGCATTAGAAAACAATGCACAACAAAAAACCTGGTTCGGTAGTTCAGTTGGTTAGAATGCCGCCCTGTCACGGCGGAGGTCGCGGGTTCGAGTCCCGTCCGTACCGCAGGTAAAAAACGCTAAATCCTTATAATATGGATTTAGCGTTTTTGTTTATATATTATTGCCAACATTTTGCCGACTTACCGAAGTTATAGGGGCTCAAGGGGAAAAAGTAGTGTTGAATAATGAGATTATTTAAAACATAGGGGTTCATTCAAAATCTAGGTAATAAAATTGCAATTTAAGTTAAATAATCGTACTGAAAGTTACAATTTGAATCCTGTTTGAATTACAAAACCGGCCCAGGGTACTTCAAACGCAAATATTTTGCTCATTTGCAATCAGTTATAGTTTTTAATTTGTATTTTCAGCAACAAAATGTCAACTCGAAATAGTTAAATCAGAAAAATTGTCTTTTTTAAGACAAAGTAATAATCTTGTTGGATCAATCTATACTAGGTATAGCTAAATAACATTTTAGTCTAAAAACTTTAAACCTTAAAAAATGACAGCGACAGAAAAACCATATATCAAGTTCTATCTATTTTAGAAGGATTAGGGATAATCAGTTTTGATGGGTATGAATTTGAAGTTTTAATCAATGGAATTGAATAACTTGAAAAAGTGTTCGATTTTTTAGTTGAAAACCATCGGAAGAAGTTTCATAAAAAATGATAAAGTGATATGATTTATTATAGATAAATAAAACTCACCAGAATAATATTTAATTTCATTCTGTTAAGCTCGATATCTAACAAGTTCAAAAGACAAGATTGTTGAAATTTCGACATTACTGTGTGTATTGAAATAAGTTTTTCTGTATAATTCAATTCGCAAATAATAAATCTTATCTTCTGTCAAGTATTACCCGCTTATCTAATATCTAAGTCCACTTTACCTTTGATGTCACGTGACGAGCTTCCCAACAAAAGGGTGTAACTTCCCTGTTCCACTTCCCAGGTACTTTTGGTCTCATTGTAATAAGCAAAACTTCTTACCGGGACTTCCAGTTTTACCAGCTTAACTTCTCCAGCTTTGATGAATACCTTTTTGAAAGCTTTCAGTTCTTTTGCGGCCCGAATTACGGACGATTTGGATTTGCTAACGTAGAGTTGAGCTGTTTCGGCACCATCGATTTTACCAGTATTAGTTAGTGTAAATGATACTTTCACTATTCCATCAGCGGTTACTCGAGCTTCATCAACAGTAGGCTTCGAATAAGCGAAAGTAGTGTAGCTTAAGCCATAACCGAAAGGAAACTGCGGAACTATTTTTTTTGTATCCAACCAACGGTAACCAACCAAAATATCTTCTTTGTAATATATATTAACACTGTCACCGGGATAGCAAAGTTTATCGAAAGAATGAGCTCCAATATCATCAAGTTTTTTTGAATATGAAAATGGCAGCTTGCCCGACGGATTCACCTCACCCGATATCACATCGGCCAGCGCATTGCCGGCTTCAGAGCCGAGATACCATCCCTGCATAATGGCAGGGACTTTGTCAATCCAGGGCATGGCAACCGCATTACCACTCAGCAAAATTACAGCTACGTTTTTGTTTACTTTCTGAATTGATTCCATCAGTTTATCTTCTCCAAACGGCAAGTTGAGCGATTTGCGATCACCACTTTCGCAATCCTGAAAGTAATTCTTGTTAAGTCCTCCCACAAAAAGCACAACATCGGCATGACGGGCAATCTCAACGGCTGCATTCAACAACGAATCGGCATTCAGTCTCGATGGTTCTTCGCGTCCGTACATAGGCCGACCTGAAGCGTAGCCAAGACTATATTCAACATGATCTTTGCCGTATTTTGTAATCAATCCTTGCAATGGCAAAACCTCGTAAGCTGCCTTAAGAGATGTTGAACCACCACCGACAATCATACTGCGAGAAGCATTCTCACCAATAACGGCAATTTTTTTGTACTTACCGGCAGGTATAGGAAAGAACTGATTAGTGTTTTTCAACAGCACAATACCTTCGCTGGCAATTTTACGAGCCGCCTCGCTGTGTTCGGGAGAAACAAAACGGCCAAACGGACGGTTCGCACTCATGGTGGTTCGAAAGATCAGGCGCAAAATACGACGGGCTTTGTCGTTCAGTAACGCTATATCATATTTACCATCTTTGAGGCCTTTGAGAAACGGATTGGCCAGGTAATAGCCCGAATAGGGGAAATTACCTTTGGTGGTAAGGCCGTTGGTGTATGTGCCCATTTCAATGTCTAGACCATTTTTCACAGCCTGATCGGTGCTGTGCACTCCGCCCCAATCGCTGATTACCACTCCATCAAATTTCCAATCATTTTTTAGAATTTTATTCAAAAGCAAATCGTTGTGACAGCAGTGTTCACCTCTGAGCTGATTATATGAGCCCATGATTGACCAAGTTTTTCCTTCCTGTACGGCGGCTTTGAAAGCGGGTAAGTAAATCTCGTGTAATGCACGATTGCTCAAATTTACATTGATCTCACCCCGGCTAATCTCCTGATTATTCAATGCAAAGTGCTTCACACAAGCTGCAACTCCATTGGACTGAACACCCTGTATGTAAGGAACAACCATTTGTGAAGCCAGATATGGGTCTTCACCCATATATTCGAAATTACGTCCGTTCAGCGGAGTCCTGTAAATGTTTATTCCAGGACCGAGCAGCATGGTTTTATTGCGATATCGTGCTTCTTCACCAATAGACTTACCATAAAGACGCGATATTTCCGGATTGAAGGTAGCAGCCAAACATGTCAATGCTGGAAATGCAGTACATGAGTCATTGGTCCAACCTGCTCCTCCCCATTCGTCCCAGATTTTTTCATCACTGACCCCATGAGATCCATCTGCAGACCACACTTCGGGAATACCCAACCGGGCAATGCCCTTTGAACTAAATTTTGACTGCGCATGGCAAAGCTCCACCTTTTCATTGGTGGTCAATAGCGAAAGTGCGTTTTCTAAACGTTCTTCAATGGGTTTGGTCACATCAAGGTATACCGGCATCTTCTGTTGTGCGGAAACCATTAATGAGATTCCTAAAACTATCGTTAGGATGATTGATTTCATTTATTAATCGTTCTATTTAATTTTATCAAATATACCTTATTTTACAACTTTACAATCGTTTTAGAACCACTATACCGAATAGTTTTAGGTTCAGATGCAGCTTTGCCGATGAAAACCACACGGAATATACGGTTGGTCAACACGCCTTCGAAGCTGCCCTTGCGGTCGCCAATGGTAAGTGTACCTTCTGCATCGTTGTAGTCGAAGCTAATGTTAGAGAAAAGTCCTTTTTCGTAATTATAGTTAGTGCCCTCGTCTTCGTACAGGCTAAATTTACCATCTTTACCTTGATACACACGAATCTCGATGTTGTCGGCTTTCTTTTCGGAAGCATATTGCATTACCGGACCAATTGGTAAAATGGCACCAGCCGGAACAAATAGAGGAATACGTTCAAGCGGAGCTTCAACCTTAACTGTTTGTCCACCTTCAATTTGTTCTCCATTATAGAAATTATACCATTTGTTTCCAGCAGGGAAATAAACATCTCTACTACGTTTCTGATAGTTGTAAACCGGGCAAACCATCAAAGCCGATCCAAACAAGAATTGATCCTGTATTTCATGCGTTCTTTTATCAGCAGTATAACTCATTGCCAACGATCGCATCAATGTATAATCATTGTGATAGGCCATACCTGTCAAGGTGTAGATATATGGCATCAAACGATAACGCAATTCATCGTAATAAACAAGGCTCTTATTAACCGGATGTCCTTCGGGTGCTAAATTGTATATTTCGCGGTAAGGGAACTGACCATGACTACGGAAAAGAGGACAGAATGATCCAAACTGAAACCAACGCAGGTTCAACTCGCGCCACTCGTTGAGATCGGCATTTTCCTTACCGGTCTGGTCAAATAATTTTTGTCCGGCTTCGTAACGTTTTTCCACACAGAAACCACCAATATCCATAGTCCAGAATGGAACACCCGACATAGCAAAGTTTAATCCTGCCGATATTTGCGACTTCAGATCTTCCCAACGGGTGGCTATATCGCCGCTCCAAGTAGCTGTAGAGTAACGTTGCAAACCGGCAAATCCTGAACGGGTCAACAAGAATACGCGTTTATTATTATCAACTTCACGTTGTCCGTTGTAGATGGCATCGGCGTTTTCTAATGCATAAGCGTTGAAATATTTATTAGACGAACCTAATGCTGTAGGGCCGCACAATTTTTTGCGGTAATCCATATCGGTACAATCCCTAACGTTTGGTTCGGAAGCATCCATCCACCAAGCATCAAATCCTTTTACGTAAATGTTTTCTTTCATCTGGTTCCAGAACAATTTGCGTGCTCCGGCGCTGTAA
>Ga0302215_10001115_pt1 | contig 19479 bp, 19 predicted proteins | sample II_Fen_N3_1_FD_194580 | JGI IMG/M metagenome (GOLD analysis project Ga0302215, IMG submission 194580) | Peat permafrost microbial communities from Stordalen Mire near Abisko, Sweden - II_Fen_N3_1 | ecosystem: Environmental > Terrestrial > Soil > Wetlands > Permafrost | place: Sweden: Abisko...
AAACAAGGTACCTTGGCCGAGTGGCTAGGCACCGGTCTGCAAAACCGTATACGGCGGTTCGAATCCGCCAGGTACCTCTTTTAAACGCTTCTAAGTGCTTTATAAAAAGCTATTTAGAAGCGTTTTTTATTTTGCTTTATTGTTTGTAAAATGATTGATTCGTGTAAATTGACTTTGCATGCGTGATTTTTCTATTAATTTGTAACAAATAGCTTCTATTTTCCGTCAAATTGTGTAAATTTGCGTTTCTAAAAGAAATAGTAAACCTCAAGCATAATACCATGACAATCCGCCAACTCTCCGTTTTCCTTGAAAACAAAACAGGTCACTTAAACCAGATTTTATCCGTTCTGGCAAAAAACAACATTAATATTATAGCACTGACAGTAGCAGATTCAAGTGATTACGGCATTTTACGTGCAATAGTTTCTGATCCTGAAAAAGCACTTCAAGTGTTACGAACCGAGCAGTTTACGGTTCGTGTTCACGATATTTTTTCGCTCGAAATGGATGCCGCTCTAGGTTCTATGTCTAAAATTCTTGACCTCTTTACCGCTGCTGATATTTGCATCGAATATGTGTATGCTTTTAGTTTTGGAAGTAAATCCATTCTTATGATACGTACCGATAAATGCGATGAAGCCGTAAATGTTATAGAACAGAATAAACTGAAATCTATTTCAGAGGCTGATCTGAAATAAAAAGGAAGTAAGAATTAAGACCATAGAATACCATAAGTATTACAATCAAAAGGGTAAATATCATTTATAAATATGATTTGGAATAAAGAAATAGAATGCATGGGTCGACAGGAAATGCGGGCTTTGCAAAGTGAACGACTGATAAAGTTAGTAAACCACGTGTATAATAATGTGGCTTTTTATCGAAAAAGAATGGATGAAACAGGCGTGAAGCCGTCGGATATTCAATCTATCGACGATATAGTAAAATTGCCTTTTACCTACAAAACCGATTTACGCGATAATTATCCGTTTGGCTTATTTGCTGTGCCAATGAAAGACATTGTGCGGGTTCATGCATCGAGTGGTACCACAGGAAAACCTACAACCGTGGGTTATACAAAAAATGATATTGAAAATTGGCGTGAAGTAGTGGCTCGTTGTTTGACAATGGCTGGAATAGGTGCGGATGATATAATGCAGATTTCGTACGGCTATGGCTTGTTTACCGGTGGATTAGGTGTTCATTACGGGGCAGAAACTACGGGTTGCTCGGTAGTTCCTATTTCGGGTGGAAATACGCGTCGCCAGTTGCAGCTCATGTCTGATTTTGGATCTACAGTATTGGCTTGTACGCCTTCGTACGCCCTTCATCTGGCCGATGCATTAGCCGAAAATGGTTATTCATTAGCCGATATGAAATTGAAAGTAGGTGTTTTTGGTGCGGAACCGTGGACTGAGAATATGCGGTTGGAACTGGAAAAGAAATGGGGAATTCATGCTCATGATATTTATGGACTTAGTGAAGTTATGGGACCGGGTGTGGCTAATGATTGTACATTCCATACCGGATTGCACATTCACGAGGATCATTTTTACCCTGAAATAGTACATCCTGATACCAAAGAACCGCTAGCCGATGGTGAAGAAGGAGAATTGGTATTTACAACTTTGACCAAAGAAGGCATTCCGCTGCTTCGTTATAACACCCGAGATCTTTCTACGTTAAGCCGCGAAACTTGTGAGTGCGGCCGTACGTCGGTGCGTATGAAGAAAATCACAGGACGAAGCGACGATATGCTTATTATTCGTGGAGTGAATTTGTTCCCTTCACAAATTGAACATGTATTGCTGGAACTTGGTGAAACAAGTGCGCATTATTTGCTTTACGTGGACAGAGAAAATAATCTGGATACGTTGGAACTGAAAGTGGAACTGGACGAAACGAAACTTACCGATACTATTCGCGATTTACAGAACTTGTCGCGCAAGATATCTCATGCGCTTAACAGTGCCATTGGTTTAAGCGTGAAAGTCACTTTGGTAGAACCGAAAACCATTGCTCGTAGCGAAGGAAAGGCAGTAAGGGTGGTGGATAACAGGAAGAAGTAGTTTGCCTTTGGTGATATTAGCTTCGCGATATTAGCCTTCGGCGTTATTGATTGATATAAACTCCCTTCGGTCGCGTTATTAGCTTTGCGGCATTAAAATTAAAAAAATGATTATACAAAAAGAACTGGTTGATTATCTTTTTGCTCAGTTCGGCGAGTCGGATATAACCCGATTGTCCATTCGTGAAGTGGGAAAACTGGTGGCACAAATAGAAAAGGAAAGCGGACAGGAATTTATTCATATGGAAATGGGTGTACCCGGTTTACCGGCTTCGCCTGTGGCTATTGATGCTGAAAAAGAAGCGTTGGATAATGGGTTGGCTGCTCAATACCCGAATATAGAAGGTATCCAGTTTGCAAAAACAGAGATCGCACGTTTTGCCAATCTGTTTATGAATCTGGATGTTTCTCCGTTGAATTGTGTGCCGACAGTGGGAGCGATGCAGGGTAGTTTTGCGGCTTTACTGGCTACAGCCCGCACAAATCCAGATAAGCCTTACACCCTGTTTATCGATCCGGGTTTTCCGGTGCAAAAATCGCAATTACACTTGATGGGTTTGCCGTTGAAGTCATTTGACATTTTGAATTTCAGGGGTGATAAACTCCATGATAAATTAGAATCATTTTTGAAAGAAGGCAATATATGCTCTATTTGTTATTCTTCGCCTAATAATCCGTCGTGGTTCTGTTTTTCGGAAAGCGAACTGAAAACGATTGGCGAACTGGCTACAAAATACGATGTGATAGTGATAGAAGACCTGGCATATTTTGCCATGGATTTTCGTCAGCATTACGGAATGCCTGCAGTAGCACCATTTCAACCAACCGTTGCGCATTACACCGAGAATTATATTCTGTTGCTTTCGGCTTCCAAGATATTCAGTTATGCCGGTCAGCGTATTGGTATGATGATTACTTCCGAAAAGCTTCGCAACCGTCGTTATCCGAATTTGAAAAATTATTTTACCAGCGATGTGCTTGGGCATTTTATACCTTATGGTGTGCTTTATGCCACCACGGCCGGAACTTCGCACTCGTCGCAATATGCACTGGCAGCCACACTCAAAGCGGTAAATGATGGAGAAATAGATTTTGTAAAAGTACTTCATGCTTATGGCGAAAAGGCCCGGTTGATGAAAGCTTTGTTTTTGAAGTATGGTTTTTATATTGTTTATGAAGACGAAGATCGTGAACTGGCCGATGGTTTTTATTTCACCATTGCGTACCCGAATCTGACAAGCGGTGAGTTGATGAAAGAATTTTTGTATTATGGTATTAGTGCTATTTCGTTGGCTATAACCGGTAGCGAAAACCCGAACGGATTGCGTGCCTGCGTATCGTTTGTGCGGCTGGATCAGATGGCTGTGCTGGAAGAACGCTTAAAGGCATTTGCCGAAGCTCAACAATAATACAGCTAAGTATGGAACTAAACCCCGATATTTATAAATTACCTGCTCGTACAAAATTGCGTGCTATCGATGAAAATCATATTGGTATTGTGAAACTAATCAAAAGCCGTATTATCCAAAAAGATGCTGTCAGAATAGTGGAAATGTCAAAGCAAATTAAAGGCATATATCCGGATTTAGAGGTTTCTTTAATCAGTACTTCCAATATCTGTTCGAAATCGTTGGCTCTATTACAGCGTGAAGGTATTTCTGTTGTAATAAGTAAATGATAACTTACCGCATAGTTCACAATAGTTTTAAACATAAGGTATAAGACTAAGAACACATAGCATTATCCCGAATACCGGGATAATTTCAGACTGAGCAAAAGTATCGTCAGATACTTTTACTATGTGACCTAAGTCTTTTTTCTCATTATTTCTATGTGTGCTATTGTGGTAAAAAAATCATTAAATATTGGGAACTAATTAAACTGATTAATTATGCGAACTACTATTTCTTCCGAAATACAAAAAGTGGCCAATGATACTTATCGCGCCATTCGACAAAAAGCAGCTGATATAGATGTTCTGACCGTGTTTCACATGGCTGATGAATACAGTTTTATTGCTCAGGGTACGGACGCGGCGAAGCCTGAAAAACTGTGGGTGTTTGATATTGGTACGGAAAGAACAGCCAGCGATTTCTTTAAACATAATCCACCAACTCCGGCGGATGTTGAGAATGCTATTCAGGTAGTGGAAGATGAGGTAATGCCTCTACACAGGCTGCTTATCGCTACACCCGATTTATATACGCTGGATGAAAGTGTATATGAGATAGCCAAACTTACAGTTTCTACCGGGAGTGAACAGAAAATCATACTTTCCCGCCCCGACATGGAGCAAGTGTTTAATCGACTGGCAGCTATTATCTCGGGTCGTCCGGCTAGTCAGGATGTTTTACCAACCACCAACTCATTTGCCGCTACTCTCCTTATACTACGTGAAGTGATGCATCATTTGGGCTTTATGAATATTACTGTTCTAAAAAATACTGAATATTAGTTCTGCATATTTTCCGTAAATTTGCACCAGAAAAAGAAAAGACTATGTCCAAAATAAAAATACAACTTACGGGTGTGGCAGCCGAACTAGTGCTTGGCAGCTATATGCCTAAAGATGCTACGATTTTTAATAATTGGGAGGAGTTCTTCCACTACAACGATTTAATTCATGTGTCGCAATTGCTGATAGAACATATCTCTGAAATAGAGATTAAGCAAGATGATGTGGTAATTTTTACCGGAAAAATACCAAATGCCCATACTGTTGCCCAGAAGAGCACTTCTCCCGTTTTGGTGAACAAGGCTTTGTATCTGCGTACCGAATGTGCCGAGCAAGCAGTTTACACCTGTGAGTTTGAAGCGGATGGGTTTGATAAAACAAAGCTGAACTTCGAAACGCAAGACTACGATATGTTATTCAAAGTGGGTAAATCATTCCTCGCCAAAGTTACCTACGAAGGGAAACCGTTACCGCTGGATTGGGTAAGTGCAAAACCGGCGGGGAATATTTGTGTGCTTTGTCGGTTCGAAAACGGATACCTCATACCGGTATACGATGCCGTGAATAAGCTGGCTAAGCAATAATTGATAAAAACAGCTTCACGCAGATTGCAACAATTTATGCAGTTTTTTTCTGTATTTCTGTTCGTACTCTGCGTGAAGCTGTTTATTTAATACGATTATCCGCAGAATGTACTAATGTATAGTATTTGAGTTGGGTCTCGCGATTTTTAATCGCGGTATTAAAAATTGCGAGACTCACTTCAGTGCACTTTAATCCAGAATGAAAAACAGTTGGACGTTTTGCGGATAATCATATTATTTAATTATTTGTAGCTATTCCTGTCTTAAGATCGATAGTGATGTTATTGTCTTTCGGAGCAGGGTCTGTCCACACGCTTTGAATAGCACCTCCCAATGTTGCACTAATTGCTTTTACGGTTTGTATGTCGGTGTTGTCGGTTGTGCCTGGAGTTTCGTCGCCGGCATAATGAGCTATAAATGCGTTTGAAAATATATTATCAAGCTTATATGTAGTTACATATTGCGCAGGGATGTTGTAGGGTGCACTTGTCAGCATATAGTATGAAATTGTTTTCATTCCGGTGGCTAAGTAATCTTTGGCATACGCCTGAAAGGTTGTACCCGTAGGAATGGTGCTGTATGTCACACCGTCAATTTTTCCTGAAACAATTTTCAATGTCTTATTTACGGTATTAAGTGTCATAATGCGGTAAGGACAAGGTGCCGTTACCGTACTTCCTGTTTCTATGTCATAGATATAGCCTTTTGTTCCGGCACCTTTGGCAATATCCTGTGCGTGAAAGTGTCCTGTAAATACTACATTCATACCCGAATCGGCTAACACGGTTGATATATTCTTCCAATCGGCAATAAGATATTCAGAGAACATGGTGCTTTGACCCACAAAATGTTCCACTATGCCATGATGCATCATCGATAATAAAATCTTATTCTGAGCTTTTGATTTCGTTATGATTGATTTAACCCAGGCAAGTGTGGTGGTGGACATGCTTCCGGCTGTTTCGCTTGGTGCATAATGACAGGCATCGATACCCATAACCCAAACTCCATTAACCGGTTCGGATACATAGCTCAATGAATTTGGATCGCGCTCTACTGCATTGCCATAACCGCAATTGTTGTAAATGGAAGCGAAATCAGTTGGCGATACATTGTCAATTGTTGTTTGTGCTGTTCCTAAAAAACTTGCTGCTGCCGGATTGTTGACATCATGATTTCCGGGAATGACCAATACCTTGATACCATTATCGGATAGTGTTTTAAATAATGTTGCCACGGCTTGGTGGTCAATCTTTTCACCATCCTTGGTTAAGTCGCCTGTTACGAGTAAGAAATCAGGCTTTTCAGTCATTACAGTTGCCAATACATTTTTTAGAATGGCACTACTTTCAATAATCAGTTTGCGGTCGGCTGCCAGATAAGCTTGAAAATTAGCGTTGGCAGGAAGTGTAAACAACGAAGGATCGAAATAATGTATATCCGAAATAACCATAAATTTTACTGTTTCAGGAACAGATTTACTGCTATCTTCATTTTTACAGCTGCTGGTGAACACGATACATAAGAGTGAGAACAAATAAATGAGTACATTCTTTTTCATACAATTCTGTTTTTTTTATAAATTAGTTGAACCGCAAAATAAGCCGGATATTGCTACATAGGTATGTAATGGGTATGAAGTGACTGTGAATATTGACTTGTTGAAAAATTATCACTAAACTATAACCAATAGAGATTTTCTATCTGTTTATTACTTCCTTTTGTGAAACTATTACAATAGACCTGTTGTTATTGTTATGAATCTTCAATAACGATAATATGAAACACAAAGGAATTATTCTGTTTTTAGTTTTATTCTTTTCCTTTTCTATTTTTGCTCAAAAAGGTACTGTAAAAGGAAAGATTTTCGATATTAAGAGCAATCAACCGTTAGAATTTGCAGCGATTCTTATTCAAGGTACTGATATTGGTACTACGGCTGATGCAAATGGAGATTTTACATTTGTAGATGTGGAGCCGGGTTTTAAACGGTTAGTAGTGAGTCTGACCGGCTTTCAGACAGCTGTTTCTGAAGAGTTTCAGGTACAGGGCAATCAAACCAGTTTTATAAATGTAGGCATGTCGCAAACTCTGATTCAACTGGGAGAAGTGACTGTACGTCAAAATTTTGCTGCCAAGAAGATTGAAAGTCCTATTTCGGTACTTTCAGTAGGAGTGCAGGAAATAGAAAAAACAGCAGGTGCCACACGCGATGTATCCAAAGTAATTCAAACATTGCCGGGGGTAGGAGCTACCGATCCGAATAGAAATGATTTGATAGTACGTGGTGGTGGTCCTTCTGAGAATGTTTTTTACCTGGACGGTATTGAAATTCCCACCATTAACCACTTTGCAACTCAGGGTTCATCCGGAGGATCCATAGGTGTTCTTAACCCCGATTTCATTCAAAACATAGATTTTTATACAGGAGCTTTCCCGGCAGGTAAGGTTAATGCTTTAAGTTCTGTGATGGATATAAAACAAAAAGATGGCAGTAAGGATCATTTACACACCAAGCTATCTGTAGGTGCTTCGGATGCAGCTCTTACGCTTGATGGCCCATTAAGTAAGAACACTACTTTCATTATTTCTGCAAGACAATCTTATCTACAATTCTTATTCTCTGCTCTCAAATTGCCATTTTTGCCAACTTACAATGATTTTCAGGTAAAGGTAAAAACAAAGATTGATCAAAAAAACGAAATTACTTTTCTGGGTATCGGGGCTATTGATGATGATGCTCTTAATACGGGAATTAAGAATCCTACCGAAAAACAGGCTTATATATTATCGTATCTGCCCACTTACAAACAATGGAATTACACCATTGGTGCTGTCTATAAGCATTTTGATGTTACGCATTACGATACTTGGGTGCTTAGCCGGAATATGCTGCGTAATACCAATTTCAAGTACCGGGCGAATAATACCGACAGTGCTAAAACATCGGATTATAAATCGGATGAAGCTGAAAATAAATTGCGCTTTGAACGAAACTATCCTGACTTGCCGGTTAAACTGTCGTTCGGTGGTGGTGTAAAGTATGCTCATTATACCAATTATACCAATCGTGAGATATTCATAAACAATACAGTTATGTCCTTGATCTATAATACGAAAATTAATTTATTCGGTTATCAGGCTTTTGCACAGGCGTCGAAGCAACTTTTGGACAACCAACTAAAACTTTCGCTGGGAGTAAACTTTGTAGGGAACAATTATAATGATAATATGATAAACCCTTTCAATCAGTTTTCTCCACGATTTTCGGTTTCGTACGCACTTTCTCCTGATTTGGATTTAAATGCCAATATAGGGCGATATGCACAACAACCAGCATATACCACACTTGGTTATCGTAACGCTTCAGGTGATTTGGTGAATAAAAACGAAAATTTGCGTTATACCATATCCAATCAGGCAATTGCGGGATTTGAATATCGTCCGATGGGTAATATGAAGTTAAGCATGGAAGCTTTCTATAAACACTATGATCATTATTCGCTTTCAGTAGCAGATGGTATGAGCATAGCCAGTAAAGGAACGGAATTTGGGCAGGTTGGTGATGAAGAAATAATTTCGAGTGGTAAGGGGCGTGCTTATGGAGTAGAAATACTATATAAGATAATGGAAATGAAAAAGCTGAATCTGACAGCAACATATACATTTTTTAGGAGCGAATTTACAAACTCTGCCGGAGTGTATGTTCCTTCATCTTGGGATACTAAGCATCTTTTTAATCTCATATCCAGCTACAAATTCAGGAACAACTGGTATTTGGCTATCCGTTGGAGATATGTAGGAGGTGCACCTTATACACCTATTGATCCTGTCTCTGCAAATAAATCGGTTTGGAATGTTAGCAAACAACCGTTATTGGACTATACTAGATTCAATTCACTTCGTTTACCCAATACACAACAGTTAGATGTTAGAATTGATAAAGAGTTCTATCTGAAAAAGTGTGTGTTAAACCTTTATGCCGATATACAAAATGTATACAACTTCCAAACTCAGGGTGCGCCAATTTATACTAACCAAGATACCGGAACAACAGATGCGTCTGGGAATAAAGTTTATTCACCTAATGTAGATCCAACAGATTCAGGTAAATACCTACTCCGGACTATAGATAATTTTGCAGGGAGAGTTTTACCAACAATCGGTATCATTATCAAAATATAACCAATCACCGGTTTAGTGTGGTTATTATACCCATTGTGAGGTTATTTGTTTATTTCAGGATATTTAATTCTGTTATGGTAGATGTTTTTGATTTTTTCTTTGAAAACAGACTTTACTAGTTCAACATCCAAAAATGAGATTGGCGCTTCTTTAAATGCTCCGTCGGCTATTTGTCCGTCAATCATGTTTTCCACCATTTCATCAATACTGGCATCGGTATATTCAGAAAGGCTTCTGGAGCGTGCTTCTACTGCATCTGCCATCATAAGTATGGCAGTTTCTTTGTTATTAGGGAGTGGTCCGGGGTATGTAAAAACAGCTTCGTCAGGTTTCTTATCAGGATTTGCATTGATATAAGAGTTGTAAAAATACTTAGTCTTACTAAACCCGTGATGCGTACCGATAAAATTGATAATTTGTTCCGGTAAGTGACTTTTCTTGGCTATTTCAACTCCATCGGTAACGTGATTGATAACAATTTTAGAGGCAACTTCAAAATCACACTCAGTCAGTGGGTTTTTTCCTCCCATTTGATTTTCAATAAAATACTCGGGATGTTTCATTTTGCCAATATCATGATAGAGTGCTCCAGTACGAACAAGTAAACTATTGGCATTTATTTTTTTAGCGGCCTCAGTGGCTAAGTTTGATACTTGTAAAGAGTGCTGAAAAGTACCGGGAGCTCGCTCGGAAAACTCCATCATTAAATCGCTGTTTATATTTGTAAGCTCCACTAAAGTAACGCTCGAAACCAAATTGAAAATTTTTTCGAATAAGTATATAAGTACATAAGCAAACAAAAGAAATGCACTACTAACACCAAAATAGGCAATATATTGCATGTTAATGCGTTGAATATCTCCTTCTGATATGCATTCAAAAGAAAGATACATAACCACATAGCTTATAAATATATACAATGCGGTTTGAGCTAGCTGAGAACGTTGCGACATATCTTTCAAACTCGAAACTGCCGCCATACCTATGGTAATTTGCAAAAGTATAAACTGAAAAGCATTATCTACCATGAATGATATTGTCAGCACGGTAATAATATGAGCAAACAAAGCTGTTCTGGAATCGAAGAAAACCCGAATAATAATAGGCAACAACGCAAATGGAACCATGTAATAATTCAGCGTTGTAAACCGGATCGTGAATGAAGTAAGACTCACAATCATAAGAATCAGCAACAAGATAAGGATTAAATTACCATTGTTCTCGTAAATTCGGGGTCGGAAAAGGTAAATGTATAAGAACAGCAATACCATTAGCCCAAGTATCATGATTATTTCACCAATAACGGCAATAGATGATTGTTGTAAGGAAGAGTTGCGTTTTTCAGACTCTATTTTCAGGGAGTGTAAAACAAGATAGATGTTGGGAGTAACGATCTCACCTCTACCGATTATTCTTTCTCCAGACTGAACCATTCCTGATGTCAAAGACAGGTTTTTTAATAATTCATTCATAGACATGGCAGACATAATGCTGTCAAATTTAAGATTATCAGAAAGATAAATATTAATGTTGTACGATTTCAGAGCTGCTGGAGCATCAGTCATTATCTCTTCGTAAGCAGATTTAGGAGTATAAATACCTTTTACAGGAATAGCAAGTGACAGTCTATTCGGCATAATGCAGGAGATATTCTCTTTCTTTTCGTTTATTAGTTTATTGTATTCATCGACAGATATAATTCCTGCAGAGTAAATTGATTTAAATTTGCGTACAATATAAGCTGGGATATGAGGTGAACTTTCGCCTTTTTTTTGTAAATCGGTGTAAAGTTTTTTTAGCTGTCTGGTAATGATGGTAGTGTCAAGCTTAAAATAAGGGCTGTAATCCTGCAGGATCTCTGCCTTTTCTTTAGCTATTTGTTGATCGCTTTTGTAAATAGGAAAGTCGAACGATGCCGTGATTAATTCATATGACCACGGTTTACCTATTTCGAATTGATATTTAAATTTATCTTCCGAAGGGTAGAGAAACACAATTAATATTACTAAACAAGCAAATAGCCCGGCTTTTAGTAAATTCTGAAGTTGTGATTGGGTAAATTTTATTTTCATAATCGAGTCTATATTACGAAGAATTATTCTACGCTAAAAACTGCCGAAAATTACGAAAAAAATCCCTATTACAATTATTATCATTAAACTTTCGTTATTTTTGCATAAAATTATGTCATTGTTTTAGAAACTAATCATTTACCTGTGTATACATGAACGGAATTGTAAATCTTCCACTTGTGCCCCTTCGCGAAAGTGAAACCGAAAGTAGCGAAATGACTTCGCAATTGTTGTTTGGAGAAAGCGTAGAGGTAATTAAAACACGTGACCAACAGTTTTTATTGAGGAATCTTGCTGATGACTATGTTGGTTGGGCGGATAAAAAGATGATTAGAATTCTGAAGAAACACGAGGAGCAAAGTCTTACAGAATTGAACGTACATTGTGTTTGTACTCCTTTGATTGAGGGACGAAATACTGAAACAAACGAAAAATTGATATTGCCGGGTGGAAGCAAATTGCATTTTCAGGAAGGATTCGTGTTGAAAGGAAACAATAGGACATTCATTTTTGACCCAATACATTTCTCTGAACAAGTAGATAAAACAGGTGTGAGTCTGGTCCGACTGGCCAAACAGTATCTGAATGCTCCATATCTTTGGGGTGGAAAATCAATTATGGGTATAGATTGCTCTGGTTTGGTGCAGGTTGTGTTTTCGATGTGTGGAATTCAGCTACCCAGAGATGCATCACAGCAGGTAGAACTTGGTAAAGTCATTGATTTCCTGAACGAAGTAAAACCCGGCGATCTGGCTTTTTTTGAAAATGGGGAAGGGGAGATTGTTCACGTGGGTATCTTGCTCAATTCACATCAAATTATTCATGCTTCGGGTTGTGTGAAGATAGAGACTATTGATTCTCAGGGAATAATATCGGAGTTTACAGATAAATACTCACACAATCTTCGTGTAGTGAAGCGTATCCTATAGGCTGTGTTTTTATGGAATTACAACTTTAGATATAAATTTATTTCACCTTCCATGTAAGATTTTTCTATTACCTGCGTCTTGTAATATAGAAGGGGGAAACATTGAGCAATGATTAACATGTAATCCCCGATTGAGTAATCAATAACAATATCGAAAAAATTGTAGATCCTCTAAATCTGTATGAATTCACAACAGTTTAATTCTCAAATACTCACTTTGTCCGATAAAATGTTTCGATTAGCAAAATCGATTCTTCGGAGTTCGGAAGCAGCAGAAGATGCTGTACAAGAGTTGAGTATGAAGTTGTGGGAAAAGAGAAATAAGCTGGATGATGTGGAAAATATGCAGGCTTTTACATTGAGGGCTATGAGAAATCTATGTTTGGATACGATACGTCAGCGGCATGACGAGGACGAACTACCCGCAGAAATGGAATTTGTTGAACCTAATCCACATCAACAGATTGAACAAAGGGATTTAGCAGCAAGAGTTCGAGTAATGATTGATAGATTACCGGAACTTCAACGAACAATTATTAGAATGCGTGATGTAGAAGGAATGGAGCTATCGGAGATTGCTCTGATAACCTCGCTGACTGAGAATGCTGTGAGTGTCAACTTATCGAGAGCGCGCCAAAAAATTCGGGAAAAAATTATATATGAACAAAAATGTGTGGAGGAAACAGTATGGAAACGATGAGCGATTTACTGGAAAAATTTTTTAAAGGCGAAACATCGCTTGCTGAAGAGCAAGTGTTGAAAAACTACTTCTTATCTGGAGAGATATCCGCTGATCATGAGCTTTATAAAGCTTTGTTCGATACATTTGAAGAGGAGAAGCAGTATAAATCAACTGCACCTCTCAAGCTGGTAGCAGACAAGCAATCTTCCGGCAAGCATATTTGGATTAAAGCACTTTCTTATTCAGGTATTGCAGCAGCTCTTATACTTGCTTTGTGGGTTGTTAGACCAGCTAAACAGTCTGATACTTTTGCTATTATATCAGGAAAAAAGATTGAAAGCCCTGAGTATGCCCAAAAATATGCTGAAGCAAAAATGACAAAAGTAAATAGTATGCTGAGGAGTAGTATGAAGCCGATGCGAAGTTTCTCCACTGTAAAAAAAGGTTTAGAACCTCTGCGTAAAATTTCAGAAACAAAGGAAAAAATAGAAGATATTAAAAACAAAGTTCAATTTTAAAGATATAGAAAATGAAAAAAACAATAATGTTATTCGCCGTGCTTTTTATGTTGGTTTCGGCGACTCAGGCACAAACTCTACAAAGTCTTTTTGATAAATACGGAAGTGACGAACGGTTTGAGTATGTTTCTGTAGGAAAGGGAATGATGAATATGGCTTCTGCCTTTGGCGGAATTGCTAAGAATGAAAAGCAAATGATGTCAAAGATGAAAGGAATCAAAATACTGACTTTGAACGAAAATTCAGATTCGCCGTTAATGAAATCAGTTGTTCGTGAACTCGATCAGATAATTGAAAAAGGGAACTTTGAAACAGCTGTAGAAACAAGAGAGAAAGGCGAAAGTGTTCGAGTGTACTATCGGGTTACGGGAAATGATAATGCCGAAATGTTGACAGTAACAAAGGAAAGGGGAGAACTTAGCATAATCTGGATTGTGGGTAAAATGTCAAAAGATGAAATGATGAAAACATTTTCCTCTAGTAGTGGTGTGATGCACCAGTATGGAATTCAGGAGAAACAAGAACCAGAAAATTCCTGAAAAATATTTTGTATGTTAATCTTATGAAGATGAAGCCAACTCGTTGTGAAACGTGTTGGCTTTTTACTTTAAGAGACTAAGAATGAACCCAACAACCCCAATGCCGATAATAACCAGTCCCACAATTTGATTGATAATTTTCAGTTCTCTCATGTTGAGCTTGTTTTTGAACTTGCTCACCAGAAATGTTAGCAAACTCCACCATAAGATGGCTCCTCCAAGAATCGATGATATCCCGATAACAGATACGAGCAGTGTAGTTTTATTTCCGATAAATTCAAAGCGGGCAAAAAGAGCAATTAATACAAATAAAACAAACGGATTTGAAAGAGTCAACCCGAATGAGGTCATAAAATCTCCAAAAAGACTATGTTTGATTGCTTCGTTAGGCTTTGGTTGTGTGGCTGGGTTGCTTCTGAAAATATACCAGCCGAATATGGCAACTACAAAGCTTCCGGCAAGCTGAATAATAAGGCGATGCTCTTCAATAAAATCCAGAACAAAGCTTAAAAAAAATAACGTGATTATTGTGTATATTAAATCGGAAGTAGTAGCCCCAAGCCCGGTAGCTATACCATATTTCTGCCCTCTGTTCAGAGTGCGTTGAATAGTTAGCATACCAATCGGACCTAATGGTACTGAAATGCATAATCCGATTAATATTCCTTTTATAATAATTTCAATCATCCGTTGCTTTATTGTTTGCTATGCAAAGATAGCTTTTTTTTGCAATTAAGTCATAAGTTGAAATCCATTATTGAGGATTTTTATAATAACTTTAATAAGAAAATGCAGTTAATTTTAAAATCCAAAGCTGTCAATTTTTTTATTAAATTTTTTAGCCTCTGCAGGTTTTTTAGCCAGCCTTTGTGTTTCATTTCCCTCAATATAAATAGCTTGATATGGTCTTGCCGGGCATATTGACTCACATGCACCACAACCAATGCAAATGTTCTCTGTAACTTCAGGAATGGTGAGACCATCTTTATAGGGGATCATGTGTACAGCTTGCGTCGGACAATGTTCAGAACATGCACCGCAGTCTTTTTCGTCAGTGAATACTACACATTTACTTTTTCGGAACTTGGCCACACCAATTTGTGTCAGTTTCTTTTCCTCAATAGGAAGTTTCCTTAAAGCAGATGTTGGACATACAGTTGTACAAATTTTGCATTCGTAAGTGCAGAAAGTATGAGTTGAAAATACTAGATGAGGCTGAGTAATACCGCTAAAACCATATTGAAGAGCTGCCGGTTTTAATACGTGCATTGGACATTTTGTTACACAAAGCTGACAGCCGGTACAATGTTTGTTAAAGTGTTCAATATTGCCTGCTCCAGGAGGCATTATTGGTTTTCGGGTAAGCATTGCCTCGTTATTGCTAACAAGCTTTTTGGTGTTAGCTAATGCTACTGTACTGAGTACAGCACCTGAAGCCAGTAAGAAAGTTCTTCGGCCGTTGTCAATATCACCGGTAGTAATGGTATGAGTTTTTTTAAACTTATAACGATTGTGGTATTTTATCCCTCCCTTTTTGCAGGTACTTATGCAATTATAACAACTAACACAGCGCGAATCATCAACTTTCTTTGTGTCGCTATTGATACAATTAGACTTGCAGTGTTTTTCGCAGAGTCCACAACGGTTGCAATTAGACTCTTCTATGGAAATGTGGAAAATTGAGATTTTTGAAATAAACCCAAGAGCAGTACCCACCGGACAAATGGTGTTGCAATATAGTCTTCCTTTGAACCAGGACATTACAGTAACCAAAATAAAAAAGAATATTGAAATACCCAATGCAACAGGAACAAAACCTACCTGATCCACTTTATACAAAGTATAGTTATCCATTTTGCCCAGTATGTCAGTTAAACCGTTATTGGCCATAATGAACAATGGTCTGATCAGTTGAGCTACAATACGACCAAACGTACTATACGGATCAAGTAATAAAATCAGAGATGAGCTTCCGCAGATAAAAACAATAACCGTTACGAGTAAAATTGAATACCGAATCAGATTGTGCGGTTTAAGAAATACAAACCGATATTGTTTAGATTTTTTTCTGAATAATCTCGATTTCCATGATACAATGTCCTGAAAAACACCCAATGGACAAATTGTAGAACAATATATACGTCCAAACAGTAAAGTTAATACAACTAATGCAATTAATATAAAGACATTCAACGACAAAAGTGCCGGTATAAGTTGTATACTCAGAAATTTGTGTAGCTGTAGTGGTAATTTACCCGTAAAATCAATGAAAAACAATAAAATGGGCAAAAAGAAAAATATAGCTGAAGCTACACGTATTTTTTTTAGAAACTTCATGGAAATAGATTAAAAGGTAGTTTTGCGTAATTTTTATTAGAGTTTAATTCTCTTTACGTTGAGTTTATCAAGATTTTGTGTGCCAACTCTCAGTTTTTCGGCTAAGCCTATGTGTCGGACATCTTTAATATCAGTCGGTTGCACTTGTGAAAATAATTTCATGGCAGCTGTGTCGGCGGCAACAAAATCAGGTGAAACAATCAATGATTTGAGAGTTACCACATCGGCTTCCGATTTACCTTGCGGCCCGTTTGATTTCATTATACGATATGCATCAACGATATTAAGTGCCGGGCTTTTGTGGAATGTGGCAATGTCTGCAATGCTTTGGTGTAAATCATGGCTATGAAAAAAACCTCTGTCCCAGACTATTCCCATAAGATTCTTCATTGAGATAGAGTTCTTGGCTCCTCCATGATGTTTCAATACAGGCATGTTAAACCATACATCGCAATCCAGCAGTGCACCGTGTATTTTCGTTTTCTTCAAACTGACACCTCGCGGCAAATCTACTTCGCGGTAATATGATTCATTATTGGCTGGTACCATTTTTCCACCGGCATCAGTTACTGCTTTTTCAATTCCGCTGTTGGAGTAGCATTTCTTCCAATCCTGACATGAATTGTCGAAGACAACAACTTCAGAAGCACCTGCACTTTTGCACAGTTTTACAAGTGTTGCTACCAGTTCGGGGTTTGTGTTGGCCGCCAGTTCAGGCTTTCTGTCCCAACCAATGTTCGGTTTGATAACTACCTTTTGACCTTTCTTTACAAAATGTCCTATGCCACCCAATTCTTTCAATGCACGAGTAAGCATAACGCCGGGTTCGCCACCCATAACTGCCACTAAATCGGGTTGAGACTGAACTGCCATGCTACTGCCCGATACAACAGAACCCAAAGCATTTGTTTTAAATACAGAGGCTAAGCCTACAACTGCTGCTGATTTGAAAAAATCTCTTCTTTTCATAATGTATTTGACTTATTGGATTATAAAGCTATATGATATTAAATTACATCTTCAGATTCGATTGGTTTTCTTTTTACTACAAACGCACTTAATTCCCAAAGCGCATAAATAGGAATGAAGAACAACATTATTGTCAATGGATCACCAGTTGGTGAAAATATAGCTACAACTACAAATAACGAGAAAAAGGCATGTTTTCGGTATTTGTTGAAGAATCCCCGATGTAAAATACCTAATTGTGATAAAAACCATGTAACTATAGGCAATTCAAATACCAATCCCATAAAAAAACAAACCATCAAAAAAGTATTCATGTACGAATCCAAAGACACACTTTGTTCGATGTACTTGCTGAGTTGATAACCTGCTAAATACCTTAAGGTAAGAGGGAATAAAAAGAGATATCCTACTGCAACTCCAAGGTAGAATAATATATTTCCAAAGAAAAATACTTTACCGGCATTTCTTCTTTCGTTTTCATACAGTGCGGGTTTAATAAATATAAAAAGTTGGTAAATGACAAATGGAAAGCTAAATACCAATGAAAACCATAATGAAGACGTAAGATGAACCAAAAACTGTGACGCAAGATTAATGTTGATTATTTTTACATTAAAAGTGCCTGTAATGAAATCAGGGAAATAAGGTATTTTTTTGCTTATCTCGTTAATCCAATGATAAAGAAAGAAATCATTTCTGGAAGGGGCTAGAACCACATTATCGAAAATTCCTTTCATAAATGCAAAGAAAACCAGAGAAGCTATTCCAACAAATCCGGCAATCCGAAACAGAGTTGTTCTTAAATCATCCAGATGATCCCAGAAAGATTTTTCGGCGTCATTCGGCTTATTCATGCTTATTTAGCTGAATCTGATTTTTCTTCTTTAGTCTCTTTTTTTTCGTTTTTTGTTATATCTTTTATGTCTTTCATTTCATCTTCAACTTCATTAAGTCCTTCTTTGAAACTTCGAACTCCCTTCCCAAGACCCTTCATTAGTTCGGGAATTTTTTTACCTCCGAATAATAATAAAAAGATCAAAGCAATAACAATAACTACTGGCGAATCTAAAAATAATAAGTGATTCATAATTATGCAAATTTGTGTGTTGATTTATAGTTTAATTGTATAAAGTGCTGTAAAAATACAACTATATTTTTATTCGAAGAAACATAGTTGTATAATAATTCAATATCTTCCTGTTAAGAGAAGTGAAATTTGAGTTAGTTGTTTAGTTTTATCTTAATCAGCTGCCAAAGGGGTTCGGCATCTTTTTGATTTCTAATCTCAAGTCTCAATGGACGACCTTCCACATAAACCTTAGCTTCGATTAATTGCTGCTTGATGGAGTCAGGTAAATTACTGTTTATGATTTCTATATAAGCTTTTTGCCCAAAAGTAAATGCAAGTCTGAAGTAACCATCTTCCGGTCCAACAAAAACAACATTTCGCTTTTTGTTGTATATCTTCAACGACCAGCCAAACTTTGCACCATAATATTTCCATTCGATGTGGCTTTCGCCAAACTCAACTTTGATGAAGGAGATGATATCATCCAATATCTTCTTAGTTTCACCTAAAGCCGAAGCGAGCATCTCGTCGGTGGGTTGTTGCAGTTTGCTGTTGAAGTAGCCCGACATGTTTATTTGATATTTTAATTTATCAACTAATAGTCAACTTTAATGCAAGTTAGATGAAATGATATAAGAAAATGATAGTTGCATCCAAAGCGGTTTTCTTGTTTCCGTTTATTTCCATTACAACTTGTATCTCGGCTTTGGTGGTTCCTCTCAGGTTTTTCACCGCTTTTAGTTTGGCTCGCACACGCACTTCGCTGTTGACTAATACGGGCTGGTTGAATCGGAGATTCTCAATACCGTAGTTTACAGTTAGCTTAGAATTGTTGACTTCCACCACTTCATTCCATAGATAAGGTAATACCGATAGATTTAAGTAGCCATGAGCAATGGTCGTTTTATATGGACTTTCAGTTTTTGCTCTCTCAGTGTCAACGTGTATCCATTGATGATCCAGTGTGGCATCTGCAAAAAGATTAATTTGTTCCTGAGTAATGGTAATATAATCTGATACCCCCAACTCTTTTCCAACGTATTGTTCTAACTCCTCAAAACTATTGATAA
>Ga0302215_10001121_pt1 | contig 19451 bp, 24 predicted proteins | sample II_Fen_N3_1_FD_194580 | JGI IMG/M metagenome (GOLD analysis project Ga0302215, IMG submission 194580) | Peat permafrost microbial communities from Stordalen Mire near Abisko, Sweden - II_Fen_N3_1 | ecosystem: Environmental > Terrestrial > Soil > Wetlands > Permafrost | place: Sweden: Abisko...
TCGTTTGGTTCCCATAGTTCCAGTTTGTTTCCTTCCACGTCAAGAATATGGACAAATTTGCCATAGTCAACTGTTTCGATAGTATCTACAACGGTTACGCCATTCTTTTTCAATTCAGCAACAAGAACTTCTATGTTTTCAACCCTGTAATTGATCATGAAGTCTTTGGTCGAAGGTTCAAAGTATGTTGTTTTTTCATTAAAAGGACTCCATTGTGTAAATCCTTTTTTGGTGGAGTCTGCCCCCTGGTGCCATTCAAATACTGCCCCATACTGGTTTGTATTTAACCCAAGATTAGTTTTATACCATTCTCTCATTTTATGGGGGTCTTTGCATTTAAAAAAGACACCTCCAATTCCTGTTACCTTTCCCATTGTAGGCAGGTTGTACGATTGGTTTGTAAGGATTGTCTTAAATGCGAAACCAAAACCAAATGATGTCGAAAGTGCTAAAATCAGAATTGCCGTCTTTTTCATGTTGTCTGACTGTTTATTTTCTGATGTGTCATCTTTTATTTGTTTTAAGTCAATGTCTCTCTTTCGTTCATAGTTGAATTATACGGTATATGCAACTAATCAAACCCGGAATATAAAATATACAACGAATTTTATGTGGGCTACTGGCATTGCAATCCACTTAAACCCAAACTATCTATGCCGCAATTAGTGGCTATTGTTCATATATTTAACCCTATTGCCATTTTATAGGCCAAAACAGCTTCCGGAAGCGGTGTAAAAGTGTCTGATAAAATATTATAAGTTCCTTTTTCTGATAGTTCGTCAGCTACTTTCTTTATTAAAGCCAATGTGGCTTTCATCAAACTTGAACCCAGGCTTATCCGTGCAACACCCAAATCCTGGAGTTCCCGAACAGATAGTGGTAATCCTGTCCCATTTCCAGGGTTTGATAGAATATTAATTGGAGCATTAATTTCCTTAACCAGTGTTGAAATCGTTTCTTTATCCCATACAGGCTGAATAAATATGCAGTCTGCACCTGCTTCCCGGTATTTATTACCACGCTTTATTGATTCGGATAATTTTTCCCGAGCCGAACCTGACGAAGTATAAAATGAATCAGTCCTTGCATTAATAACTAAATGAAAGCCCAGTGAATCTGATAATGCACGAATAGCTGATATTCTTTCACAGAATTCCAGTTCGTCGATTAATTCAGGACTTAAATCAATACTGTCTTCAATGTTTATTCCAACAATTCCTGTCGCAATAATCTTTTTAACTGAATCAATTATTTCATTTATATTATTTCCATATCCGGCTTCTATATCTACAGTTACCGGAACCTGGACTCCATTTACGATCCCTGTTATAACATGAATCATTTCTGATAACTGTATTACCTGGCAGTCTGGATAACCTAAAGAGGCAGCAATCCCCATACTTGTTGTTGCGATTGCTTTATAGCCGCATGCTTCAATTAATTTAGAACTTCCGATGTCCCACGAGTTTAACAGTACCAAAATTTCTTTGTCTTGATGAAATTTCAAGAACATTTCAGCTTTTTCTTTTTGAATACTTGAAACCATAATCTTGAATTTTTATTGTTTTACATAAAAAATTTGAACTTCTGATTGTATTGACACAATCGACTGAGTCTACGAGCTTTTACAATAAACGAATTATACAATTTTCAGTTTTCAGTTTCCCTTTCTCCTACTATATTTATCATTTGTACACACTGAACGAAATAAAGGTTGCCCATCTATTTCTTAATGACCGTACGTGACTTCCCTGGTAACTCGCCAGACACCATCCTTCTTTTGCCATATCTGCATAAATTTATAGGTTCCCTCCTGATATTTTCCATTTTCAATGTGTGAGAAAATATGCTTGCCAGTCTGAATGGCACCATACCCTTTAATCGGATAAACTTCCATACTCCCGGGTACTAATTTTCGGGTTAATACATAATCCATCTTAAAGAGATTTGTAAATGCTTCTATGGTTTCATGGTAGTTACGCACTCCGGTGTTGTCCTGGTAAAGCTCAAGACTGGTATCAAAAAATTGTCTTAATTTGTCTATATTGCGCGAGTTAAATGCATCAAACAAGATCGTATCCATATGTGCTATTTCATTGTAAAGCGGACCTGACTTTGGTGTATCTGTTCTTGCTTTACTGTTTTTTTAGCGGTAAATGAAGTGATAATAAGTGCTGTAGCTATTATTATAATGATTGTCAAAAATCTGTAAGTTCTTTTCATAAATCCATTTTTTATTAATCCTGCTCTTTGTAGTATCATCATTTACTTATTTTGAGTCATGTTTACTACTTCGTAAAGTCTTGAACTAACCAGTAGTATATGTATAAGATCAAACCTGACCAAAAAGCGCCGGGTTATTTGTCATGCAAATTTATAGTCCCTGAACTACCTGCATAAAATCATTTCTACTCCAATGGTCAGTAATTTTTCCGTCTTTTAAAATATCTATTTCAATGACATTCATTTCTACTTTTTTCCCTGTTGGTGCTTTTCCCATAAATTCTCCGGTATGAGTGCCTGTTATTACTTTTCTCAAGGACACTTTATCCCCTTCGCCTAATACTTCATGAATTTGTACAGTAATATCTGAAAAGCCTTTATGAAATCCGTTTATGAATTGAATCATTACACGTGCATCTGTAGGTGCATGGGGTGGGGCAGTATGATTTACAAATGCATCTGACAATAACTCTTTTGTTATATCTGTATTTCCGGATTCAAAAAACTCTTTATTGAATCTGATTACAACTTGTTTGTTTTGTTCTATTGTCATTTCAGTGTCATTTTATTTTTTGAAAATTGTTCTTATATAACCTGGTAGCCTGAAATGAATATCAGGATTTCTAATTATTTTCAGATTTAAACAGTTGCACTCTCTGAAAAGTTCAACAGATCAAACAACGACTTAAATAGAGGCTCCTGTTACCGGAAATTAAGTGTAATCTCTCTTTCATGCCCGGTTGTACCGATTGCAAAAAAGTCTATGTATTATGGGGCTGTTTTTTAATTCGATTTTTAAATCATTTATTTTGCTTTATCCATAAATACAATACTGGACATAATACTAATAAGTATTATTCCAACGAAAAACACAAACAATCCTAATTTGCTTTTTGAATTTATCTTACTAACCCTGAAAAGTAAATATCCTACAAGCAAATTAAATAGTGCCCATAAAACATTAGTCAAAGGAGATGATAGTCCTTGACCCGGGGGATTAGCAAATGGAGACGGGAAAGCGTTTCCTGAAATTCCATTAACAAAATGTGGTATCGCATTCGTTATAAATCCTCCTGCAAAAAATCCGGCAATATAATGATACCATTTCATTGGTTTTTCTAATAATTTGTCTGTCATTGTCATAAATGTGAAAGTTTATATGTTTCTCTTGTTATATATTTTTCCTTGTTCCCCGTTTATTATCAAGTCAGCGGGTTTATGTTTTATCTGTTTTCAGTCCAGGTCTTCGCTTACCTCATACCTTGAACTATCCAGTGTATGCAAATAATCAAACCTGAACTAAAAAAAAACGTTCGCTGTTGTGCGTCCGTTTTTTAATTCAACAACTACTTTTTCTTGTTAAATGCGGGCAGAATATATTTTCTCATCAACTCATCTGAAGGTGACTGACTGTTATAATTTCCACCTGTTATCACAGTAACCAGATTTTGTTCTTTCAATATATAAATTCGTTGTCCCCCATTTCCCTGCGCTGCTTTCGTATAATATCTCACACCGTCTGCATCTAAATATTTGAGCCACCATAAATATCCATAATCAACACCTTGTATCACCGAATGCTTTTCAAAAGATTGGGTTATAAAGTCTGAAGAAATCAGTTGCTTCCCGTTCCAACTGCCATTGTTTAAATACAGCAATCCAAACTTAGACATTTCTCTCGGCGTTAAATAAGCCTGGCAATAATTTTCAGCATTTGACCTGTCAGGTTTGAAATACCATTTGTAATTGGTAAAACCCAACGGTTTAAACAGGTTGTTTTTGGCAAATTCAAGCAACGGCATGCTGGTGGTTTTTTCAACAATACGTCCAAGTGTAATGGGATTGCCCGAGCAATATCTTCCATTTCCACCGGGTTTATCAATCATCGGAAGGTCTAACGTGAACTTAACCCAATCATCCGAATAATCCATCGTTGTTTCATTGCCTTCCGATTTGGGGTTACTGATATCACAATCCAACCCGGTTTGCTGGGTTAAAAGATTTTCAACAGTGATTCGCTTTTTTTCATCAGTCATATTATTCAGGGTATATTCAGGAAAATAAGAAAGCACGGTTTCATTCTTACTTTTTATAAATCCTTTGTCTATAGCTATTCCTGCAAGGGCTGAGAAAATACTTTTAGTCGCAGAACGCATTTCCTGCACACTGTCTTTCGTATATTGATAAAAATATTGCTCAAATACCAGCTTACCATCTTTTACAATTAAAACACTATGAACGTTGGGATAAATGCCACTGATAATTTTTTGCATCATTTCTCTTAAAAGCGTAGTATCCAACATAGTTTTGTTGACATTGCCAACAGATAAACCGTCATGGAGATTTTCAGGAATTTTATATTCATACAAGTCCTTGCCTTTTAGTCGTGGATACCACATTGTCTCCGGAAAGAAAACGTTCTTGCTGATTAATTTAAAAGTATCTCTTTTTGACATGTAGGCGAACGGTATATGATAAGAATCTCTCAAAAAATGAATCGTATCATACCTGGTAGAAAAAACATCAGGGCTTTCATTTTTTAATACATATTCGCTTTGATTGATGATAGCCACTAAAGCTGTGTCTTTAGGAGAGGCGGCAAATGAAACTTTGAGGTGACCCGCATAATCATAAATCCCTTCATATACCTTAAGCTGTTTATACGAGATTTTGTTTTGCTTCTGTGAGAAAGAGAAGACAACTATAAATACTGAAATTAATACAAAAACTGCTCTTTTCATAGTTATTCTATTTGATGTTTTTTGGGGTAAATAAAGCTCAACAACCTTGGCAATAAGCATTTTGCAGTACCCGACACTGTTTTCAGTCCAACTCTCCGCTTCGCTCAGACGTGAACTATCCAGTATTTGTAACTGATTAAATTTGAAATAAAATAAGTTATTTCAAGCTAAAATTAATCGGAAGTGTTCTTGTTGTTAATTTTCTGTCAGACTTTTTAATTTTCTCATCCCAAACCCAATTAGGCATATTTGAAATTAAACGAATAACTTCCTTGTCAAAATATGGGTTACTTCCTTTTGTGATTTTAATATCTGAAATCTTTCCATTAATATCTATTGTAAAGCTTACAAATACTTTTCCTTCTCTTTTCGCATTATAAGCAGAATCTGGATATGTCAAATTCTTTGCAATATATTTTAAAAGTAAACTTTCACTTGTTATTCCATCATTACCGCCCGGAAAATAAACAAATAGTTCTCTGTCATCAGTCGATAAATATACTTTATCAATATTTCTGTCTCTTTTCTGTTGGCCAAACATCAAAAATGAACAAATTAAAAACATTGTCATTACGATACCTTTAATCTTGTTAAGTTTCATAATCTCTTAGTCTTCATATTTCTCTTACATTACCTCACACAACTGATTCTTTAAGCGTTTTCACTTTCCTTTTTCGGAATGTTCAATATTTAGGAGGCTCTTAATTTCTCCTTTCTCCGCCAGATTTAATCATTTGCACACCCTGGATAGTTCAAGTCTTAGCGAAGCGGAGACTTGGACTCAAAACCCCTGCAGTTTTTAACTGATTGTTTCTTAACAGGGTTCAACATCAACCATTCCTTTTCCCCCTGCAAAATCAGTTGCACTACTATCCCCGATACTCCGGATGTTCCATTTGCGGGAGCTTACACCCGTAGCAAAGCCACTTACTCCTCCAAATTTGATCATTTGCACACACTGAATAGTTCAAGTCTGAGCGAAGCGGAGACTTGGACTCAAAACCCCTGCAGTTTTTAACTGATTGTTTCTTAACAAGGTTCAACATCAACCATTCCTTTTCCCGCTGCAAAATCAGTTACACTACTATACGGATAGTCCTCAGGACTATATACAAATCCAGCCCTTACCGGATTTTCATGTATATAGTCAATGGCTCCATCAATACCAAAAGCCTGTAAAGTAAGTTCAACCGGTTGGTTATGCTGTTGCCAGAATTGATACTTACTGTTGTTGCTATTCTTTTTACCTGCACGCTCAAACATCCACAACATCCAGGCTTTACGGCTTTCCTGCGGATTCTCTTCTATGGCTTTCAGGATCGCTCTCGAAGTAAATTTCTTCAAATCGCGCATGACATCCTCCAATGCCACGCTCCTTCGTTCAATGACTAAATGCACATGATTGCTCATGATAACCCAGGCATAAACGACTAATCCCTTATTCTTAATGCAATAATTAAGGCTCTCAACCACAATGTCTTTGTACATGGACCGTGTAAAAACATCTATCCAATTGACGGTTGTAAAAGTGACAAAATATATTGCTTCAGGATTCCTGAATTTATACTTTCTACTCATAATACCTCCAAATATTTTTTTTACTTTTATTGAATATCCGGTTTTAAATGGAACATACCGATTTCGGTACTGTTCTTGTTTTCAGTCCAAGTCTCCGCTTCGCTCAGACTTGAACTATTCAGTATGTTCATATAATCAATCTTGGACAAAAGGGTTCATCCATTGACAGATAAACAGCACGTTAGGCCTAATGAAGTGACATGATCTCATTCGATAAAATATCTTCTTCATGACTTGTTACATCAGTTGGTGTTTTTATGATATAAACTAAATGCACATTGGCTTGTATTTTACTCAATTCAGCTCCAAAATGGATATCGTAATAACCACTATCATCATTAGTACTATATAATAAGTCTAACTTTTCATAAGATTCACCCTTATGAAGTACAATAAAAGAATTTTTTATTGTCATAGGAACATACATATTATTAGATTTTCCTATAAAATTATCTTTTGTGTCATAAGCATTTAAAAAGATATATGAACTACTTCCTCCTACCTCACCATAAATTAATCTTGATGGAATTACTACTAGATCATTATAATTACTGATTATTGAAGTCAAAATAAAAACATTATTATTCATTACTTTAGTTGAAATAGAAACTTTTATATTTTGCTGTGCATTTAAAGTTAAAATGCACAAACTTAGAAGAAACATTAAAGTTATTTTTTTCATATTTTCTTATTTCATAGTATTACCATCTGCTTTACTTTTTTCAGTCCAAGTCTCCGCTTCGCTCAGACTTGAACTATCCAGTGTATGCAAATAATCAGACTTGGTCTAAAAAGGTCTCCTCTTCGCTCAGACTTGAACTATTCAGTGTGTGCAACTGATTAAACTTTGACTAAATAAGTTAGCTTTATCTTTATTATTTTTATATTTGATTCACGTTCAAAGGAATAGGTTTTGTCTTGCAAATTACAAAGTTCAAAAAGTTGTAAAGCCTTTTCAAGATATTTTTTTGAATTGTCTGATTTATTACTTAATCCTATTTGAAAAAGATAATTTGCCAAAAGCTCTATATTGTCATTATTAAACCCAATAAAACCAGAAATGTATTTATTTGAGTCTTGAACGGTTGAATTCAAAAATTTATCCATGTCAAAATCTGCTCCATTAAACAACATATCTTTTGCATCTTTAATTTGCTCTTCAAGAGTTATTGCGGTATTTCCTTTGCCACCAAATATTTTCTGCCCAATAGCACTCATTATCAATCCTATTTTTTCAACTTCCCTCATTAAATAGTCTTTTTGTTCCATTACATTTTATTTTTTTTTGTAGAGGCGTTTTAGAGTTCAAGCCAAAATCCTATGATTATTGACTGTTTTCAGTCCAAGTCTCCGCTTCGCTCAGACTTGAACTATCCGTTGCGTGCAACTGATCATTCTTGGACAAAAAGGTTTGAACAATTGTATTATTTAAACAAACTGTCAATAGGCAAATACGTAATTGCATTCAGAATAAAATGACTCATCATACACAATAAAACTGATCGCGTTTTGTAATACACCAATCCTAAAAACAACCCGGAAATAAAGTAAGGTATGAATAACTCAGGGTATATTATTGTTGGAACATGAGGAATCACAAATATAAATGTTGAAGCAATAATTGCGACCCACGATGAATATAGCTTTAAAAATTGATGAAGAAATATACGTCTGTATAGTATTTCTTCAATTACTGGCGCAGCAACGAGTGCATGAATAACACGTAAATAGTACGTTGATTTAGTCTGCAAAGAGTGATAATTTCGATTAAACAGCTTTTCGAACAAATGCATCGTACCAAAAAACATGAACTCAACTCCGATTGCTAACGGTATTATCAGTAATAAATGCCTGAGATTTAATGTTGTAAATTCAGACCAACTAATTTTAATTTTACTCTTCCATAAAAAAAACAATAAAAATGGAATTGTGATTATATGTCCAAAATAGCTGGTTAATTTGAACCATTCTTTGGGAATAACACCTTTATAAAAAAATAATATTACAACGATACCGATAGGAACAACAATAATCATCGGTAAAATATAATTATACCATAATGCTTGCCAAAAATTAGGAAATACTCTTGTTTTACTCATGAATTTAGTTATAATTTACATTTCTCTTACTCATTCATATTTAATCAGTTGCAGACACTGATTAGTTCAATGTAATGACTTTAGTATGCAAATAATTTAACCTGGACAAAAAAGAAAATTTCCGCCAAATGTACAATCTTTTTTTAACACACCCAACATTTTGTTCATTTATTTAAAATAAGTACAAAAAGTATTGAATTTTGGGAATAAAATAATCGCAGCAGTGGGGCAGAAGGGGCAGAAAGACATACACGCTTTTAAAAACTTTGGGTAAGTCTTTGGCACGTCTTTGTCATCTCTTTGTCCTTTTTCTTCCGGTAATCTATCCATATCCTTCCCATAACCCACCTATATCCCACCTTATTATATGATATGGGATATAGGTGGGATAAAGGTGGGATATCTAAGGAACAACTAAGGAACAACTTAAAACACGTGACAAACAGGTGACATTGTGCTGCGTTCAGCGTTCCGTGTTCCGCGTTTTATGAGTTTGAAGGGTTTGTAGGGTTTGAAGGGTTTGAAAAGTTTGAAAGTTTTTAGGGTTATAGGGTTGTAGGGGTATAAGACTTTGAAGTAGGGGAGGGGAATACAATAAATCAAGAGGGATACGTGCTAACTGATATAAATACATACGGTCGTAGGATATTTTTTTTATAAATTAATCAGGTGCAAATTATTCACAACAAAAAAGTACAGCAAGAATCAACTCCTTGCTGTACTTTCATAAAATTATCAGTTAGTCAGGATAACTATGGGTTTAATTTTTTGTAATATTCCGCAATAGCATCATTAGTAGCTTTGGCCCTTGTTTCACTGGTTCCAAAGGTAAGTTCAGTTTTGCCTTCCTGCAGCTGTTGGAAGATGGATGTTACAAATTCGTCCACGGATGGGTATCCCATGTCTCGGTTTTTACCGCCACTAATGTCTGTGCTTATGGCCGGTGGTATCAGCTCAATGACTTCTATGCCGGTCGATTTGAGCGAATGCCGCAAGGAGAGGGTGAATGAACGTAAAAATGCCTTGGTACCGCAATAAACAGGTGCTCCCGAAACGGGCACAAACGCCAGGCCTGAAGTAACATTGATAATGGTATCCAGCGATGGCAGGTTTACGAATAAGGTGGTCAGATGAATGGGAGCTATCACATTCGTAGTGATCTCATCAGTTGCCCGTTGGTAAAAGTCGCTGTCTGCTACATTCATCCAGTTCATAATGCCGGCATTATTGACCAGTACATTCATGTCGCTGTGGTTACGGGCAATCCAGTTGTACAGTTCTATGCGTTCTTCTTCAACAGATAAATCGCATACCCGGGTAATAACAGAAGGATATCTTTCAGTAACAGCCTTAAGTGCGGCTTCCCGTCTTCCACAAATGATAACAGTATTGTTTTCACGGATAAATCGTTCGACCAGACCCAGACCAATACCACTTGCACCACCGGTGATAAGGATTTTATTGTTTGCTAATTTCATATGTATGGTTTTAAAATTTTTAAATGGTGGAATTCACTACATGTAAACACTCAAAAGTACTGCGCACATTTTGAGGTTTTCTTATAGTATTTCCTCAATTGAACGAATGCCTGAATTCCAACGGCGAAAGATTGGTTTTCGACTTAAATAATTTATTAAATGATGATGGATGTTCAAAACCTAATTCGTACGCAATTTCACTAATTGATAAGCTAGTGGTTGATAGTTGTACTTTTGCTTTTTCAATCAGTTTACTGTGTATGTGTTGTTGTGCATTTTGTCCTGTAAGGTTACGCAACATATCACTTAAATAACCCGGCGAAATGTTCAACGTTTCTGCAAGAAATTGCACTGTTGGAATGCCCTGCATCAGGTATTTTTCGTTATTGAAATAATCGTCTAATATTTTTTCCAGTTTTTGCAATACATCATTGTTTGCTGATTTTCGTGTAATAAATTGCCTTTTATAAAAACGATTGCTATAATTCAGTAATGTTTCAATTTGAGAAATAATCACATCCTGGCTGTAATCGTCGATGCTGTTTTGCAATTCTTCCTCAATGTTTTTAAAAATAGAAATAATGGTTGTCTTTTCTTTGTCGGAAAGATGCAATGCCTCATTCACTGAATATGAAAAGAAACCATATTGCTTTATTTTTGTTGCTAACGGATAGGTAGCTAAAAAATCCGGGTGAAAGAGGATTGTAAAGCCTCTATGGTCTTTGTTATTTTCACCGTTTGCACTTACCTGATTCGGTGCTTTGAAAAACAAACCACCTTCATCAAAATCATAATAGCCCTGCCCATATTTCAATTTACCACTCAAATTCTTTTTATACGATATTTTATAAAAATTGGATATAAAGGAACCTGGCAATTTACCTGAATCTATTTCGTTGTCTTTATTTTCTACCAGACTTATCAACGGGTGTAAAGGCTTTGGTAGCCCTAACACCCGATGCAAGTCGGACAGAGATTCAAATTTATAGGGTATATTTTCTTCCTTTTTCATTTTGTACATTCAATTCGTTATTGGTTGTAAACCTGATTATTTATCGGTTTAAGGCATTCATAAATCTATCCGGATAACGATTACCGGATACAATTCCGGCAGGCATAACAGCTTCTATATTCTCCAGATCTTCTCTGGAGAGTTGCACATGTTGGGATGCAATGTTTTCTTCGAGGTATTTTATCCGTTTGGTACCGGGAATGGTAATGATATCTTCACCCTGTGCCAGCACCCATGCAATGGCTAACTGAGAAGGAGTACAGCCTTTATTAGCAGCCAACGTTCTGATCTTTTCCACCAGCTCAAGGTTTTTGTAGAAGTTCTCACCCTGGTAACGAGGCATGTTGGCACGATTATCCTTGATATCTTCAGGTTTTTTAAATTCACCACTTAAAAATCCACGGCTTAGAGGGGCATAGGCAACAAGACCTATACCGAGTTCACGGATTGTTGGCAGAACCTCAGCTTCAATATCCCTTGTCCAAAGAGAATATTCAATCTGCAGTGCTGTGATGGGATGTACAGCAGCTGCTTTTATAATTGTTGCAGCAGATGCTTCAGAAAGACCAATGTAACGAACTATGCCTTTTGCAACAAGTTCGGATAATGCTCCGACAGTTTCTTCTATTGGAATGTCGGGATCTATCCGAGCAAGCGTATATAAATCAATGTAATCGGTTTTCAGGCGTTGCAGGCTGTGCATAACAGCGTGACGAATGTAATCGGGATGTCCGTATACAGGACCTATTCCCATTGGAGAAGCTAACATACCGGTTTTTACAGAGAGGAAGGCTTTGTCTCTTTTACCGTTGATAGCCTGCCCAATAACCAGTTCATTATGACCGGCAAGGTAGAAATCGGCAGTATCTAAAAAATTGTGCCCGAGCTCAAGGGCTCTTTCTATTGTGGCGATAGATTCTTTTTCATTGCTTTGTCCGTAAATGCCTGACATACCCATGCATCCCAAGCCTATTGCTGAGACCGCAGGGCCATTTATTCCTAATATTCTGTTCATGATTTCTAATTTTAAATTTATAATGGGACAAAGATAATCCAGAGTCTTTTATCAGAATTATCCTGATTGAGGAATTGTTTATCCAAAATAAGAAAGTAGGATCATGTAGAAGGTTAGTCAGGTTGCTCACGCCAAATAACGATCTGTAAATGGCATGAAACTCAGAGCAGCCGGAAATGACAACATGAATGTTTCATGAAATCACTCAGTTTTTTACCGGTTCATAGTAAAGCATGACGGCACCACCACCAAATGTTTTTGTTTTTATGAGTTTAAGATGAATTGTATCTGTTATGTTTTTAAATAATGGTAAACCGCTTCCTGTTATAACCGGGTGAACACAGAGTTGATATTCATCAATCAGGCCAAGCAGAGTAAAAGCTACAATTAAACCAGGGCTGCCAACTAAAATGTCTTTACCTGCCAGTTGTCTGAGTGCTAAAATTTCTTCTTTAATTCCAACCTTAGCCAACGTTACATTTTTCCACTCAACATGTTGAAGCGTATGAGAAAAAACAATTTTTTGAATATTGTCTATTAGTACTGCAAATTCATCCGTTGGTTGGTTACCGGTAGGATTTTTTACTATAGCCGGCCAATAACTTTCCATAAGTTGATAGGTTATCCTTCCGTATATAAGGGTATCTGCGTTTCTTAATAATTCATTGTAATGTTGAAGTAATTCATCATCCGGATTGCTTGCTGTATGATCGCAAAAACCGTCAACTGTCATATTGATTGCTGCAATTAGTTTTCTCATTTTATTCCTCCTTCCTGTCCAACAGTACCTGCCCTGACTTTTCCAGCCCGTTTGTAATTGGCAATAACAACTCCACACGGTGTAACAGAACTGTCAATTAAAGATACGATAATTATTTTTCTCATAATCTTAAGGTGTTAAATTATTAGTAGTTAAAACAATAAGAAAATCAAAATGTTTAAAGGGCCTTTAATTTAATAATTGGTTTTGTGCGTCAGTAGTTTCCAGTGTCAATTAAACGAGTGTCTGAATTTAATGGGTGTCAGATTGGTTTTCTGCTTGAAAAGCTTGCTAAACGACTGAGGTTGTTCAAAGCCTAATTCATAGGCAATCTCACTTACCGATAAAACGGTGGTAGACAGTTTCTCCTTTGCCTTTTCTATCAGTTTATCGTGGATATGTTGCTGGGTGCTTTGGCCGGTCAGTAACTTCAGCAAATCACTCAGGTAATTGGGCGAAACGTTTAATGCTTCGGCAATGTGTTGTACGGTTGGCAAGCCTTTATTCACCAGGTCATCACTATTGAAATAATCCGTCAGGAGTTCTTCCAGCCGATCCAGTATTTTATGGTTGGTTATCTTTCGTGTTAAAAACTGCCGGTGATAAAACCTGTCCGCATGTACGAACAATAATTCCAGTTGGGCAATAATAATATCCTGGCTGAATTTATCAATATTAGACTGATATTCCTGCCGGATACTTTGCAATATGCCTATCATGGCTGTTTCTTCTTTATCCGAAAGAAACAGGGCTTCATGGACCGAATAATCAAAGTATTCGTACTGCTTTATGGTTTTGGCCAACGGAGTATTCCACATGAAATCGGGATGGACGAGTAATAACCACCCCGTACGTTTTACTATCTCATCTTTCGCTGGCTCAATTCCAAACACCTGACCGGGAGACATAAAAAACATGACTCCTTCGTCAAAATCATATCGTTGTTGTCCATATCTGAATTTAGCATTGCAATTTCTTTTCAGGGAAATGGAATAAAAATCAAAGACCAGGTTTACCGGTTCGTTCCCGGTTTCACGTTGGACTGTTTCAAGATTTATCACACTGATCAGTGGATGCTCCGGCTTAGGAAGTCCCATTACCTGATGATATTCACTGATTGATTTAATTCTATAAAGCTGGGTATTTGCCATATTTCAAGACTTCATCACACAATTTAATTATCTTTTTATTTATAAGCCTGCAAAGTAGCATCATTTGCCGGTTCTTATTCTTGTATTACCAGGGTATTTCCTTTTCTTTGAAATATCCCCCCGTTGGACCCTCAATCCCTAACGTTGCATATTTCACTATAAATTTAGCGCCCTGTTCTACGGTTTGCAGTCCTCTGTGCTGGTTAAGGTCTGTTGCAGTATACCCGGGTGAAACACTGTTTATTTTAAAATTTGTATCTATGAATTCATTTGCCAGCATTACGGTAAAAGCATTCAACGCGGTCTTGGAACAACTGTAAGCATCAAAGAGTTCATAATTGGGATTTTGCCTGTTCGTATGAATGGCCAATGAGCCCAATTCACTGGAAACATTTACAATGATTGGTTCGTTTGATTTTTTCAACAGAGAGATAAACTGTTGTGTCGTTTGTACCGCACCAAAAAAATTGGTTTCAAATACTTTCCTCAGGTTTTCCATTTCAACGGTAGAAGCATTTTGTGGCATCTCTCCGGCAATACCTGCATTATTTATCAATACATCCAACGACTCAATATTTGATTCCAATTCGTGCCTGGCCTTTATAACAGAATCGATATTCGTGACATCAATCTCTATGCAATCAACAGTTGAGATTCCCATTGCTTTCAACTTATTTACCGCATCCAATCCTTTGGACTTATCCCTGCTGCCCAGATATACAAAATAGCCCAACTGTGCCATCTGTTTTGCAGTCTCAAAACCAATTCCTTTGTTTGCGCCTGTTATTAATACTGTTTTCATTTTCCTTATTTTTTATAGAACTACAATTATCCTTTATTATATGTTGCAGCAAATTCCTTTGCAAAATCAGTCATCGTAACTTTACCCATAACCTGAGGTCTGTTCTGATAATAATCATCAAAGAATTTTCCTTTATGCATGCTTGCATTCAATTCGACTAACGCTGCAGCAACTTGTTTCGAGAGCCCAAATGCTTCTAAACCATGTTGTACCTGTTCATCGGGAATTAGTACCCATTTTAAATCCGGCTTCCCGATAGCTGCACCTAAAATACCTGCCACTTCGATGCATGTAAGTTCGTCGCTAGCTACATAAAGCACTTTTTTGCCTTTAAGCGGCGTTACTATTTCTGCAGCAACAGCAGCAGCTATATCTATTGGAGAAACCCATACTATCTTATCTTCTGCACCGTAGTTTGATGCAATACTGCCTGTGTTTTTTATTGCTGGTAAAAAACTGTACAGATTGTAGTGGAAAGCGGTAGGACGCATGTATGTGATGGCAATATCCAATAGATTATTGAGGATACCCTCTACTTTATTATGTCCGAGAATAAGGCCTGTGCCCTTATCCAAATCAGCGCCAATGCTGCTAAGGTGAACTACACGCTTTATGCCTGACTGCCTGATGGCCTGTGCATAGTTAGTACCTATTTTATCATAATACGCTATTACGTCAAAGTTTTGATCTAAAAAGCCTTTTGGAGGTACCATTGTGTATATGGCATCTGCACCCATAAAAGTGGCAGTTAGAAAGTCTGCATCTTCTATCGAACCTATAGCAGCATTAGCTCCCAGTGTTTCAATATTTTTTTGTTTATCGGCTTTACTGCTGATTACTGTTACCGTATGTCCTTTTTGCACCAACTCTGTGGTCAACGGCTTGCTAATGTTTCCTAATGAACCTGTTACTATAATTTTCATAATTATCTGATTATTGTTTGTTATAAACTACTGCAAATTCCTTTGCAAAATCAGTCAATTTTACCTTGCCCAATGTGGGCCTGTTACGGTAATAATCTTCGTAGAGTTCGCCGTCCCGCATTCCTGCATTCATTTCAACAAATCCTGCAGCAATCTGTGGGTTCATCCCTGCATTTATCATCCCATACAGCATTTGTTCATCCGGAATAACCACCCATTTCAAATCAGGCTTCCCGATAGCAGTCCCCAACAGGCTTGCCAGTTCGTTACAGCTGATTTCATCGCTCGCTACATATCGTATTTTCCTGCCTGCAAAATCTGAAGTTATTTCTTCAGCAATGGCTGATGCAATATCTATGGGTGAAACCCATGGTTTTTTGCTATCGCCGCCATAATTTGTTGCAATAACTCCGTCTGTTTTTATGGCCTTTATAAAGCCCAGCAAATTGTAGTAGAAACCCACCGGGCGCATAAAGGTAATGGCAATATCAGATGGTAGTGCGTTCAGAATGTTCTCTGCAATGTAATGCATACGAAGAAGTCCATTGCCTTTTTCGGTATGGGCACCTATGCTGCTCAGATGAACCACACGCTTTACACCCGACTCAAGAATGGCTTGTGCATAGTTATTGCCAATCTTATTGATCGCAGTTGTGATATCCAGATTTTGGTCAAAGAATCTGTCAGTACCAAATGTTTCCATAACATAAACGGCATCAGCACCTGTGAAAGTTGCCGATAGAAAATCAACATCTTCCATTATGCCAATAGCAGCTGTCGCACCTAATGCCTGAATGGCTTCCTGTCTTTCCGGGTTACTGCTGATAACCGTAACTTCATGTCCTTTTTTCACTAACTCTTGTGTCAATGGCTTGCTGATGTGTCCGATTGAACCTGTTACTATAATTTTCATATTTCTTCTTTTTTAAAGGTTTCTTTTCTGTTTTGTTGATAATACAAAATTATGATACAATAAACATACTAACATAACCAAATCTACTTTTGTTGTAGCCAAAATAACGATTATGAATTTCTGTCAGGTAGGTTTTCTAACGAAGTAAGGTTCCCGCTGATGATTTAACCTGTGAGTATTTCCCTTTTTAGGAATTTCGCCGAAATGGAGTAAATTCAGGTTATAAATAGTTTGGAATTTGAAAGATTGTTTACATTTTAAATAGAAATCCATGAACATATTATTTTTTTGTTTTGTTATTCGTATTTACTGTCATTCGAATTGATAATTAACTTAGTACTGCTTACAATATGAAAACAGAATATCCGGTTAATACACCTGAATACAATAAAGCGTTTGTAATTCATCATTTTGAAGAATTTGTTAATAATAAAAATTCAGAGATAGCATTCATAAACTTATCAGATGATTTTATGGATCATGATGAGCAGGGTGGTCCCGCAATAGGTCCACTAAAAGCAAAAGAAATGATGGAAGGAATGTACAAAATGATGCCCGATCTTCATGTTATCATCGAGGACATTATTGCCGAAAATGATAAAGTAATGGTACGAAATATATGGACAGGAACTAATTTGCAGGGAAAAAAATTTCAGTTCAAGGGTTTTGTACAATGGAAACTTAAAGATGGTAAAATTATTGAAAGATGGGCCACTGTTACACAGCCTTATCAAATAGAAAAAGAGGATACTGAATGGTAATTTTAAACAGGTTTACAATATGTTTAATTCATCAGTAGTTTCATTGCCAGTCAGTAAGAATTTATTTTAACAGGTATAACGAAGCAATTAAATGAAAATAAATCAATAAATAAAACTATGAAAACAGAACTTTTACCAAATCTTATTCCATTCAATGTTGAACGTATTGAATGGATTATAGATCAATCGTATTCAAAAACTATGAGACGACTGCATTCGACACTCAAAAAACCGGGTTTATTCAGGATTGGTTTTATGTTGAAATTTAAACAAAAGGACAAATTTACAGCCTATATCAATGAAAATTCAGGTGTTCTCGGACTAATGATCTTAGGTTCCATTCCTCACGGATTGATATTAAGTTTATCGGGAGAACGTCACCGGGCGATACAACTACTTATTGGGAATCCTCTGATTGCGTTGAGTATGATGAAAATACATGCTGAAGCCGGAGTTTATGCACCCTTACGAGTAATGTTTTACGAAAATGATCTTGGTAAAACGGTCATCACATATGAAAAACCATCTACCTTATTCGGACAATGGAATGAACAAATCTTTCAGGATACAGGTAAACTGCTGGACGAAAAAATGGAGACACTTATTCGAATACTTGCGAACTGAGTGGGATATTAATTTTGGATCATGCAAAATTAATATCTATCAAAGTAAACAATGTAACCAAATTTACTATTGTTGTCATTAGTATGATTATTCACTTTTAAAGTCTGCATCAAATAGTATCATACAAATATTATCAGGGACTAATAATTCAATTAGTCCCTGATCCACCCTAATATACGAAAGGAAATGTCCTCTTTAGTTATACATTAAGAATGTTGCTTATGCACGATTTCCTGTTTTTTCTTATCCGGATAACCTTTACCAGTGTTAATAAGACTCAATAAACTTTGCTGAATGAACTGGCTCCAGGCATTTGAACAATCGGTATAACATTCAATCCCCGGAACTAATCCGATATGGGTAAAAATGATGTGTGTTTTATTGTCCGTGTTCGAAATTTCAAAGCTGATTTTAGTATTTGTCCATTCATGTTTGTCTACAAGCCAGCTCAGGTTGCTATCGGTAACAAGCCATACAATCCGTTGCTGAGGAATAACTTCCACTAACTTCTGCCTGGAATAATGCACATCCTCAAAGCGGACAGTAAACTCATCATTGAGTTGCAGGGTATTACCCTCAAGGTTTTCAGTCCACCATTCTGAGACATTGTTTATGCAATTAAAAGCTTCATCTACAGAAGCATTGACCGTCAGGGTGATCTGACAATCCTGTTTCTTCATTTTCTCTGACATTTCTTCCTGAAACTCATTCCTGCCTTCTTTTGGATTTGGTTGCCCTTTACCGGTAGTTATCAAACGACGCAAACTGTTGTTTATATAATTACTCCAGCTTTCCCTACATATCTCATAACACTCATATTCGGGTACCAGACCCTGGTGGGTAAATCGGATCTGAGTCTGCTTATCCTTTCTGGATATTTCAAAAATGATTTTAGTGTCCTTCCATTCACTCTTGTCGGTTGTGAAATTAAAATAGTTATCCAGCACCAGCCAGACGACCTTTTTATCCGGAATGAATTCTGTTATTTTGATTTTGCAACGATGAACATCTTCATAATGGTATGTAAATTCATCGTTGAGTGTATCTGTACTGCCTTCTATTTCTTCCGACCACCATCCGCGGACATGATTGATGGCATTGAAAACTTCTGCCGGTGTTTGATCTACCAACAGGGTTGTGGTGAAATCTGTTGTTGCCATTTTCATACTGTTTAATGAGTTTGTATTTTTTGTCCTGATAAAAATACGAAACATTTAAATGTTGAAAATGTTTTCCGGGTTGTGTAGTTTTATATGACCCACTCTCATGGGTTAATGAATGGAAGAGAGAGCAGCGGTCAGAGCAATATTACATAAATCACCTGGAGTGGAGTAAAGAGACTACTCCGTTCTTACTATTATGTAATAACAG
>Ga0302215_10001122_pt1 | contig 19448 bp, 18 predicted proteins | sample II_Fen_N3_1_FD_194580 | JGI IMG/M metagenome (GOLD analysis project Ga0302215, IMG submission 194580) | Peat permafrost microbial communities from Stordalen Mire near Abisko, Sweden - II_Fen_N3_1 | ecosystem: Environmental > Terrestrial > Soil > Wetlands > Permafrost | place: Sweden: Abisko...
TTCCCTTTATTATATGTGGCTTTGATATATTTACGGATACTTGTCCCCGCTCATTTGTTTTTAGAAACTCTGTAAATGAACCTCTTTGATCTACGTTCATCTTCAAAGGATAACTAAAATCACTCTCCGGCAAATAACTCAGGTAAGTGGAATAAAGCTTTTTCACAAACTCATCACCCATATCAGGGAGATGTAATGTCGATCGACTATCTTTAAATTGATTCAATAGCGTTACTATCTCACCTAATGGTTTTGTATGAATCGGTGAGACTTCCTCAAAACGATTACTTAGGTCGAAAGGACTTTCCACTTTTAATTTTGCAATAAACGAATTAATCACATCATCCACATATACCAGGTTCAAAACTACATTTGGATCATTTACCTGAATAGGAAGATTATGAGCAATATTATTACAAAAGGTAGCCACCGCACTGTTGTAATTAGGTTTACACCATTTGCCAAAAACGTTAGGTAAACGATAAACATACACTTTTGACCCGGTTTCTTTACTATAATCAAACAACAAGTCTTCTCCTGCCTTTTTGCTCTCACCATATGGGTTATTTTGAGCTGCCTGAATAGATGATGTTATTAAAACCGGAGCCTTACTGTGGTGTTTTTTAAGTGCATCCAATAGTTGAGATGTGAAGCCAAAATTCCCAGCCATAAAATCAGCAGGGTTCTCAGGACGATTAACACCCGCCAAATGAAACACAAAATCACATTCACGAGCATACTTATCCAATTGGTTGGGATCGGTATCCACGTCAAATTCCATCAAATCCTCAAATCCTTGATTTCGCAATTCAACTACCAGGTTTTTACCTACAAAACCTTTTGCACCTGTTATAAGTATTTTCATTTACTGATTCCTTCTCTTACAAAATCTAACTTCAACAATAGCTTTTTCATTCCTTCCACATCCAATCGTGCCGTATTATGCGAATGATAATCATCTATTACTGAAACTTCTTCTTGCCCTTCCACAAAGTACTTGTCGTAATTCAAATCACGATTATCAGCAGGTATCCTGAAGTAATCCCCCATATCTTCCGATTTGGCCATTTCTTCACGGGTTACCAATGTTTCATATAATTTTTCGCCATGGCGCGTACCAATAACACGAACCTTACTGTTTGACTGATACAAATCAATAATAGCTTTCGCCAACACTTCGATAGTAGCAGCCGGCGCTTTTTGAACAAACAAATCTCCGTTCTGACCATGTTCAAATGCATACAATACCAAATCAACAGCATCATCCAATGTCATCATAAAACGAGTCATATTAGGGTCTGTTATCGTCAAATCCTTACCAGCCGTCATTTGATCAACAAACAAGGGAATAACCGAGCCTCGACTGGCCATCACATTACCATAACGAGTGCAGCAAATGGTGGTTTTGGCATCGTCTCCTAACGAGCGTGCTTTAGCAATAGCTACTTTTTCCATCATGGCCTTACTGATTCCCATGGCATTTATTGGATATGCCGCTTTATCGGTACTAAGTACAATCATGCGTTTTACACCATGCTCGACAGCCGAATCTAATACATTTTGTGTTCCTAACACGTTTGTATTAACGGCTTCAATTGGAAAGAACTCACACGAAGGAACCTGCTTTAGAGCAGCAGCATGAAATATGAAATCAACTCCATGCATAGCATTATCTACACTACGTTTATTACGAACATCACCGATATAAAACTTCACCTTCGTATTTTGAAGTGCATGACGCATATCATCTTGTTTCTTTTCATCTCTACTGAATATACGGATTTCCTTAATATCTGTATCGAGAAAACGTTTGAGTACTGCGTTACCAAAAGATCCTGTGCCGCCGGTAATGAGAAGTGTTTTATTTTTAAACATACTATTTGATTTTTTATATGACATTTATTAGATTATTTTTTTCCTCTGACGAAGGATACTGAATTAACACTGCTTTATATACACCTTTGAAAACAAAGATACTACCAGCTGCAGCACCTATCACCTTAAAACGAGAGACGAGTTTCTTCAGGTCTTCGTACGAACCAGCACCTCCAAGGAAGGTCAAAGGCACATCTGTCAATTTACGCACCTTATCACACATCTCCATATCATAACCTTCCATTACACCATCCAAATCGATGTTGTTGATAACAAGCTCTCCGTATGAGATGTCTTTTATTTCTTCCAGAAATTCGTAAAGTTTTTTTCCGGTCTTCTTTTTTCCATTATTTGTGAAAATCTCATAATGACTACCTCCGAAAAGACCTTTTTTCTTCGCTATATCCAGAACAAGCACCACACTCTGTGCACCCACAGCCTCACTCATCTGACAAAGCAATTCTGGATTAGCCAATGCGGCGGCACTGATTGCTACTTTCTCTGCTCCTAACTTAATTATCTTACGAACCTGTTCTACAGAGGTAACACCACCACCATAGCACAATGGCATACGACATTCTGTGGCCACATTCTTGATCATTACGTAGTCAGGCTCACGTCCTTCTACGGTAGCATCAATATCTATGACCATAATCTCATCTACTTGCTTCTCATTGAATATCTTGACAGCGTTGATAGGATCTCCCACGTATTTACCATTCTCCACACTGAATTTCAGTGTCTTTACCAGACCTTTGTTATGCACCAGCAAACAAGGGATGATTCTTGATCTTAACATAGGCTATTATAGGTTTGCAAAGTTTCTTAGTAATTGGATTCCGTTGTCGTGACTCTTTTCCGGATGGAACTGAACGCCATAAATATTTTCACGATTCACAGCAGAATGGAATGTATTGCCATAGACAGTTTTGCAGATAACATCTGCTTCATCAGCACATTCAAAATAATAAGAATGCACGAAGTAGAAACCCACCTCAGGATCAATATCCTTAAAGAGAGAACAATTACGAGATATCCCAATGGAGTTCCAACCAAGATGAGGAATCTTTGGTTTGCCAGGAATAAGGTTCTTGTCGAACTTCTTAACTTTTCCGTGAATCCATCCAAGTCCATTCAACGTGCCTTCCTCACTGGTATCAGCAAGCATCTGCATTCCAACACAAATTCCAAGTACAGGCACCTTTTCTTCCTGTACTTTCTTATTTAACACCTCTGTAAAACCTTTTTCCTTAAGAGTGGAAATTGTCTCATCAAATGCACCAACTCCTGGGAGTAGGATGTGATCCGCCTTGATAATTTGCTCTATCGTTGTCGCGAGTTCATAGGAAATATTCAAACGCTCATATATATTCTTGATGGCGTTGATATTACCCGATCCGTAGTCTAATATTGTTATCATCTTGTTTGAGTCCTTCCTAAATGCAATTTAACTGCCAACCTTGAGAGGTATCCAATTAGCTTTGAACTATTTTTATAGTCCCAATAATACTTCTTTGGCATATCGAAGTATCCTTGAAGTTCTTCAACTGAAATACCCAACTTGGTTGCAACGTACTTGAAGTCATCTTTAATTGTCTCTGGGTCGTATGACTTTTTCTTCAGTTCTTCAATAGCTTGTTCGCGAGTCATCTGTCCAGCAAGAATCAAACTGGAAAACTGAACGCGACGAGAATCATACCCAAAGCGCTCAGGCAGCCAATAGCTTTCATAAAATCTAGTAAAACGAGACTCAAAGTGTTTCTGAGGATAAGGCCTCCATCCATACTCTTTCTCAAGTTTTGCCTTTGCTTCATCCTTGCTATATGGGAAGTAGGTTAATAGCTTAACGAAAGTATTTCGCTTGATGTATTTCATGTAAAACTTGCGATAGAAAACCGATGTCATTGGGAATGTCTTCATAGGGTTGTCGCAGAACTTATCACGAATATCATTAAAGTAACCAGTATCCGAAAGATAATAGTACATAGATGGATAAGAGCAAAATTCTGATGAATAGTTATATCCATTCAAGATATACTTAATCTTATTCTTTTCTGCAAACTTATACATACCACCCATGAATGCAAGATCCTGGGCAGCATCCAAAGTTGGTGTTCCCGACTTGAACAATGCCAGCTGAAACGCTTTCATTTCTTCCCAATTTATTACTTCGGTATAGAGGTCAAGACCTAGTTTCTCAACCATCATCTGGATGTTGTTCACGGCTAAGTCTGAATTCCAACCACCATCCACATGGAAGACAAGTGGGCGAATCCCCAATTCCTTTACGGCAAGATGCAACATATACGAGCAGTCAACACCACCACTCATACCGAGAAGACAATCGAAGTCACGACCTTTTCCATCTTCCTTTATCTTCTTAATCATTGCATCAAACTCAATCTTTTTCTTTTCCCAGTCTAGAGTAGGTTCAACATTCTGCTTGTAGTCATTGCATTGATCACAAACACCATGTTCATCAAACGTAATACTTGGATCTTGGGAATCAAGTACACAGTTGGTGCAAATTTGATATTGACTTGTTTCTTTATACATATACTATAAAAGGAATATTATTATTTATATTTAAATTAATTAGTTCTGCCAAAACTCTCATTTCTCTCAGTCAAACCCAATAGGTAGCATCGTCAACTTATTCCAGTTTTATGAAAAAAAAATGATATTTCCATAAATTGACATTTAATAAATCATATTAAAGACTAGAATTACCTTGTTTATACATTGCTTCAAGTTGATTCCGGCTGCAGCCCTCGAGGTATTGATTGAATCACCCGCGTTTCCTTTCAGGTAATTCCACTGTATTCTGTGTTCTTGTTTCAAGTGCCAGAAGATCGGTTCAATGCCAGTCCAGCGTTATAACTTATTCTTGGCTTTCTGCTTTTTGCAATTACAGTAGGTCGGTTTGACTTTACCGTGTATCTCCATTCACGATAAGCCTATACACTGATTGGATGGACTCCATACATGTAGGCAATCTCGCTAATTGTATTTAAACTTTAAATCGACTTGAGCTCAGCACAAGTTTACTTACGCATAACTTGATTTATTTTTGACTATATTTTTTAAATTTTTACTGCTTGCGAAACTTGAATTATTTGTTTCCATTTTTTAAAAATTCTATTGGATCTTTAATGTATTTCGCATGTTCCTGTATTAATGAATCAGGCCAGCTCCACCATTTACTCTCAAGAAATGCAACAATTGTGTTATTATCAAAACGATTTTTAATAAATTGAGCAGGATTACCTGCAACAATTGTATATGGAGCAACATCTTTTGTCACAACTGACCCCATCCCAATAATGGCTCCATCGCCAATTGTCACTCCTTGCTTAATGAAAACACCAGCTCCTATCCACACATCATTTCCAATTATGGTTTGTTTATCGACAGGTCGATTAAAATGAGAAAATTTTTTTTTCACACTATCTCTACCGGCATAAAAAACAGGTGAAGTGGATGCCCACTCTATCGGATGCATTGCTCCACCTATTATAACGTTATTAGCAATTGAACAAAATGCACCTATTTCCGCATTAACTATTTCACAATTGTAGCCACAAAAAGAATAACGATCTAATTTTACAGATACAATATTGCAACCAGATTCAATTTTTGAAGATTTATGGATTACACTATCTGAAATTGCACTTAGCCTAATTTTTTTCATAACCTTAGACCACATATAAGAAAGTAAATTATTCATTTAATAATTATTTAGAGTGTGCCGGATCATTCATATCAGCCCTAAATTTTCTTGGACTGGTTGGTATGAACATTATTATTTCATCTTTCATTTACACCACATAAGCATTTGATTGCCATTTAATACTTTCGCTCATATGCATCAACAAAAGACCCATTCGTACAATTATATATTTTAACATTCATTGATTTTGCAAATTCATTAATAATCCAATGAGATTCAAACATATTTGCAAATTCACGTAACACTGTAGCTATTGAGTAATCAAGTTCAATTTTTTGAAGCTGTATTGCATAAACATGGCGATCACCGTAACATACTACATTTTCATTATTAACTGTTAGGTCTCTAGTATGATCAGCATCGTATAAATATACATTGTTATATCTCATATTGTTCAAGAATATCATCTCCACACACTTCTATCATTCGTATTCATATGCCTCCACAAAAGATTGTTTTGTCTTATTTATAATTTTAACACCTAATGAATCTGCATATTCTCTTAATCGCAAATGTGATTCGAGAGCAAAATGGATCCATAATAACCACTTTGAATAATCATTAATAGGCATAAATCGTTTATTATCTGTTTCATAAAAATGACCATCATTCAAGAATACACGATGAGTTTCTGGATCAACATCAAATGATTTTGTCCAAGAGTGTTCTACACCATAAAGATATAATGTTTTAAAACCTGCTGCAATAGAACAGAATACAGCTGCATTTGATACATTTTGAGGTCTCGGCATACCCAATCTTTGATTGAAAAACCAATGCGTAATGGAAGAAATGCCATCAACAGGGGTGCGATTGTATAAAACCAAATTGATATTAGGAACTGAACTAAAAGCTCTAATTAAAGAAGGATCAGAATCTGCAGGTGTATAAAGATTCATCTCCCAATCAACAGCTAAAAGTGCTTTAATCAACTGTTGTTGATGTAAATCATTACCTTCATCAGCTTTAATGCACAAATTATTGTCTAACATTATGTAATGTTTAGGCTTTAATTGCCTAAAATGAGGAGCTGTTGCAAAGTAATTTACAACCATTACATGTTGGGGCAATGAAGCTTGTTTTTCGCCTAAGAATGACGATGATGAATTACCATTACCAAGTATATAGATAACACTATCATCATTAGAACCTTTGAGTACAGACTTAAAATATTTATTTGTTCTATACTTACTAAAAACGATGACAGACAAGACTGAAATTACTGTAGTTACAAAACTAGTGATTCCCTTCAGTAGTGATTTAAGGAATTTCTTCATTATTATGTTTTTCTTTATTTTTTAGTAAAATATTATAAAATATTAGATCTCCCAAAGATAATCCCCATAAAATAAAAGTCTGGAAGCAAGAAAATATAAGAACCGGTAAAATTAAATAATAATTATCCTTTCGTATATTTTTCAAGATTATGAAAAAATATAAAGTAGATATTATAAATCCATTATTAGCCAACGTCTGTAGGTATGAATTATGGGCATGAAACTGACGACCATCCTTAAATACTTCCACATAATATTTAAATGAACTGTTACCAAATAAAAAATTATCTTTTGCAAAATTCCAATAATAAGGATATACAATATCTCGCTCAGACACAGCATTTCCTATATCTAAAGAATCTGCCCCTCTAAAAAATTGCATAAAAATAAGGTCCATTAAAAATTTATTGGAAATAACAAATATAAACAATAACAATCCAATAATAAATAATATATATTTTTTTCTTTCTTTTATTGCTTTTAATATAAAAAAAACTACAAGAGCAACCATCAGCGTTCTGTTAAAACAAAGAAAGGCACCTGCACAAATCAAAGGATAAAATAATACGCCCTTAATAAATCTACAATTTGGATATCTTTCGTATAGCAATAATCCGAAGAAAACAGATTCACCCAATCCGGCAGAATTCACATGAAATCCGTTAACTGACATATCATAAAACAAAACATTACCCATCTCGGTTGTGGTCGAGGCAAAGAAGGAATTAACGCCAATTATTCGCTGAAAAAAAGCACAACCTATATCAATTACAATAAAAAAAACAAGCCATTTAAATATTCTATCGTCAATCATCTTTGATGTATACATTGTAAATAAAATTAGAGCTGAGTACGGTATAAACTCTAGCGCACTATTCATTACTAGGTGATCATTAAATAATAATCCAATAGCCTCATTAAGTATACTTAGGAAAACAATAATCTTCATGATTGTAAAAGAAGTGTCCATTTGAACATTACGTTTATAATACATGATAGTTAACAACATGCAGACAAAATAGAAATGAGATGTCACAATACCTGTAGAACAGATAAAAAAGAGAAAAGCAATAACAAATGGCTGGCCCTCATTTTTACCAAATAAAGACTTAAAATCCGTGAGATTTGAAAAATATTTTTTCAGACGAGACATTGCTAAATTATTTAACGTATTAAGCTTTTAACCTTGTTCAAAGCTGAATTAAAAAGAATACGCTCTTCCCTAAGCATATTATATCGATAAGTAACTATAAATAAAATAATAGTCATTAATAAAACATTGATAGCAAAATAAAGCCATGAAGCCACAAAAGTAAAATAACTGATCACCATAAAAACCAAAGAGACAACTATCATTGGAAATAGTATTCTTACAGAATTTGCCCAAAATTTACGAATATCCATACCTATTTTAAAATAATAATAATTCATTGCACATATTTCACCAATCAAGATACATACGCTTATAGATAATGAACATCCTATTGCACCAAATGATTTGCCAAGAAAAAAAGACATTATAAGTACACATGTTGCTATAACACTATAAATAATTGTTTGGAAGCGTAATTTATTTTCAGTTTGTAGAATTGAATTACCAACTCCCTGTGTCAAAGGTATAGTATATGGTATCATTATAAACAAACAACAATAGAATGCATCTTTGTATTCAGAGCCTGCCCACAACTCGATGAACAACTTGCCAAACACACAGAAAACACATAAGAATATTCCGAGTATCATCGTCTGAATTCTACTTACTTTTACGAACAGATTTGAAAGACCTAGAATATCCTTATTTTTAGATAATTCAGAACATCTTGGTAAAAACAGGTTATTTATCGACTGGGCAATATAATTATAGTACCCAGACAACTGTAATGCCAAAGCAAAAATCGCGACAGCTATTGTTCCAGAAACAGCTCCTAATACAAGTTGACCCCCATTCCAATATATTCTATCTAGCAATAATTTAAATACAACAATACCAGCAAAGGGTAATGCCTGCTTTATTAAATCCCAATTAATTTTTTTAAAACTGACCCTAATCTTTAAATGCGAAAAGGCAAATATAATTTTTGCAACATTCATTAAAATGAATACAAGCAAGGTTATTAATGACATTGCAATCGCCTTATATCCCCATAGCAAAAATGGTACTATAAGAATAGGAAGCATTAATGACTTAATAATATCAACAATCTTAATAAAAATGAATCTTTCAAAAGCAACAACAACTGCAGAAAATACAGACGTCATAAATGAAAGCATAATATAAATACATGTTAACCATAATATAGTCGAAACAGAACTGAGCTCATGCTCGTTCATTGATTTTGCGAAAAAAATATCACTTCCGGCTGCAATAGATCCTGTGAGAATAAAAGCAATTATCCCTAAAAAAATATTGACCAACATCAAAGAACCTAAAGTATATGGAAGTTTGGTCTTATCGTTTTTATCCCTAACTATATATTTAATAGCAGCCACACCAAAACCAGCATCAAGCATTGCTATTGACGATCCGACAGTATTACATATTGAGTATATACCGAATTCGGATGACCCAAGAGCACGTAACATAAAGGGAGTATAAATTAAAACTATAATATTTCCAATCATTATGGAAATATAAGATAAGATTGCACCTCCTTTTATTTGATTCAACGCCATGATTAAATTATATTCATAAATTATTTACAAAAAGTCTCTTTGCATTTATAACCGATAGCCCATAAATAGTATGAAAGAATTGGATGAGCCAACGTAAATACATAATTTGAATGCAACGCTTTCAACGTAGAGTTTGGTAATAATGGAGCTGTTGCACCAATAACCAACTTCAAAAGTTTCTTGGCTTCCGACGAATAATTAATGGCGAGCATCCTTATACTAAAATACGAAAAGCATAAAATATGGGAATTTACTAATTCTTTATTTCTTTCAGAAATAAAACCCAAGCGATTTAGATTATCATAAGCCAACTGTGTAGTTTTGATACGATCTGCTGTCTTTCGCAAATTGAATGAGCGAGATGAAGATCCAGGACTAACATAATAATAGTAAAGGGATTTTCTGACAACTTTAATACTATTTGAGCTATATAATAGGGATATACCAATAGCATTATCCTCCCAAAAGGAATATTCCGGGTAGAAAAGATTATTTCTAAAGAAAATTTCACGCCTTATTAAACAGCCTAAAATTCGACAACCATACTTTAAAGCATATTCACAATTTTTGTCTTTTGATACATTATCCAAAAGATTTAGATGCTCAATATAGTTTACTTCACTAAACCACTCGCACCAATCTGCTGCAACAAAGTCAATAGAACTATTTTCCGACTCGTCAACTAATATCTCTATTGCATCAGGAGTCAACCAATCATCATTATCAACAAAGCAAACATATGTTCCAGTAGCTGCTTTTATTCCAGAATTTCTTGCGCCACCTGCATTTTTATTCTCAATGTGGTTTATCAGTTTAACACGATCATCTTTACGTTGATAATCTCTAATAATTTCTTCAGAATTGTCTTTAGAGCAATCATTCACACAAATTATCTCAAGATTTAGATAAGTTTGTGCTATCATCGAGTCAAGACACTTCGAAAGTGTATTGTGAGAATTATATACTGGTATTACAATACTAACTCTTGCATTTAGAGATTGTCCTTGATCCATGCGAATGTTTCTTTAATAGTTTCTTTAAAATCTGAAGTACACTCAAAACCAGTATCATTATAAAGTTGTTCTAGGTCTACACAAGAATAATCCATATTCAATGAATCCTTGTATTCACCGAAATTTATCTCTACATCAGGAGCTACAATATCGCGTATCTCTTCGATCCACTGACGAAATGTCTTGAGTTTACGATGCCCAATATAGTAAGTTCTACCAGCTTTTCCCTTCTCAGCAATAGCAATGAGGGCATCAACGATATCACCAATGTATATCATATCATAGAGGTTGTTGCCCTCTATAAGTTTTGGACTTGTACCCTCAATTAGATTCTTGGCAACCACATTGAACAACTGCATTGAACGATTACCATCGCCATAAGGCATAGGAATCATGCACCCAACAAACTCAGTATCGCGTTTGGTTGCAAGTGTCTTACACATCAATTCAAGTGCCATCTTTGCTGACGCATAGATGGTAGTACCTCTTGGTGTAATGTCCTTAGAATTCAAAAACTGAGTAATCTCAATTTGATTATTGGTTCCTGAATTTACGAAACGCTTTGCACCCATCAATGAAGCTTCTACAAATGCATCACATGCATACTTTGCATTTAATAGCTGTAACTCATAATCCCATAAAGAGTTCTGGAGCAATCCACCTTGCCATGCAAAATGGAAGAATACATCAATTTGGTCATTGATGAGTGTATGAAGTTCCTTGTAGTGAGCAAAATCAGCAACTACAGGTACATAATTTGCCCTTTCAGTAAACTGCTTTTGGAAATCTAGCTTAACGTCTATACCATAGACCTTAACACCCATTTCGAGCAGCTTATTACAAAGGTGAGATCCTAAGAATCCACCAACTCCTGTTATCGCAACTGTTTTCATTTTGACAACTGATTATATTGTTCAACCAAAGAAGACTGGCGTTCGATAACCTTATAATTATCTTTTCTAATCTCCTCATCATTCAAACAAGCGAGGAATCGATGAATAGATTTTTCGAATGCATTATCAGCAGGCAACTTAGCGGTAGCGAATTCCTGATTATGCTTTACCATCATATCAGGTTCAAGACCATCAGGAGCTGTGAGCACACGCTCTGTTGTCAATGTACCTGTTGAACCCCATGCCTCCAATTCGCATTTATAATCATTATCCATACCGAATGCCAACTGAACAACAGTTCCCTCATCGTTTACCATTGTAGCAGATCCGAATATATCTACTTCAATTTCATCCTCATGATAAGCATTTGCACAAACCAAACGAGCAGAATCACCAAGCAGATAGCTAGCATATTTCATGCAATAACCACCAGCATCGAGTAATGCGCCACCACCAAGTGCTTTATTGTAGCGAAAATCATTGGCTGCTCTTCGAGGGAATCCAAAGCAAACGCGATATGAACGAACTTTACCAATCTTACCTGCTATAATATAATCATTAACAGCCTGAAGCTGATTGTGAAAGATAAACATGTAGTTCTCATGAACAGCAAGATTCTTCTCTGCCGCGATCTTAAGGAGTGCCTGCGTATCAGCCAAACAAGTAGAGAATGGCTTTTCTACAAAAGCGTTCTTACCGGCTTTGAGAGCCATCTTTGTCCATTTAAAATGAAGTGCAGGAGGAAGTGGGAGGTATACAACATCAATCTCGTCGGATTTGATCATTGTTTGATAACCTTCAAATATCTTACCACCATAAGAGTCAATAAACTTTTGGGCCTTATTGCGCTCATTTTGAAGTATGTTTAATGTCTGTTCTGTAACGTTTCCTTTGCCTGCCCATTCTTCAGGTGATGCAATAGCAACACCAACGAATGTGAATTCTTTCACACGCTGAAGAGATGGTAGAAATCTGCGGAAAGCAATTTCAGAAGGACAAAGGATTCCTATTCTATATTGTTTCATAATTACTGATATGATATTGCTGATATAAGGCTTCTTGCCTGTATGTTCAGGTAGTTGTTGAAGCGAAGGAACTTATAGATCTGACGAAGTGACATCCATGTGTATCTTGGTGGTAAATTCAATGAGAAATCATCACCAACTTCAATCATCATATTACGATTCTGTTCCTTGAAAAATCGACCTCCCTCTTCTGACTGTAATGTATCAAACACAATTTGCTCTTTTTTTGCCTTCAATACGTATTCTGTAAACGGAGGCATTGATGGGTAGTCAAAGATATTACCTGTCAAGCACTGAACTGTAGGAGCCAACTCTAATACATCGAAATTGCCACATTCCAATTTAGCCTGCACAAGGAAGTGATATACACCATTAATCTTTTTGATGATAAATGCACATAGACCCTGCTGCATCGGCTGTACTAATGGCTGACACCAAGAAGCAACCTCTCGATTGGAGATTGTCACATTGACCCCTATGATCTTGAAGTACTTATTATCGTCTCTTACAATCTCACTTTCTGTTTTCTTCCAACCTGGCATTTCTGTAATTGGGCAATAATTAACAAATAGATCGTACTTCGCTTTTAATCCTGTAAGCCATGAAAGATGGTCACGAGTACTTATATGAGAGTGATTGGTCTCAGATGAGAGAATCATATTCTTACCAAATTGAGACATCCCCTTAAGACCATAAAGAGGAGTGATGTAATCAGAAATCTTCAAGCCAGACAAAACTGTACGAGTATCCATGTTTACCAAATTGTCACAATGCATCAATTCCTTGATCTGACCAAGAGTCATCCAACGAAAATCTTCAAGAGTAGGGACATCTTCATCAACTTTAATGATGATATTACGATTGCGCTTGCGCATAAAACGAGCCCCCTGCTCTGATTGAAGTTGATCAAGGATTATTTGCTCAGGCTTTGCATTTACAAAATACTCCAAATAGTTAGGAGACTTGCCAGAATGCGCACGAGAATAATTACTTTTAGTTGCCTGAAGAGTAGGTGAAATCTGAACACAATTCACATTTCCAGGTTCAATCTTAGCTTGCATCAGGAAATACAAAACACCATCAATCTCCTTTGCAAGTATTCCAAGGTAACCTACTTCAGGCTGAAGAATGATTGGCTGGCGCCAGTGATTAAATGTACCATTTTCAGAATTAGCTTCGTAGTCGGTATTTACATCAATTCCAACAATAGAGAAAAAACGACCTGAATCATGACGAATGCTACCATCTGAATCAGAATGCCACATCTTCATTTGGTCGAATGGTATCTTTTCAATCTTTACCTCTACTTCACGATTTCTTCTCTCAATCCATTCTTTTATGTCTTGTGTGGAATTAAATGGATTATAATTTGTTAATAGCGAACGTATTAGCATGTTATTTCAATATTTATTTTTTCTTCTACTTGTTTATACAATCCGTCCATAGTTTCGAAAATGGTAGCCAATATTCCCTGCCTTTCGATCTTGAATAATATCTTCTATAATTTCCCTTATTGTTGCTATAGATCAATACTCTTAGCTTCCCTCTAAGAAGGATGAATATTTCAACGGAATATGGGTGGCCTACAATCAAAATAATGCTTTTAGGCTTAATAGCACTAAACGTTCTCCGCACAGAATCATCAATGATTCAAACAGATTGTAGTTCGTCCTTAAGCTATTATTTTTTAGCTCGCTATAAAACGAAATCAATTATTTCTTCTTTAAGAATCATGTTATTTTACATAGTCAAGACTCATTCTGTCCCCTTTGAAAAGATCCTTATTTACTTCCTTTCCCAAAATCTCATTAAGATACTTCGGATGCAATCCGAATCCTGGTCTTACAGATCTTACATTCTGTTCTGTAATAATATCACCAGCTTTCATATCCCCTGCAGCATATAAAGATCTTGAGAAATTACGTCCCATAATCTTAGATGGATCTGTTGGATAATCAACACAACCTAATGCCTTTTCTACATTACGAATAGATGTAGTCATTGCATTAAATTCCTCTGTAGTCATTGAGAAAGTGGCATCAGGACCTCCAATAGTTCTATCCATAATAAAGTGCTTCTCAACCATTTCTGCACCTAATGCAACAGCAGCTACTGCTACATCAGACCCCATTGTATGGTCAGACAAACCTACTTTAACTCCAAAACGCTCTTTCATGTCGAGCATAGTCTTGAGATTTACATTATCAAGAGGAGCAGGATAAGCAGACACACAACAAAGAAGAGTTACATTAGTATTACCAGTCTCATGGCAAGCCTTGATTGCCAAGCCTATATCTTCCAAAGTTGCAATGCCTGTAGAAATTACCATTGGCTTACCCTTGCTAGCAGCATATCGGATGAGATTAACATCGGTTATCTCAAAGCTTGCAATTTTATAGATAGGATTATCAAGCGATTCGAGCAAGTCTACAGCTGTATTATCAAAAGGAGTAGAGAAGCATATCAGACCCTGAGCCTTAGCCTCATTAAAAATAGCCTCATGCCACTCCCATGGTGTGTAAGCCTGCTTGTAGAGGTCATACAAGTAGGTGTTATCCCAAAGGGTTCCTCCACCCACTATAAAATCTTCTTTACGGCAATCAAGTGTTATTGTATCCGCCGTAAATGTTTGGATCTTAATGGCATCAACACCTGTTTTTGCTATTGCACGAACTGAGGCTAATGCAGTTTTGAGCTTATTGCCATGATTTGCAGACAGTTCTGCTACGATAAATGTACCTGCCATTATATTGTCTTTGCTAAATAAATCAATTGTTCGTCTTCATTATATGGTTTAAAACCTTGATGCAAATGATATTTACAAGAAGGTTCATTGAATTTGTAAACCTCTGCAGCTATCTTATGTACACCTCTTTTTACAATGATACCCTCGAAATAAGTATCCATCATATTACCTATTCCCTGACGGAAATACTGAGGGTTTACAAAGAGTCCTCTTTCTGCTAATTCGTCATCCTTTATATCAATAAAATCAAAAGAGCTCACAAAAGTGCCATTATCAAACAAGGCATAATAAAGTCTTGTTGAATTGAATTCTAGCGATTTAATGAAATTGCAATGAGACTCAAAAGAGAAAGGATTCGGATTTACCATACAGGATCTAATCTCCTCCAAATTTCTGCACTCCCATGTTTTACGACTTTCATCCTCAGACATTTGAGTGTAATTGACTATCTTAAAGGTCAGAGCCTTAAATAGCTGTCTATATCTATTGGCAATATCCGAAAAAGAAATATTCGAATGATTGCTCTTGTAGTTTAAATTAACATGTGGTTCATGATTCAATAAGTTTTCCAATGGATCGATGATGCCTTGGGCTTTCAGGTTTTGATAGAACTCCACCTGATTATTGACATAATAACCGGCATGAATGGTACATCCACAAGCAAGCGCTTCATAACAAACAGAACTTGAAGAACATACAACATGTGCAGCAGAACTGAACGTATCTTTTATCTGATCTGCTGTCAGTTTATTCAATATGGTAACATTATCGATTCTTCCTAATTCATCAATGTTCTTATATCCATCGCCCACAACAATAGTCAAACGGGCATCTGGAATCAAAGATTTGATAAACAGAGCATAAGGCAAAGATAAGTTATATGGATCTGAACCACCAAAGATCACGACCCAGTGATTTGCATCATGTTTACCTCTAATTTCCTGAAGGAAAGGCTTTCTTAACAAGGCCCATTTTGCTCCAAGAAAATATGCAGTTTCAGATTCGGCAACGTAAGATGTACAATCGTTGATGCAATGATTGATGATAACGTCTGCATAAAATTGACGATCGTGAATGTCATCAATACAAACCAGCTTACACCCCTGATCTTTGATTTGCTTCTGGTAATCAGATGTAAAGAAGTAGTTGTCGAGTACTACGATTTCATCACCATTCAGATATAATAAGAATTCATCGAATCTACTATCATCTGAAGGTAATGCGACTAAATTACAAACACTCTCAGCCTCCTTCTTCTGATAATCAGTAGGAGATTTGGTGAAGAATGTGCAATCAAAGTCATCTTTAAGCATATCAGCAAGTGCAAGACTACGGACAAAATGCCCATAACCAATTGTTGCGCCTGCATCTGCTCGGAAATAGATTTTACGCCTTTTCATCAAATAGGAGTCTGTACTTCATTTCTGCAATTTTCCAATCGGTCTCAGTATCTATATCTTGTATAGATATTTCATCCACTTCTATACCTCCAATTCTAACCTTACCTGAAAGCCATTTATCTGTCTTGTACCAATAGAATGTTCCAGTATCATGATACTCCTTTGGTAGGTCTTGACTACGAGAGTTCTCAAATTCTGGCCAGTGACGCTTCATTGATCCATTTTCTTCAAGGTCAAGACAACGCCAAATAGGATATGAGAACTGAACTACTGGATACACTATTGTGAAATCAGATGATTGAAGTAGCTCAAAAGCAGCTACAATATCTTTGCTTTGAAGTAAAGGACAAGTTGCAAGAATACAACAAGTATAGGCGAATTCATTTCCATTTTCCTTATAAGTATTCAAAACTTCGTGTATCACGTCTTTAAGTGTTGCATAATCATTCGCTGCTAAAGATGTGCGCATAAAGGGAACCTTTGCTCCATACTGTCGTGCAACCTCAGCAATCTCCTCGTCATCAGTACTAACCATGACTTCGTTAAATAGTCCAGACTTTAAAGCCGCTTCTATTGAATATGCAATAATAGGTTTCCCAAGAAAATCCTTGATGTTTTTTCGATGGATGCGCTTACTTCCACCTCGAGCAGGGATTATTGCGAGGTTATTTATAGAATTCATCAATAGTTTTAATTACAAATAATTGTTCTTCATTGGTAAGAGTTGGAAACATTGGCAAACTAAGACATTGTTCATAATATTTTTCCGCACAAGGCAAATCGCCTTCCTTCCAGCCATATTGACGATAATAAGGCATCAGGTGAGCAGGAATATAATGAATTTGAGCAAAAATATTCTCTTCTCTTAAGTGTCTATATAAGTTAAGTCTATCTTTTATTTCGATTACATATAAATGATAAGCGTGTCCATCAACAATCCCTGCTTGCCCCAAAATATAAGGTTTATTTTCGAATGCATCGTTATATATTTTTGCAATTTCTTTCCTTTTTTTTAATCCTGTTTGTGCTCTTTTAAGCTGACTAGTACCCAAAGCTGCTTGAAAATCCGTAATCCGGTAATTATAGCCCAATTCTTGCATTTCCATGTACCATCCAGGAAAATCTGTTTCATTCTTATATCCTCCGGTGGCAAATTCAATAGAATTGCGATAATGATCGTCGAACTTAGTTATACCATGCGATCTTAATCTATTCAGCTCTTTGTATAATTCTTCATTGTTTGTTGTCACCATTCCGCCTTCGCCACAAGCGATGTGTTTAACCGGATGAAAAGAGAAAATAGACAAATCTGCATATTCTCCGTTTCCGCAAAAATGCTTATTGTTTTTCGAATCGTAAAAATATCCACCTGGCGCATGGCATGCATCTTCAATAATCCATAAGTCATATTCGTCTGCCAATTCTCTAAATTGTTCCATATTTATTGCATTACCAGCAAAATCAACAGGAATAATGCCTTGATATGTTCCCTTTGGAGATGACTCCAGTAACTTTCTTACCGAGTTGATATCTAATAGATAAGTTTGAGGATCAATATCAGCAAAAACTACATCACCATTGGCGTATCGTATACAATTGGCGGATGCGACAAAAGTGATAGGAGTTGTAATTACTTTATCACCTGCTTTAACCCCAAGTGCTAAAGTACATAAATGTAAAGCTGCAGTTCCATTTGAAACTGCAACGGCATATTTACAGCCAACATATTGGGCAAAAGCTGCTTCAAATTCAGCGATGTTAGGCCCTTGAGTAAGAAAATCTGATTTCAACACTTCTATAACTGACTGAATGTCTTCATCAGTAATATTTTGTCGTCCGTAAGGTATTTTTTTCATGTTATGCGTTATTGATATTTTAATAATATTATCCGACTAAAATTCAAATTCGATTTGTTTTATATCAATGCCTATTGAAAGTATCATCGTAATTCTATTAATTAAGTTTTGAATTTTCTTTATTGTTGCCAATGCTACTTTATTATTTAGAATCAATTGCAAAGGATTTAGAACGTTTACTCGAAACTTCTGAATCATTACTCGAGAGACTTTAGAACGATTACTCGAAACTTTAGAATGATTACTCGAAACTTTAAAGCACTGAGTGTAACGTTTAAAATATATACCCGACACTTTCGAATGCTCTGATATACCTTTCGAACGCTCTGCTATACCTTTCGATGGCTATACTAGGGCTTTCGATGACTATACTAGGGCTTTCGATGGCTACACTAGGGCTTTCGATGGCTATGCTAGGGCTTTCGATGGCTATGCTAGGGCTTTCGATGGCTACACTAGGGTTTTCGAAACCTGGTTTCACAGTGTAACACAGTGGTTACTCAGTGTAACACGGTGATTACTCAATGTAACACTGTGTAATTATAGTGATTGAAAAAAAGTCTTTCTATTTCCCCTCTTCATATCATATTTTACTTCTCTGTAGGTAGAGTTGTATTGTCGTCCGCTGATGACTTTCTACCCGTCTGTTTTACATTTTTGAGAATGCGTGTAAAAGTATAATCTGCTAATTTAGCCGGATTAGAACTTTTATACAGAATTTTGCCTATCGAAGATATCTCGGCCGCTTGCCGGTATGCTTCGTTCAGCAACAACACATTATCCTGAACAATAGCTCTGCGATGGCTGGTTATTTCGATTTGCTGTTGCTTATCGGCCGCCATCGTACTAAATGCGGCAGTCAAAAAAGCAATATGCTCGTCGGTTAAACCTTTCTCGGCCAATGGAGTCTTATAGGTACGAATATTTTCTAAGACCACATGCAGATTGTCAATAACTCCT
>Ga0302215_10001123_pt1 | contig 19447 bp, 17 predicted proteins | sample II_Fen_N3_1_FD_194580 | JGI IMG/M metagenome (GOLD analysis project Ga0302215, IMG submission 194580) | Peat permafrost microbial communities from Stordalen Mire near Abisko, Sweden - II_Fen_N3_1 | ecosystem: Environmental > Terrestrial > Soil > Wetlands > Permafrost | place: Sweden: Abisko...
GTTTTTAAATTTTGAATTGCAAAGATACAAAATTTTGTTGACGTGGTTTGTAGTTAATTTGTTATTTAGTTAATCTGCGTTCCGCGTTCTGCGTTCTGCGTTCTGCGTTCCGCGTTCCGGGTTCCGCGTTCAGTGTTCCGTGTTCCGTGTTCCGCGTTCAGCGTTCTGCGTTCCGCGTTCCGCGTTCCACGTTCCGTGTTCCGGGTTCCACGTTCCACGTTCTGCGTTCCGTGTTCTGCGTTCTGTGTTCCGTGTTTTGCGTTCTTTGTTCTGTGTTCTGCGTTTCGGGTTCCGCGTTCCACGTTCCGTGTTCTGCGTTCCGTGTTCTGCGTTCTGCGTTCCACGTTCAGTGTTCCGTGTTCCGTGTTCTGCGTTCTGCGTTCTGCGTTCCGCGTTCAGTGTTCCGTGTTCAGTGTTCCGTGTTCCGTGTTCAGCGTTCTGGGTTCCGTGTTCCGCGTTCTGTGTTCTGCGTTCCGTGTTCTGCGTTCTTTGTTCTTGGCTCTTTGCTCTTTGCTCTTTGCTCTTTGCTCTTTGCTCTATGCTCTATGCTCTTGGCTCTTGGCTCTATGCTCTATGCTCAACGCTCTACGCTCTATGCTCTATGCTCTATGCTCTATGCTAAATAATATCGTAAAATTTCAACTTTATCGATTAGAAAGTGTTTTAGTTCTGATTCCGTTAAATTACAATAAAGAAATAGTTACTTTAAAAATATAGTTATACTTTTGTAACTAATTCCAATATCAAAATAAACAGCTTACCATTATGATAGAAAAAAATAAAATCTCCATTGATTCAGTCATTGAGAATTTAATATCCATACATCCCTTACTTTCAAAAGCCTTTACCAGGTCAATACGATCAAAGACAAATTTAAATCCGGGTTCATTATATGTTCTGGGCGTACTTTCCAGGCACGGAATGCTTTCAATGTCTGAAATCGGATGTAAACTGGCCATGCCAAAGCCACATGTCACCGGTTTAGTTGACAAATTAATTGCTGAAAATTTAGTTGAAAGGTTGTATGATCCAAAAGACCGTAGAATTGTCAATGTTCATATTACAGATAAAGGCATGGTGGATTTTAATGCCATCAAACAAGAAATAAGTCAGGAAATGCGACAAAAACTGCAAAAGCTGGATGCCAATACATTACAAACACTTGCATTGGCATCCAAGCAAGTGAAAGATATTTTGATAAAGTATTTTGTTGACCAGCCTGAGTCATCGAACAAGACTTTATGCAACGAAGGAATTATAAACGATGGCATAATTAATTGAACCATTACCTGAACACTTAAAAACTGAAACAAAATTCAACTCAATAAATATGAAAAAGGAAAAGAAAGATTGGAAAATTTACATCCCACTTGCAATTGTAATATTAATAGTTATCTCCGGAGGAATTTACTGGTATATGGATTATTCAAAATACATTCGTACAGATGATGCTGTTGTAGCTTCGGATAATGTATCGGTAAGTCCTAAAATGATGGGACGAATCAGTAAACTATATGTTGAGGAAGGCGATTCAGTAAAAAAAGGGCAACTCCTTGCTGAGTTGGACAGCATTGATTTGATTGCCCAAAAACAACAGGTGATCGCTTTAAAATTACAAACTGTAGCTAATAAAGCACAATCGGAAGCAAAATTGCACTATGACGAAAAAAATATAAAAGTGTTGCAGATTGCACTGGAAAAATCGAAGCAGGATTTCGTACGTGCAAAAGCACAATACTCAGGTGGGGTGATTACAAAGGAACAATTTGACCATCTCGAAAAATCCGAAGAAACTGCTAAAGCACAGTTGGAGGCAGCTCAAGCTCAAATTTTAGTTTCGAAAACAATGATCACAAGTGCAGAAACGGCAGTTCAGGGTGCTCAGGCACAAATTGGTGTCATTTCGTCTCAATTAAACAACACCCGCTTGTATTCACCGGTTGAAGGAGTTGTAGCAAAACGTTGGTTGCTACCGGGTGACATTGCACAGCCAAGTCAATCGATTTATACCATCAATAACAACAGCAGGTTCTGGATTCAGGTTTTCCTGGAAGAAACGAAAATGGAAACATTGCATCTGGGACAAAAAGCTATCTTTTCACTTGATACTTATCCCGAAGTTGTTTTCACCGGTAAAGTTTTTACCATGAGTTCAAGCACTGCTTCTCAGTTTTCACTGATCCCACCCAATAATGCTTCCGGGAATTTCACGAAGATAACTCAACGGGTTGCCATTAAGATTTCTATTGATGGTACTGAAAGCGGACAAAAATTGTCGTCGTATAATTTACTGACAGGCATGTCGGCAGTAGTTAAAATCATTAAATAAGCATGAGGAAAATCTCAAATACTCATCGACTTCGTCGGAAACTGCGTAGCAGGGACTCATACTTTCATCCAAAAAGTCCTTTGTATAAGTGGTTTGTATTAGCCAATGTCATGGTTGGAACATTCATGGTGGTGCTCGACAGTACGATTGTGAATGTGAGTCTGCCAAAGATCATGTCCTCATTTGGAGTCGGACTTTCGACCATACAATGGGTGATAACGGCTTACCTGCTGTCAATGGCTGCCATGCTTCCTACATCCGGGTGGCTGGCTGATAAATTCGGTTACAAGAAAGTATATTTCTGGGGATTGTTTTTGTTTACATTCGGATCCATGTTATGCGGACTGTCCAATGACGAGAACACACTGATAATATCACGAGTCATCCAGGGGCTGGGTGCAGGTATTGTACAACCGCTCGGAATGGCTATCATTACCCGTGAATTTCCACTTCGTCAACGTGGGTTAGCATTAGGCTTCTGGGCTATAGCTGCAGCTGCTTCAGTATCCTTTGGTCCGTTGATCGGAGGCTACCTGGTGGATAATTTCAGCTGGCAGCTTATTTTCGATGTGAATGTTCCGATAGGAATCCTGGCATTGGTCTTTACCATAGTTATCCAACGTGAATTTATCAATGTGAATACACGTAAATTCGATTATGTCGGATTTATATCGGTAATCATATTCCTGCCGGTATTGTTATATGCCTTATCGGAAGGGAATGCACAGACAAATTCCGCGGGTTGGTCTGCACCATACATTTTAGCTTGTTTTGCAGTTTCAGGAGTAGCACTGGCAGTATTTTTAACCCGTGAATTAACTACAGAAAACCCATTGATTGATCTCAGGTTATTGGGTGACCGCAACTTTGGAATGAGTAATTTGTTGATGTTTTTATTCGGAATAGGAATGTTTGGTAGCACCTTTTTACTCCCTTTATATTTACAAAATTCGTTGGGATATACCGCATTGCAATCGGGAGCCGTATTTTTACCGGTAGGTATTATCCAGGGGTTGTTTTCGCCGATATCCGGATGGTTTTCCGATAAGGTAAGTGCTAAAGTGCCTATCTTTATCGGAATGGGTTTATTGACATTAAGTTTTTTAATTAATTCGAATTTGTCTTTTCTCACCGAACATTCGTTTATAATGACATCGCTTTATCTGCGTGGATTGGGGCTAGGTTTAATTTTCACACCCTTAAGTACGTTGTCGCTGATGACCATTCCACGTGAAAAGATGGCTCAGGCATCCGGGATATCCAATACGGTTCGTCAGGTAGGAGGAAGTTTAGGAGTTGCCTTGTTGTCGACTATCCTAACCGCGCGTGTCAATTTTCATGCTCAAATGTTCGGAGGTGCTGTACAGTCAGGGTCACAGGAGTTTCAACATTTGACCCGAAACATGGCTTATTACATTCAGCAGCATGCAGGAGGATCGTTTGCCACTGCGCTGAAGCAAGGCCAAAGCATTCTCATGTCGAATGTCACTACCCAGGCATTTATCCAGGGAGTAAACGATGACTTTTTGATTGCAGCACTGATTTCAATGGTAGGTTTCCTGCCCATTCTAATGCTGAAATCAAAAAAGAAAGCGATGAACACCATGGAAACGGAACAACATGCAGGAATCATGGAATAGATTTTATAGAACAGGACTATACACATAAACATTTTAAAAATGAAATCAATTTATAAATTAATACTTATCCTGATCCTGTTGCCTTTGGCAACAGTTCATGCTCAAAAAACAGATAAATCATCCGGCGATTCACTGAGCCTTCAGGATATTTTAAATGACGTTATTCATAATTACCCTGCCATCAAAAAAGCTCAGATTGATATTGAATCATCGGAGGCTAAAATTGGCCTGGCAAAAACAGCGTATTTACCTGATGTAAATGTTTCAGCATCATATACTCTTATTGGTCCGACATCATCCATTTCAATTCCGAATTTAGGAACATTCCAGTTGTATCCTGCCAATAATTATTCGGCTATGCTCAATGTAAGTCAAAGCATTTACGATTTTGGTAAAACCAATAAAAATGTAGCGTATGAGAAACAGAACAAAGAATTAACAGGATTTTCAATTGAACAATTAAAGCAAAAACTTTCAGGCATGATGGTTGGAAATTACTATTCCATCGTTTTTTTACAGGAAGCAATCCGCATCAAAGAGGAAGAATTAGCCACCCTGAATGAACATCTGAATTTTGTGCAGAAAAAAGAAGCCACCGGATCGGCTACCAAATATGAAATACTAACAACCAAGGTCAGAATCTCGGCTATTGAAAATCAAAAAACTGATTTAGTGACTGCGCTTCAAATCCAACAGAGCCAACTGAATTCATTTCTGGGTAAATCACAAGGAACTAAATTATTAGTAAAAAAGGAATTATTGTCCAATCAGATTTTACTGTCGAATGATTCGTTGTTTTCTTTTGCCTATGAACATAGAAACGAAATGAAAATAACCAGGCAGAAAGGTGCATTGGCAGATACCCGGCTAAAAATGGTGAATTCACAAAACAATCCATCCCTTAACTTCTTTGGTTCAGGCGGTTTAAAAAACGGTTATTTACCGGATATAAGTGTTTTAACGGCAAACTATGCGGTAGGGATTGGCCTTAAAGTTCCACTTTTTGATGCATCCCGTTCAAAATACAACAAAGTTATAGCACAATCGGAAATCAAGGGCAATGTAGAAGATACAGAACTAACACGCAGGTCAATTGTAAATGAAGTGGTTGAAAGTCGTTCAACAACAGAATCGGCATTAAAAAAAGTGTCACAATCCGAATTGCAGGTAGAACAGGCTCAACAGGCATATTCACTGGCTGAAACAAATTATCAGGCGGGAGCAATTACCAACCTGGATTTACTCGACAGCTTTACAGCATTAGCCGAAAGCAAATTATTTTTACTCAAAACCAGAATTGATTACTCTGCCAGCCTGCTGAAACTCAAATTAGCACTAGGCGAGCAGATTTATTGAAATTTAACAGCAATTCAATTTCAATATTTAGAGCTAGCCAATAACGGTTAGCTCTTTTTATTTAAAAAGTCCATTTTAGTTAAAGGTTTTTCAGTATATTTGAAGTCAGAAAAAACGATATCCAATAATGTAAAAATAAACTTTAAAAACGAACATGAAATGAAATCAAATTTAATAATTAAATGCTTTTTTATGAGTGCATTATTTTTTTCAGGATTAGAACTCCACGCACAGGACTGGCCGAATTTAGATCGATTTCGCGCACAGAATGCTACTCTTGGATTACCTTCTGAGGGAGATAATCGTGTAATTTTCATGGGAAACTCCATCACACAGGGTTGGATTGAAGCCCGTCCTGAGTTTTTTGCAAACCGCCCCTATATAAACCGTGGTATAAGCGGGCAGACAACACCGCAAATGCTGGTTCGTTTTCGTCAGGATGTTATTGCATTAAAACCAAAGGTTGTGGTTATACTGGCAGGTACAAACGACATTGCCGGGAATACAGGACCATCAACACTCGAAATGATTGAAGATAATTTAGCCTCCATGGCTGAACTGGCCAGTGCAAACGGGATACGTGTTGTATTATCTTCAGTTTTACCTGTCTATGATTACCCATGGAAACCGGGGTTGAAACCGGCAGAAAAAATAGTCACTTTAAACGCATGGATAAAACATTATTGTGATAAAATGGGTTTTATCTATTTAGATTATTTTTCGTCAATGGCAGATGAGCGCAAAGGAATGAAACCGACCCTGTCAAAAGATGGCGTTCATGCGAACCTGGAAGGATACAAGGTAATGGAACCATTGGTGGAAGCTGCTATTCAAAAAGCGTTGAAACAAAAAACAAAAAAATAGTATTCCATCATTCAGATTAAAATATTCTAATAAGTTTTGCTGAAATGAAATTGACTATATAAAAATATTAAGATGAAAGTATTATTCATTGGAGGAACAGGTAATATCAGTTCAGCTTGTTCGGAACTGGCAATTTCAAGGGGTATAGACTTATATCATTTAAACAGGGGACAAAGTGCCGGAATACGGAATGTACAGGGAATGAAAACAATCATTTCGGACATCCGTAATTTTGAAGAAACTAAAAAAGCACTGGATGGATATCAGTTTGATGTGGTGGTCGATTTTATTGCCTATTTGCCTGAACATATTCAGAATGACATTAGGTTATTTTCAGGCAGAACCGGTCAATTTGTATTTATCAGCTCGGCATCTGTGTATCAGACACCTCCCGACAGATTGCCTGTGACGGAAGATACGCTTTTAGAAAATCCATTTTGGGAGTATTCAAGAAATAAAATAGCCTGTGAAGAGTTATTGAGAGAAGCATATCGTTCTAGCGGATTCCCTTACACCATAGTACGTCCTTCGCATACCTACAGTAAAACCATGATACCTGTTATTGGCGGATATACCGTTCTGCACAGGATGTTACAAGGATTGCCGGTTGTGCTGCACGGTGATGGTACTTCCATATGGACCCTGACGCATCATACCGATTTTGCAGTTGGCCTTGTCGGCTTGTTAGGAAAACCGGAAGCAATTCATGAAGCTTACCATATTACTTCGGATGAATGGCTTACCTGGAATCAGATTTATCATATCCTGGCAAAGGAATTAAATGTATTTCCTCAGATAGTACATATTTCGTCGGAAATTATAGCTCAATATGATCAGGTTATTGGTGATGGATTGTTAGGCGATAAGGCACACAGTATGATTTTCGATAACTCAAAAATCAAAAAAACAGTTCCCGATTTTAATCCGGTCGTATCCTTTCAACAAGGGGCAAAAGAAATAGTAAAATGGTATCTTGAAAACACCCTTCAACATGAACCGGATAAAAGAATTAATCTATTCATGGATAGGATCATTCACGATTATACCAGTATCACATTGAAATAAGAGAGATGATATACAGTTAGTTATTTAAAAAGTAAATGAAAATTGATCATTTTATATAATCTTGTAACAATGACGTTTAGTTAAGGATATTGATTGAATCTTCACTTTGTGTCCGTTAGTTGACGGATTGTGTTTTGGTGTCTTTGGGGCTAATATATCTTGCCACAAAGTCACAAAGTCACAAAGTCACAAAGCATCACATCGAAGATTCCGATTTATCGAAAAAAAACGCTGACTATACGACATTGATTCTTGTAAGTTTAATGAGGTTAAAACGAATCGGGAGGGCATTTTAAATTTGAAATAGGTTTTCGGTATTAATAAGGATTATTCCGGTTTTAAAGTGTTGTAAGAGTCCGATTTGAAAATTAGTTTAATTCTTTACCCGACAAAAGATATAGAGCCTGTTTAAATTTTGAAGAAAGTATAATAAGATATGAATAAAGCAATTGGACTTATACTTTTCATTTTAATGCATTTTCTTTGCATCAATGCACAATCTTTTTCTGAAAATGAAATTATTGGAAAATGGTCAGTTGTACAAATAAATGTACTGACTAGACTCCCCGAAAATCAAAAAAAAGAGATTGAACAGTTGAAAGATGCATTTATGAGGGCAAAATTTGTATTTAATGATGATAATACCTTTGAGTTTGACTTTGAACTGGAAAAAATGCGTATACAGCACGGACACTGGAAATTCAATGATAAATCAACTTCAATTATCATACAGGAATGGAAAGATAAAGATACCAACAACTGGAAACTTATGGAAATTATTCCTGTAAGAGAAGGTTCTAAAATAATTTTCCAAATGCATAGCATATTCATTGATTTAGTGATGAATAAAGACTACTAAACATTACAACACGGTATATGATGGAAACGGCAGCTCAAATTATCACAGGTCTTATTGCTTTAGAACATTTGTATTTCTTATGGCTGGAAATGTTTGCATGGGATACTGCAGGCAGAAAGGCATTTAAAGATGTCATCCCTGATAATTTAGTTGAACCAACTAAAGGATTGGCCGCCAATCAGGGATTGTACAATGGTTTTCTTGCTGCCGGACTGATCTGGACCTTTTTTATATCGGATCTGACCTGGAAAACATACATAGCAATATTCTTTTTAGGATGTGTCATGATTGCAGGTATTTACGGTGGCATTACTGCCGGTAAAAAAATATTTTTTATTCAGGCAATCCCTGCAATTATTGCCATACTATGTATTTTATGGAGTTAGCTCATTTTTCAGGAAGGTGTAACATGGTTCTTCAACATGATTGATTTTTTTCAGTTGTAACGTTTTACCAGATTTCAAACAAACAAAACAAACACAAACTATAATTTAATTAAGCATGAAAAAAGGAATATTATTATTATCCATCCTTTGTCTTTTTTTTAATCTGAATGGCTATTCACGTGGAGGATTCGGTGGTTTCCGTTCATCAGGTCACAGTTTTCATTCTACACGAACAAGCAGCCACAGCATGAATGGAAAGCCGGCAGTTCATTCAGTAGGTACATCAACCCACACTAATTCAGTACGATCTTCAAATGCCACTCAAACAGGTTTTAATCACTCCGCCCGTCCTGTCACTTTTTACAGGAACAATCCGAGCTACAGGATGGTGAACAACCGGTATTATCCTGTATACCACCGCAGCCCGAATTTTTTATTGTGGTATTTTGTATTATCCAATAACAGAACACACAGGAATGATACTATCAGGGCTAAATCAAAGGAGGAACTGGATAAAAAAGTAAAATCAGTCAGTACATCATGGTAAATGAGTATGCTTTTTACGAATATCCATGGGCCGGATTGAATTTATAAAATACCAAGCCATTCTAATAATTGATAAACGTAATTGTTTATTTTCGTGCTTTTTAATTCAAAGAAAATGAAAAGATTTTTACTTCCTTTATTTTTATTGATTTCAACAGGTATGATCATATCGCAACAACGCGATTTGAATTATTATCTAATACAGGCCCGGAATAACAGTCCGTTGATACAGAAAAACAAGAACGACAATAAAATTATCGATCTGGATTTACATCAAACTGAACATATCCTGAAGAATCCGGTCATCAACCTGGAATCAACTCTCCTCTTTGCTCCTATCATTTCACATACAGCCTCTTCAAACCGGTTAGACCTTGTTTCAAAAGGATCGGACAATTATTCAGGTTATGATTTAGCAATTTCAAACGGAGGACAATATCAGGCATTTCTAACCCTGAAGCAACCACTGCTTGGTCGATCGAACTTCAGGGCTTATTCTCAAAAAGCAGCTATATCCGGTATGCAGAATGAAAATTCTATTGTTATGACCAGTCATGAGATGGAACAACTGGTGGGCTATCAATACATTTTGTGTGTCAGGTCTAAACTTCAGATGAATAATAATGTGCAGCTGATAATTCAACTTGACGACCAGTTGAATATCATGCACAAACTGATCGAAAATGCTGTTTTCAAACAAACTGACCTGCTGCTTTTACAACTCGAAAAACAGAATCTGGAAATCAATAAAAAATCATATGAAGATGATTACAAAAACAATATATTCGATTTGAATATCCTTTGCGGGATAAAAGATTCCACCCATGTAGATATACAGGAACCTGATTTGCAGCTAATGCCTGATATAAGTACCGGATCACACTTTATGACTTCCTATAAACTTGACAGCCTGGGAATCATAGCCGACCAGTCGTTACTATCTTTAAAATACAAGCCTCAATTAAATGTATTTGCCAATGCCGGTATGAATGCCATCTATTTACCTTCCATCAACAGGCTCGGTATCAGTGCAGGGCTTACTTTCATCTGGAATATTTATGATGGCAACCAGCGAAAATTTGAAAATGATAAATCAAAAATAAACATTCAGACCCTTCAATTTGAAAAGAGTCATTTTTTGACTCAACAGGGCATCAACAAAGATAAAATCAAAAATCAACTTTTATCCCTGGCAGAGAGAACAATTCTGATTGAAAATCAATTAAAACAATACGACAAACTTTATAAAGCCTATCAGGATGAACTGAATCAGGGTTTACTGTCGGTTATGGATTTTAAAAACCTGTTGAAAGACATCACTGCCAAAAAACAGGATTTCCTGTTATTAAAAATGGAGAAACTGATGCTAATCAATTCATATAATTACTGGAATTATTGATTTGCTTGCTTTAAAAAAAATGAATTAATCAATACATACTATGCGGACCATTTTATCCTTATTTTCATTATTCATTTTGTCATTGTTCCTTCATTCGTGTACAAAAAAAGAAGCAAAGGAAGTAGAACAGATACCTGTTGTTACTGTAAAAGTCTCACCTGTAACTTTCGGGAAAATTGACAACAAACTTACTTTTAACGGCAAAACCATTTACCTGAAAAAAAATCTGGTTGTTTCACCCTTATCAGGCTACATTCGAAAAATGTATGTTAAGTTTGGTGACACAGTAAAAAAGGGAGAAATATTATTCGAGATACAAACAAAGGAAAATAAGGCATTGGAAAGTTCGGATACCGGAAATATAGGAATAATTCATGTCTTGTCGCCTTCAAAAGGGGTAATCAGCACCTTAAATCTGACTGCTTCCGGCGCATATATTTTGGAAGGCTCCTCGCTTTGCACCGTGTCGGAAAGCAATGAAGTGATGGTACAGTTAAATCTGCCATTCGAATTTAATTCTCTGGTAAAAACAGGGACTGTATGTACTCTTGTTTTAGGTGAAGATACTAAATTTGAAGGTACGGTGTACCAGATACTTCCAACCGTCGACGAGGCGAATCAAACGCAGCAAATCCTGATAAAACCACATACAAAGAAACAATTACCTGAGAATTTAAACCTGGCAGTTGAAATTTTAAAAGCCAGGCATACGAATAGTTGTTTAATTCCACGAAATGCCATCATGACAAACGAAACCCAGACAGAATTTTGGGTAATGAAAGTTATCGGGGGCAAATTGGCTGTTAAGGTACCCGTATCGAAGGGAATAGAAAATGACAACCTGGTAGAAACTCTGGCATCCGGATTAAAAAATACCGATTTGGTCATCACAGAAGGCGCCTACGGACTTAATGACAGCACGGTGGTAAAAGTGATCAGGTAAAGCAGCATTGAGCGTTGAGCGTTGAGCGTTGAGCGTTGAGCGTTGAGCGTTGAGCGTTGAGCGTTGAGCGTTGAGCGTTGAGCGTTGAGCGTTGAGCGTTGAGCGTTGAGCGTTGAGCAAAGTGTAAAAATAAAGATTGATAAATTGGACCAAGGAAAGTCCGTTGAAATATATTGTTTGATTTGTAAGAAAGATATCCTGTATGGAAAAAATGTTTGTTCGCTTTAAAAGTCCGATAACAGTTATCTTACTGATTATTCTGATAGGTGGTGCATTCTCGTATCAAAACATGAAGACATCGCTTTTCCCGAACGTGACATTTCCAAAAATCAAAATCATTGCTCAGGACGGGGAACAACCTGTGGAGAAAATGATGGTTTTGGTTACAAAACCACTTGAAAATACCATAAAAGGAGTCGATAACCTGCAACTAATACGAAGTACCACCAGTCTGGGAAGTTGTGAAATTTCAGCTTATATGAACTGGAATTCGGACATTGACCTGGACAAACAACAGGTAGTATCACAGATTTCGCAGATAAAAAATGATTTGCCGCCCAATGTCCGCATTACGGTAGAAAAAATGAATCCATCCATTTTACCTGTTATGGGATATTCGCTTCAATCGGAGACCAAAGATCCGGTGGAACTTAAAATGATTGCCCAATATACCATTAAACCTTATTTATCACGTATTTCGGGTGTTGCTTCTGTACAGGTAATCGGCGGCAAGGAAAAAGAATACCGTATCATACTGGATGAAAGAAAATTAAATGTACTGAAAATAAATCCGCTGGACATACAGAAAATCCTTCTGCAAACCGATTTTATTAAATCAACAGGGTTCACAATGGATTATAACCGGTTGTACTTAACTGTAACGGATGCTACATTAAAAAACATTGACCAACTGGAGAATCTGGTCATCTTTGATAACGGGATTCGTAAAGTCAAAATAATCGACGTATCGACAGTGCAGGTAGCTGAACAAAATGAATATATCAGGATAAAGGCTGATGGTAAAAACGTGCCGTTGATTGCTGTGGTCAAACAACCCAGGAGCAATTTAATTGATGTGGCAGGCCAGGTTTCAGCAAAAGTGATCGAACTGAATAAAATACTCCCAAAAGGTGTTGAACTAAAACCGTATTACAACCAGGCAGAGTTTGTTAACGGAAGTATCCGCAGCATCATCGATGTACTATGGATAGGACTGGTACTGGCCATTATCGTGGTATTGCTGTTTCTACGTTCATATAAAGCAGGATCAGTATTATTGCTGACAATACCGCTTACATTGGCTCTCACGTTTATAACGCTGAAATTTATCGGGTTCGACTTCAATATTATGACCATTGGGGCAATTGCTGCTTCCATCGGTTTAATTATAGACGATGCCATTATCGTAGTAGAACAAATTCACAGAACCCATGAAGAATTTCCAGATAAAAAGCCTAAAGAATTAGTAGGGAAAGCCATTCATTTTTTATTTCCTTCCATGGTGAGCTCTTCACTGAGTACCATTGTTATCCTTATTCCGTTTGAATTGATGTCAGGTGTGGCAGGTGCATATTTTAAAATCCTGACCGAGACCATGATAATCACACTGATTTGTTCTTTTATTATTACCTGGCTTGGGTTACCTGTTATTTATCTGTTGTTTTCTAAAGATAAAGGGTTAACGGAAAATGCTGAAATACATCTTGTAAAGCACAGGCCATGGATTGAAGTATTCATCAAACGACCTTATATCAGCATTGCTTTTGTCGGGTTGTTAATCCTGAGTATGATACTCATATTGCCAAAATTACAAACAGGATTTCTACCTGAAATGGACGAGGGTTCTATTGTACTGGATTATAATTCGCCACCGGGGACATCACTCGAAGAAACCAACCGGATGCTGAATGAAGTGGATAAAATACTCGAAACAACACCCGAAGTGAAAACGTATTCACGCAGGATAGGAACACAAATGGGATTTTTTATTACCGAACCGAACAGGGGTGATTACCTGATTGAATTAAAAGCGAAGAGAACAAAAAAAACTGAAGAAGTTTCGAACGATATTCGTCTGCGGATTGAAAAAACGTTACCTGTATTGAAAGTTGATTTCGGACAGGTTATTTCGGACATGCTGGGTGATTTGATGAGCAGTGTTCAGCCGGTGGAAATAAAGATCTTTGGTGATAACAATCAAAAACTACAGGAACTTTCAAAACAAGTAGCCGACAGCATAAAAACAATTGATGGAACAGCCGATATTTTTGATGGAATAATAGTTGCAGGTCCTATGCTGAAAATATTACCCAAAGAAGAAAAGCTGAAACAGTTTGGATTGAATCCGGCTGATTTGCAGGCACAGATGGAAACTTATATTTCAGGGCTTGTGATTGGATCTATTCCCGAGAAAGAACAGCTGACCGATATCCGGATGATATTTCCACAAAATAATAAAACGCCAATCGAAAAAATGAAAGACGCCAGGGTGTGTACTTCTACCGGCGATTATATCCCTGTGAGTGAAATGGCCGATTTTAATATAGTAAGCGGAGTTACCGAAATTGAACGCGAGAACCTTCAAACCATGGGGGTGGTAACAGCACGGTTAAATGAGCGCGATTTAGGTAGTGTAATGACAGATATTAAGCAAAAGCTTTCTCATATCAGCCTGCCTCCCTCCTATCAGATAGAATATGGCGGATCGTATGCCGAGCAACAGAAGTCATTTGCCGAATTATTAAAAATACTGCTGATTGCTGCGCTATTGGTTTTCACGGTCGTGTTGTTTATGTTTAAAAGCCTCAAACTTTCATTAATTGTCATCTTTGTCAGTTCGCTGGGTGTTGTGGGAGGAGTAGCAGCCTTGTTTCTGACGAATACCCCTCTGAATGTGGGAAGTTACACAGGTTTAATCATGATTGTAGGTATTATTGGTGAAAACAGTATTTTTACCATTCAACAGTTCTTATATGAATTGAAAAAAGCGTCTGTCAACCAGGCTTTGGTATATGCCATATCAGCCAGGTTGCGACCTAAATTAATGACTGCAACAGGTGCCATTGTTGCACTTATCCCCCTGGCACTGGGTATCGGATCAGGAGCACAGATGCATCAATCCCTGGCTATTGCCGTTATTGGCGGTCTTATCATTGCCTTGCCACTTTTATTGATCGTCTTACCCGGATTACTAAAAGTTTTCACAAAAAAAGAATTGGAACCGGTTTATTAATTATTCTGCAACTTTCTGATTCTTAAATTGTTTTATATGTAAAACAATATAAAATCATGAAAGCCTTTAAAATTGGTTTCAGTATATTTATTTGCCTGTTGATTCTGGCTGCTATGATTTATACAAATTACGGCGGCTTTTCTACCGTTCAATTCCAAATCAAAAAAGAAGGTGGTGAAACCCTGGTGTACAGGAATGTCAAAGGTCCGTACAGTAAAACAGGTGATGAGATCAGCAAAATAAATAACGATCTGGAAAACAGGTTTAATATTGAAACGCTTAAAAAGTTTGGTATATATTACGACAATCCACAAATAATTGAAAAGAACAGACTACGTTCCGAGGCCGGTTGTATTGTAGAGAAAACCGATTCCATCCGGCTATTCAGATTAAAGGCAAATTACAATATTAAAGTCTACCCTGTAAAGGATTATATTACTGCTGAATTCCCATACAAAGGACGAATATCCATCATGATTGGCATGATGAAAGTATACCCGGCATTGATGAAATATGTAAAAGCAAACGGATTTACTGAAACAGGGCCTGTCCTTGAAATTTATGATATGCCAAATAATAAGATTCTATACAGGAAAGAGGCAGTAAAAAGTTCCCTGTGAACTTAACAATAACAAATCCCCAATCAGGACATGCAGGCGCATGTCTTTTTTTATTGTTTAAATTCATATTGTAAATATGATGATTGATTACTGCTTAAATTTGTAAAAGTTCTCACACATGCTTATAGAATAGTGATTTGTATACCAGAGGATATTTATTATATTCCATGTAAATCAGATACTACACCATCAAAAACTTCAATTAATATAATAAATTAGAATATAATATAAATTATTAATCCAAAAAAACATCCTGTTGTTTAACAAATAAAAAACAATTTGCAAAGCAATATAATTACTAAATTAAACAACTGGAAAAATGAAAACTCAAATCGGAATTAAACCGGAAGATTCAGTTCAGGTAGCAGATGCGTTGAACAAACTTTTATCTGACGAACATGTTCTGTATATCAAAACAAGAAATGCTCACTGGAATGTTGTGGGACCTGACTTTGCGGCCCAGCATAAATTCTTTGAAAGCCAATATACCGACCTCGAAGAAATGATTGATCAGGTAGCTGAACGAATCCGAGCCATAGGTCATTATACAATTGGCACCATGGAAGATTTTCTTAAACTCACCCAATTAAATGAGAAATCAAATGACAAAAATGACAGCCTGAGTTACATTAAAGATTTATTGTCTGACCATGAATCGGTGATTATCGAACTACGGAAAAATGTACTAAGGTTTGCAACAGAGTGGCAAGATATGGGAAGCAGTGATTTTATCACAGGCTTAATGGAAACCCATGAAAAAATGGCATGGATGCTGAGGTCACATTTACATTAAATCTACTTTATCAAAGATTTGTTTATACAATTCAGGGACTTGCATGAGCAAGTCTCTTTTTTTGTCAATAAATACACCATTTTAGTCAAATAAAACACTGTTTTTAAAGCGGAATAACTTAATTTTGGACATTAAAAAATTCAGGTCATCTTATAGCATTTATTCCACTAAACATATTATTCATGAAAACTAAATTTATTATTCCCGCCCTACTGCTTTCTACCTTTATGCTCCCGGCTGAAAGTTTGAATCTGAAAGTAACCAATCCCAATAAAGTTGAAGTTCAAAACGCCCCGGTAGTTTTGGTTTTGGACAAGTATAAAGATATCCCTGTAAAAAAACGTATTGCTCTGGCTGTTTTTGTTGACGGAAAACAAATAAGCAGTCAACTTGACGATCTGAACAATGATGGAACCCCCGACGAACTGGTTTTTCTGCTTACCATGCAAAGGAAACAAACACGACAAGTAGTCATCAAAACAATTCTTCCCGATCAACGCGATAGTTTTCCTGTGGAAGTGTATGCTGACCTGATCACCAAAGAAAAAAAAGGTCCCAAAGTGTTTGTTCGTGAAGCATCGTCCACTAAAAACGATATGTACAATGCCATGTACCATCACGGAGTTGCCTTCGAATCGGCATTAATCGCTTACCGCATTTATTTTGATAATAAAAGTACAGTGGATGTTTATGGGAAAAAGAAAAAGCAGCTTGAGCTGGCTGTTACAGGCTGGTATCCTACGGATAAGCAACTGGAAGCAGGCTATGGCGACGATATCCTGCAGGTATTTGGTCTGGTGGGTGTAGGCTCTGTAAAAGGTTGGGATGGAAATAAAGCAACTCATATCGATCAGTTTGATAAACGCACCCAACGAATTGTAGCTACCGGCAAGCTGCGTACTGTTGTGGAAAACGAAGTAAATGGCTGGCAATATGAGGGAAAGAAAATAAACATGACAGTGCGCTATATCATGTATGCCCGCCACAGGGATGTAGTTGCCGAAGTACGGGCATCTGAGAATATCAACTTTCTGGCTACCGGCGTTCAGCAAACAGGAAGAGGCCCGCTTTCAAACGATACAAAAGGATTGGTTGGTTCGTGGGGAACTTATTATCCGGTCACCGATAGCATCAAATTTGCCAAACAAACTGTCGGGCTAGGCGTATTTGTCCCTTCGGCTTCCATTATAAAACAGGTGACGGATGGCTCCAACAACCTGATATTGATGCCATATCACAAAGGAGAAACATTGCGATTCAACCTGACTGCCGCTTCACGGAAGGAAGAAAACACTCCATTCACTTCAGAAGTTCCTTTTTTCAGTTACCTCAAACAATGGTCAACATCCCTGGAACCTGTTGTGATAAAATAACCGGAAGAAGTAAGAGAATAAAAAAAAACTCCCTGCAAATAATTCAATTTGCAGGGAGTTTTTTAATATGTCAGTAACCAACTATCAGTCAATTAATTATTTACCCCAGTATTTTTTGGGAGCATCATCTGTTTTTGGAGTACGCGATAAGACCGGTCTCGTACTATCGGGTCTTGTTGGCTTGGCAAAGCGTCTTTCACCATCACCCGAAGGTGCATTGTTTGTAGCACCTATGGATCCTCTACCCGATTTTCTGGCTTTACTGGTAACCACTTTTTTTGCCTTTACTTTCCTTCCTGCGATTTCCGGCATACTCTCACCCGGATAAGGATGATCTGTTATTACAGGAATCTGAATGGAAATCAGCTTTTGAATGTCACGCAGGTATTCAAATTCTTCAGAATCACAAAACGATACTGCCTTTCCTTCGAGTCCTGCCCTACCCGTCCGTCCAATGCGGTGAACGTAAGTTTCAGGAATGTTTGGAATCTCATAATTAATCACCAGGTTCAGGTTGTCAATATCAATTCCGCGGGCAGCAATATCTGTAGCCACCAATACGCGGGTTGTCCTGTCTTTAAAATTACGCAAGGCATTCTGACGTGCATTCTGCGATTTATTTCCATGAATGGCTTCCGCTTTAATATGGGCTTTTTCGAGCATTCGTTGCACTTTATCAGCACCATGCTTGGTACGGGTAAAAACAAGTGCTGTAGCTATCGATTTATCTTTCAACAAGTGGATCAGCAAATCCTTTTTATCGGATGCATTCACATAGTACATTTCCTGTTCTACAGTCTCAGCAGTAGTGGAAGCAGGCGTAACCTGAACTTCTTCCGGATTGGTGAGGATTGTACTTGCCAATACACGAATTGAATCGGGCATGGTAGCCGAAAAGAATAATGACTGACGTTTAGCAGGAATCAGCTTGATCAGTTTTTTTACATCGTGTATAAAACCCATATCAAGCATACGGTCGGCTTCATCCAGTACAAAAATACTGATATCACCCAATTTCACATAACCCTGGTTGATTAAATCCAACAATCGTCCGGGAGTTGCTATCAGTATATCCACACCCATTTTGAGTGCACCCACCTGTTGGCTTTGAGGTACTCCCCCAAAAACAACTGTGTGACGCAAATTCATAAATCGCCCGTATGCAGCAAAACTTTCTCCAATCTGGATAGCAAGTTCACGTGTGGGGGTAACTATTAGAGATTTTATTTTTCTGGGAGCACGGTCGTTTCCTTTATTTAAATGCAAAAGTTGTAATATTGGAATTGCAAAGGCTGCCGTTTTACCGGTTCCTGTTTGTGCGCATCCTAATAAATCCTGGCCTTTAAGTACTATTGGAATTGAAATTTCCTGAATGGGAGTTGGTTGGGTATAACCTTCGTGTGTAAGAGCGTTTAAGATCGGCTCAATAAGATCTAATTTATCAAATGTCATAGAATATTACACGCATCCGCTCTTCTTTCACAAGTTCTTACTATTTACCTGACGGAGTACGATTTTGTGCAAAGATACGGAAAATAAGCCGAGGAGAAAAATTTGTTCCGTGAAACACGTTCCGCGTTTCGCGTTTCGTGTTTCGCGTTTCGTGTTTCGCGTTCCGTGTTCTGCGTTCTGCGTTCCGTGTTCTGTGTTCTGTGTTCCGTGTTCTGCGTTCCGTGTTCTGCGTTCCGTGTTCCGCGTTCTGCGTTCCGTGTTCCGTGTTCCGTGTTTTGCGTTCTGCGTTCCGTGTTCCGTGTTCTCCGTTCCGTGTTCTGCGTTCCGTGTTCCGTGTTCTGCGTTCCGTGTTCTGTGTTCTGTGTTCCGTGTTCCGTGTTCCGTGTTCCGTGTTTTGCGTTTTGCGTTCTGTGTTCCTGAATCTTGTTTACTTTTCTGTAAACCTATTTCAGGACAAGACACTTTCATAATCCTGAATTTTGTTTACTTTTCTGTAAACCTATTTCAGGACAAGACACCTCTTACCTCTTACTCCTTACCTCTTACCTCTCCTTACCTCTTACCTCTTACCTCCTACCTCTTACCTCTTC
>Ga0302215_10001124_pt1 | contig 19431 bp, 22 predicted proteins | sample II_Fen_N3_1_FD_194580 | JGI IMG/M metagenome (GOLD analysis project Ga0302215, IMG submission 194580) | Peat permafrost microbial communities from Stordalen Mire near Abisko, Sweden - II_Fen_N3_1 | ecosystem: Environmental > Terrestrial > Soil > Wetlands > Permafrost | place: Sweden: Abisko...
TTATGCTTGGAGAATCTCGAAGCATAAAGTTCTTACTAGACGTTCTGCGGCGATTGAAACTCTTGGCGCGGCCACAGTGCTTTGTACGGATAAGACTGGCACTTTGACTATGAATAAAATGGAATTAAGTCGTCTATATGCCAAAGATTCATTTTGTGAATTAAACGATCTTAATCCCGGTAGTATACCTGATCATTTTAAAACATTACTTGAGTATGGAGTTTTAGCTAGTCAAAAAGATACCTTTGATCCAATTGAAAAAGAATTAAATAAAATGGGCGGACTGTATCTTAAAAATTTTATTAAAGATGATTTTGATTTAATAAAAGAATATCCTCTTTCTAAAGAACTTTTGGCTTTATCTCACGCTTGGCGTTTAAATAATAATGAATTGGTTATCGCTTCAAAGGGCGCTCCTGAAGCAATTTTAAATTTATGTCATGCCAGCGAAGATAATAAGCAAGAAGTTTTACAAAAAGTAAAAGAAATGGCCAGTCAGGGTTTAAGGGTTTTAGGGGTTGCTAGAGCAGTGTCTACTCTAGAAGTATTGCCTAATGATCACCATGATTTTGAATTTGAGTTCATTGGATTGCTTGGCTTTGTTGATCCGATTAGAGAAACAGTTCCAGGGGCAGTCAAAGAGGCTTATGACGCTGGTATGAGAGTAATAATGATAACGGGGGATTATCCTGGCACGGCTCAATTTATAGCTCAAAAAATTGGTATTAAAGATACGGAAAAATATTTAACCGGGGAGGATTTAGAAAAACTGAGTCCTCTTGAGTTAAGAGAAAAAATAAAGACGGTTAATATTTTTGCTCGAGTCGTGCCAGAGCAAAAACTTTTGATTGTTAATGCACTTAAAGCTAATAATGAAATTGTGGCCATGACGGGTGATGGTGTTAATGATGCTCCGGCTTTAAAATCCGCTCACATCGGTGTGGCCATGGGAAAAAGAGGAACCGATGTCGCCAGAGAGGCTTCATCACTGGTATTATTGAACGATGATTTTTCATCGATTGTAGTGGCGGTACGTTTGGGGCGGCGGATTTATAACAATTTAAAAAGAGCCATGGGTTATATTTTGTCTGTTCACGTACCAATTGCTGGTATGTCTATATTGCCATTGGCTTTTGGTATGCCAGTGATGTTACTCCCGGCTCATATTGCTTTTTTGGAATTAATTATTGACCCAGCTTGTTCAACAGTTTTTGAATCAGAAAAAGAAGAAAAGGATATAATGAAGAAACCGCCCAGAAATTTAAAACAGCCAATGTTTAATTTTAAAACCGTATTAATAAGTCTTTTGCAAGGATTAGGTGTTTTGGTGGCAACTTTTGCCTTGTTTATGTTTGCCATTAAATCTGGCAGAAGCGAAAACGAAGCTCGTTCCTTTGTTTTTGTATCTCTTGTCCTAGCGAATTTAATGCTGATTGTTATTAATTTGTCTTGGAGTAAAAATATTCATAGAATAATTTTATCGGCTAATAAAATTTTATTTATGGTTTTTACTGGAGCAATATCATGTTTGTTGGTAGTTTTGTATGTACCATTTTTTGCCGGTCTATTTAGACTTGCTCCGCTCAGTGCAAAAGATCTTTTGTTGGTTGGTGTCGCGGTGTTTGTCAGTTTAGCTTGGTTCGAAATATTAAAGTTATTAAAAGATAAATTAAAATTACAATTGGGCTAACCGAGATTTATAATAGTGTAACTTTCAATTAACTTTTTTAAGGACAATCTTTTTTATTTGCCAAGTGTTTATATTCAAGCATAACAAGAGTATAATTAGAAAATAGAGATTAATTTTGATAAATAATAATTATTTATTTATGAGCATAAATTGGAAAGATGTTTTTAAATTTTTATCTGGAGCATTTTTTGTCACAGCGGGGGCTAGTTGGTATTTTTCCTGGATTGGTATGACTGTTCCATTTTCATTCTTTGGATTCTCAGGAATGACACCAGAATTTTTATTTTATCGAGGATTTTTACATTTAGCACTTTTTCTTTTTTCTTTTTATTTTGGATTTATAAGAAAATAATAATATGAAAAGATTTTGGCAATATTTTGCTCTCGAATTTATTATAATTTTTATTGTTAGTTCGGCGGGCTACTATGTTTTGCATGTGCCCTTTAACTTTCCAAACATTTTCTCTTCATCTGTGGTCTCAGGGGCAATTATTGCCTACGCCTTACAATTATTTTTTAAAGGCAAATAACTTATATGAAATATTTTTATAAAATTTTACTTAGTTTAGCTATTCTATTATTGTGTCAAACGCCAGTTTTGGCTCAAGGTGCTATTACCGATTGGTATATTAAAGATCTTCAAACTCAAATTATTGTTAATAATGATTCTAGTTTGGATATTACCGAAAACATCTTGGCTGATTGTGGAAATTTACCAGACAAACATGGAATTTTTAGAGTCCTGCCTAAAAATTACAAGACCGTAAATGGTGATTTTGTTTTACCAATTAATTTAGTAAGTATTACCGGTAAAGATGGTGAACCTATAAAATATTCAGTTTCTTCTGACGCCAATACGATAACTTATAAAATTGGTGACCCCAACATTTCCGTTATTGGTGAAAATTTTTATCAAATAAAATATCATGTTAAAAATGCTGTCAGAACAGAAAACAAAAATTTTGATGAATTATATTGGAATGTTTTAGGGAATTATTGGGATTTAGAAATTGATAATTTTTCCGCTCAAATAGTTTTTCCAAATGAAATAGGTAAAAATAATACTCAAGTTTCTTATTACACTGGGACTTTAAATTCAAAAAATTCTAATTTAGCTGTTTACGATTGGACTAGTGATAATGTTTTATCGGTGCAAAGCAATCAAGCTTTGATTAAAGGAGAGGGAATTACTATTTCTGCCGCTTTTCCGAAGAATATTATTAAAGCTTATCAGTTAACTTTTAAAGATAAGTATGGTTTTTCAATTGGCGATATATTTTTGTCTTTATTATTTCCAATTTTAACGTGGATAATGTGTTTTTTGTTTTGGAAAGGAAGTCAAAATAATTTTGATTCCAATAAAACAGTCGTACCAGAATTTGAAATTCCAGAAAATCTAACCCCAATTGAAATGGGCAGTATTATAAAAAAGGGTCAATTGAATAAAAATTCGATTGCAGCGACCATTATTCATTTAGGGGTATTAGGTTATTTAAAAATTGAAAAAGTGGAGAAAAAGATTTTGTTTGTTGATACTTCTGAATTTAAAATAATTAATACTGGCAAATTGGCTTCAGCTGACTTAAATGAACTGGAAAAATATATTTTAGCGACTATTCTTGGTTCAACTAAGGAAGTGAACTTGAAAAATATTGGTTTAACTATTTCAAGTAAGTTTATGGAAATATCTAAAAAATTATTAGATAATTTAATCAGCCAAGAGTTAATCAATAAGAATCTTAAACAAGGACGAGAACTCATGATGTTTGGCTCCATCTTTTTATTTGTTGCCTTAATTGCTTTTGCTTTTAATTCATTCTCACCGATTATTCTCGGGTTACTAGTATCAGCGGTTATAGTTTTTGGCTTTTCTTTGGCAATTAAGGATCTAACTTTAAAGGGGGCAGAACTCGAGTGGCGAATTAAAGGTTTTAAATTATATATGGAAACGGCCGAAAAATATCGTTCTCGGTTTCAAGAGCAAAACAATATTTTAGATAAATTATTACCGTATGCCATTTTGTTTGGTATTACTAGGGAGTGGCTAAATAAGTTAAAAGATATTTATGGGGAAGAATATATGAATAATTATTCACCATCTTTTATGGTGGGTAATTACGGCTTAATTGGCTTTAGTGGTTTAGTGGATACAATTACTAGTGTGTCTAATGATATTTCTAACGGGGTCGCTTCAGCTATTAGCAATAACACCTCTTCGTCATCATCTGGCTTTGGCGGTGGCGGCGGTGCGGGTGGAGGAGGAGGCGGTGGTGGCGGTGGTGGTTGGTGATTTAAAATAGCTAAACCTTTAGATTGACAAAAGTATACTAATATGGTATACTTTTTTTGTTGTAGTTCGCTAACAAATAAGATTAAATTTGATTAATTACCAAGCTCATCAAAACAAGGTGTGTTTAGTAATTAATCAAATAATAATAATCTTTAAAACAATTAAATTATGAAAAAAGTTTTAGCTTTTATCAGTGCTTTCTTCTCTAATCCCAAAAATGATATTAAAAAAAGTGTAGCTCAAATTGATGATCTGCAAAGAGAATTGGAGAAAATTAATTACATGCCAAACAAAGTGGAAGCGATTGTGAGATTGTTTCAGGTAATTTCCCCGATTCAAGATACTGGTGGTTTTGCTTCTTTAATTAGTAAATTACAGAAAAAAAATTATGGTCAATTAGATCAAGTTATCGAAGCCCTGGAAACACTTCAAAAACACTTCACTAATGCTGGACGATCGATTTATGGATTCAATCGTACAAAAGAAGGTGAAGCAGTTACTGCTGAAAAAGTTTATTTAGGTAATGTGCATGGGGTTTGGACTAAACCAGCTTCTTATTGGTTAGAAAAACAAGAAGAATTTAAAAAAGATATTCGTGAGGATTTATCCAGAGATCCTGAAAAACCAATTACAACCTGGTATTGCATCCACGATTATCAAGCCGCTAATTTTGTTAAAAGTCACGTTGACGGAATTTTGATGCAAATTTTGGTAATCAGAAAAGCTGCCTAAAATTTGTCAGTTAAACTAAGGAAGTCTAGTAATAGCCTTCCTTTTTTATTTTTAAAAATACATCTTAATGCTTTCTTAATTTTTCTCCGGTATGCTTTAAAGATATTTAATTTTATTAATTAATAAATATATGCCTAATAAAAATGCTAATAGCCGCGTGATTCATTTTGAACTTCAAGCGGATAATATTGAAAGAGCTAAAGAGTTTTATCACAAATTATTTGGTTGGAAAATAGAGCAGATAATGACAGCCAAGGAAGGTGGCATGGATTATTGGGGGGTTACAACTGGAGCTGATGGGACGCTAGGAATTAACGGTGGTTTGTATAAAAGACCAGATGATAATAAACTTAACACCTACGACTGCACTATTTTGGTAGTTGATATTGATCAAGCTATAAAAGATGTTAAAGCCAACGGAGGTAAAGTTTTGATGGAAAAGTCAGAGATGCCGGATGTTGGTTTTTTTGCTAGATGTCTTGATTCTGAAGGAAATATATTTGGTTTAATGCAGTCAACTGGTTGGCAAGCTCACTAAGTAAATAATTAATAATTTATATACCCCTATGTCGAAAAAGAAATTTAAGAAGTCATATTTAGTTGGTTTAATTTTAGTGTTATTGATTATTATTTTTGCTAGCGTAGCTGCTTATAAAAATAGTAGTAATTCCAATCAAGTCGGAAAATTAGATAATTTTGCTCAGTGCTTAAAAACTAAAGGGGTAATTTTTTATGGTGCTTTTTGGTGTCCTCATTGTCAGAATCAAAAAGCTTTGTTTGGTTCTTCCCAAAAATACTTACCTTATTTTGAGTGTTCCACGCCAGATGCTAACGGACAATTAGCCGTTTGTACGGAAAAAAATATCAGTGGTTATCCAACTTGGGTATTTCCTGATGGTAGCATTCAACCAGGCGAAGTTGATTTAAATACCTTGGCCCAAAAAAGTGGCTGCACTTTACCTCAATAATTTTATGAATAACAAATTAAAATTTATTAAGACTTCTAACATCGAACCAGTAGCTGATTTTATGGCTGGCCAAATAATAAAAGAACTAGCAGAAGGGCGTCATGTTTTATGGTTTATTCCGGGTGGTTCAGCAATTAACGTGGCTGTTCTAACGGCTAAAAAAATTACAAAACATGATCATCATAATTTAACGGTCACTCTAACGGATGAACGATATGGCCCCTTTGGTCATAGTGATTCCAATTGGCAACAATTAGATGAAGCTGGATTTATTTTGCCTGAAGCAAAACTAGTGCCAGTCTTAGCTGATTTTAGTTTTTTAGAAAGTACTAAAATTTTTGCAGCTAATTTAAAGAGAGAGTTAACCGAGGCAGATTATATTATTGGTTTATTTGGAGTGGGGCTTGATGGCCATACCGCTGGTATTTTGCCAAATAGTCCGGCCGTTTTCACTAAAGAACTAACCTGTGCTTATGATAATGGTAACTTTAAGAGAATTACAATAACCCCACAAGTGATTGCTTATTTTAATGAGGCGGTAGTTTTTGCTCAGGGCGAAGCTAAATGGCCCGTGTTAAAACAACTAAATCAAAGTCTTGAAGTAACTAATCAGCCGGCTCAAATTTTAAAAACCATAAATAAATTAACAATTTTTTCGGACTATAAAAATTAATTATATGAAAATAGCAATTAGTGGTCTAGGTCGGATGGGCGGGCAGATTGCTCGTAAATTAATTGAAGGTGGAGAAATGGTGATTGCTCATAATCGAAGTTTTGAACCAATCAAAGAGATGGTTCTTTTGGGGGCAACACCTGCTTATTCTCGTGAAGAACTCGTTAGTGCCTTTCAAGGAGATACTGTGATTATTTGGCTGATGGTTCCAGCGGAAGTAGTTGATGCTGAATTAAAGGAATGGTTAAATATTGTGCCTCGTGGCAGTATTATTATTGATGGTGGCAATTCCGATTTTAGAAATACTAGTGAGCGAGCTAAATTAGTGTCAGCTCAAGGTTCAAGTTTTATAGACATTGGAACTAGCGGTGGTGTTTGGGGTTATCAAAATGGTTTTTCACTGATGGTTGGTGGTAACCCGAAATCTTTTGAAATTATTGAACCAGCTTTAAAAATATTAGCCAATCCAGAAGGTGATTACAAATTTTTTGGTGAATCAGGTTCTGGGCATTACGTTAAAATGGTTCATAACGCGATTGAATATGGCATGATGGAAAGTTTAGCTGAAGGTTATCGCTTATTAAACGAAGGGACTTATAAGCATTTAGATTTAGTGTCTGCTGGCGAAGTTTGGCAGCATCACAGCGTGATTACTTCATGGCTTAATGAATTGTCACGCGATGCCTTAAAAGATAATCCAACGCTTGAAGGCATCGCTGGTTACGTAGCTGAATCAGGCGAGGCTCGTTGGGCACTTGAAGTCGCTGATCAACATAAAATTAGTTTGCCAGCTATTCAAGCCGCTTTTGAAGTTCGTCTTAAATCACAACAAGGTGAAGTAAATTTTGCGACTAAATTACTTTCCGCCATGAGGAATGCCTTTGGTGGTCATCAGCTTAATAAATAAAACGGTTTAGGTATTCTCTTGACTCAAGTATATTAATCTGTTAAAGTTCAACAGTTAAATTTAGGACGTTAAAATAAAAAAAACAGAACCAAATCATGAAAAAGGTATTTATTATTGTTTCGGATAATATCATTGCTAGCTATTTGGCCGGGATTGTTAAAATCCTTTCACCGAAAAGTGAAATATATTTTAGTGAAACCGGTAAAGAAGAGGCTTCATTAATTATTTTAGATAGTCAGAAGACCTTGCAATCCCTTTCTTTAGAAGATAACAAAAAAGTGATTATTTTTTCAAAGAATCATAGTTTTGTGATGAATTCAGTTGTCTCGGGTTTAGATGTTATTTTACAAAGCCGGGATTTTTCTAGGGAGTTAGAAAGAATATTAATCAAAAGAAAATTAGTTTAAAACTAAGCAAAACAAAAATGGAAGCAATTAATGCCTCCATTTTTTTATTTCCTTTTTACTCTTTTAAGTTTATAGAGGGATTTAGATTTATTGGTAATTACCAAAATAGTTAGTACGGCGATATATGAAGAGATGACGGCGCTGGGAATTTTGTAAAAGTTTCCGTAGCTGACATCAATAATTAATAAACCGGCAACTAGAGCGGTCCAAATAAAAACAAAAGCTTCACCCGGATGACTTTCTTCATGACGATCATACCAACGCTCGAATTCTTTGTTACTGACATAGATTGCTAAGACACCAATATAAATACTAGAAACTGTATCGAGTGCTCCATCTATAGCGTTGCCATAGAGAAAATCAATAATGATTAGAATAAAAAAAATGAAAGTCCAAGCATTTATTATTTTGCGCCAGAAACTAAAATTATGTTTTACCCAAAGTTTTTGTAGTTTGTTCATATGGTTAAGATGATAGCATGAAATATCTTTAGTTATCAATTTAATTGCTAAAGCGGGCAAAAAAGATTATTATTTAGATATATAATTTAGCTTATTTATAAAATTTTATGTCGGAAAAAATCGAAGTATCATTAAGTCCCCAAACAATTAAAACTATTTTACTTATTGCCGTGGGTATTCTTTTCATTTGGCAGTTATCGGATATTGTTATTTTGATGATTACGGCGATCATGGTCGCAGCGGCTTTAAATCCAGCGGTTAAGTGGTTAAATAAAAAGTTATCAATTACTTTATCAGCAGCCTTAGTAGTCATCGGTTTAATCTTACCTTTAATTTATGTGATTGGAGCGGTTATTCCTAATTTTATTAGTCAGTTTCCGGCTATCTTAGATCGAGTTAACATTGCCTTAAATAGCGCTAGCTTTTTACCACCATTTTTAAAACAACTAGATTTTTCTCAGTATTTTCAAAATAACAGTGCCTACTTACTCGACTCAACTAAAATTATTGGTAATTTTTTATTTGAAACAATTACTTTTATTTTTTTGGTGTTCTACTTATTAATTGACGGGGAAGCGTTGCATCGTTTAATCTCGATGTCTATTCCAAATCATAATCGAGAACGAGTGGAAAAAATTTCAAATGAACTAACTAGGATTAGTGGTCAATATATTAGAGGCAATCTCTTTATTTCTTTAATTTGTGCTTCCGTAACTTTTATCGGTTTATTCTTACTTGGCATTCCATATGCTTTACCACTAGCCATTTTAGCTGGCGTTCTTGATTTATTGCCACTAATTGGTAGTACAATTGGAGCAATTCCTTCAATTATTCTAGGTTTTACAATTTCACCTATAATTGGTTTGTTAACTATTGCCCTATTTGTGGGTTATCAGGAAGTGGAAAATGATATTTTAGCCCCAGCGATTTATAATAAAGTTTTAAATTTATTACCTTTTTTAAGTTTTATAGCTGTAATTATTGGTTCAGTTTTATTTGGTGTGGCTGGTGCTTTCTTGGCCTTGCCAATTGCCGCGGGAATTCCCACGATTATTAAGTCTCTAGAAAAAAATATTGAAGTGATGGATGAAGCATCAAAATAACTCTAATTTAAAAAAACAGGTAGATAATTCCTGTTTTTTTGTATAAAAATGACTATTGACTAATATGAGTTTAAGTTGTAGTATGCGTTTAGAACTTTAAAAATAGAATTTAATTTAAAACAAAATGAGATGGATGGAAAATTTTTAGAAAAAATTGCACACGGAAATTATTCCGATGAAGAAATTAAGGCCGCTTTTGCTGCTATTTCATCAGAAGAATTAGTTAAACATTTGGATTATTTTATTGATTCCCAAAAGGAATCAAGATTAGTTAGATTGTTATCTAAAAAATTAGTTTTAGGGATTAAACCTAAAGATTTAGCTGGTAATTTACTAAAATTTATAGAATACCAAAAATCTGATGACCAAGACGTTCAAGAGTTAGCCAGTGAATTAGCTCATAAAAAAACTGAAGAGCAAGAACTGATTAATAACCTCGAAGCTTTATTTGATTATCAGGCTTCTGACGATAAAGATGTTAGAAGATTAGCCGGTGACTTAATTTTAAAGATTAGTCCGGAAAAAATAATAAATAAACTAGCCTATTTACAGGAAGTTAGAGAATCAAGAAGTCTCTATGCTAGACGGTTATCGGCTAGGGTTATTCGGAACATTCAAATTCCCGTTAGTCAGCAAAAGGTTAACGAGATTCTTAGTATGATTATTTAGAAAAAACAGAGAAGACCGACGTAAAGCCGGTCTTTTTTCTAAATTCTTAGCTATTGACTAATGTTAATTTATATTGTATCATTTTAAGGCATTATTTTAGTGCTAAAAGTATTTTAAAAAATAAATTTAACCATAAAAATAGGAGGAAAAATCATGGAAAGTCTAGTTGGAAAAATTATTGTCTCTGAGTTTGTTACGATTTCGCAGTTAGATAGGCTCTTTTTGGAGATGTCGGCTAGCGAACAAGCTAATTTAGCAATTTATTGCGTTGGTTTGCAAGAATCGACGAATCCGGAAATTCGTGAATTTGGTTTAGCTCGTGCGGCCAATATTCAGGAAAAAGAAATTATTCATTGTTTCTCAGCTTTGTTTGAACTGAAAAAGTCACATCAACAAGCTGTTCGTGATTTAGTTAGCGACTTATTTGATCGGATTTCTTCAGCTGGTTTAGTTAGCCAACTGGGAGAGCTTATTGACCTCGTTCGGTCACCTTACTCTTTTGTTAGGGGTGAGGCGGCAAAGTTACTAAATAAAATTGATTCAATATCGTTGATTGGTGAATTTGATTACTTAGTAAAACTCGAAGATGACTCCGATAGTGATGTCAGGGGGACGGCTAATGTTTTGATTTTAAAGATAATAAACGCCTGGCCACTCGAAGAAAAAGTTAAACATTATAATTTTGCAGTTAAAATTCAAAAATCACATTACGAAGAGTTTCAGCTGGCTGGCAATTTGCTAGCTTTACAAATTATTGAAACCTGGGAGCCGGAAAGACAACGAGAGTTGTTAACCTATTTTATCAAGCTTACGCAATCTGATTCATTTGAGATATCCGAACTGGCTGCCTCTTTAGCCTTAAAAGTTTTATCTGGATTATCCAAGATGGAACATTTTAGATATCTGGACTATCTGACCAGTTTTAATTATTATGGTAATAAAGTTTTGCGTCGGGCTTTCCGGCACTTAGCTTTAATGACGCTAAATTTTCTTGATGAAGAGTGTTTACCAAAATTTGCTTTGTTTTTATTACAGTGCCTCGAAGGCCGTGATCCTAAAGATCGGACTATTGCCTGGAAGTTATTGCTGGAAATTAATCCAAATAAATTGCCGGTTCAGGACTTGATCGATTGTCAGGCTTCTGGACTTCATCGTGTTCGACGGGCCAGTAAAAAGTTAGTTAATAAAATTAACGAAGAAACATTGGTCAAAAATTTGGAGATATTTTTGAATGCACAAAAGTCAACGGACAGAGATGTTCGTTATATGGGCTCCAGGTTGGCCACAAAGATTTCTTTAAAATTATTAAGTACCAGAAAGGATGTAATAGAAAGTCATGCTAGATCAAAAGACCCGATGGTCGCTGATTTAGCTGAATGCCTGTTATATTTGATTTAAAAAAAGAGAAGGGAGAAAGGAGGTTCACCAAGAATCTCCTTTTTTATTTTTTTAATGTTATACTAATTAAGTATATTTAATGGATTTTTATGAAACAATTTTTTAATAGCAAAACGATATTTTTTAGTTCAGCTATAATTTTATGGTTAGCGGCCGCCGCTATTTTAAGTGATTTAACTGAAGACGTAATTAATGCTGATCCAATTGTTAACTTTGATAAATATTGGGCGGGGATTTTTTTTAATTGGCGCTCAGCATTCGGGGTAGATTTTTTCTCAGTCGTTACTTTGCTCGGAACCTGGCAATTAATTGTCCCAGTTTTAATAGCTGTTTTATTTTTTGTTTTTAAAAAATATCAAGCTTTTTTTTGGCCTTTTGTTTTTACCTTGGCTAGTGCAGAATCAGTGACTTTTATTGGTAAAATATTAGTTCATCGTTATCGTCCTGATGGGGCTGTGATGGTCGAAAGCGATTTTTCTTTTCCTAGCGGTCACGCCACTATTGCGGTAGCTCTCTATGGCTATTTAGCTTACTTAATTATTAAGCAGCTAAAAATAAAAACAGCTCGGATAGCTGTTTTGTCAGGTTCTTTATTTTTAATTTTAATTATTGGCTTTAGCCGTTTGTATTTAGGAGTTCATTATATTAGTGATGTTATCGCTGGTTATTTGGTTGGGCTATTAGCACTTATTTTAGGTATTAGTTTTAGAGAGTGGCACACTATTAAATCCAATCGAAAATTATCGCTAAAGTAGCGGTGAAGCTTAAAACTATTAAACCGATGACTAAAAAGTAAATTTTAAGTTGAGTTGATTGCACAATAAAAAATTCATTTAAAGCTGGATAACGTTTTTCCAGCTTTTTAATAAACCAATAACTTTCAACTCGTTTAGCAAAGTTAGCACTGCGGTTAATGAAGTATTGTTTAATTGATTCGTGATGGTGGGTAATTAACCAGGCAATAGCAGTCGTGGTAAATACCAACAAAGTTATCCAGCTTAAGCGGTGATTCCAACGCTTAGCAATAATTGAGAGTAGATTTCCAGAAAAATGACCCAGTAAAACATAAAAGAAGCCCCAAGCAATGCCACTAATAATATTCCAGGTCCAAAAAGTTTTTTGTTTTAATTTAGCGAGTCCGGCTAGAAAGGGCATAATGGAACGAATCGGACCGATAAAGCGACCCCATAATAAACTTTGATTCCCGTATTTGTGAAAAAAATTTTCCCCTTTTTGTAAAATAACATCGCTGATTATTTTTTTTCGTCTAATTAATTTTCCGCCGTGAGATCCAATATAATAACTAATTGCATCACCAAAGATTGCCCCAGTAATTGAAAAAATTAAAACTGCACTTAAAGAGAAGTAACCTTGGGCCGCCGCAAAACCCCCAAGGGTCACAATAGTGGCTCCAGGTAAAAAAGTGCCAATAACTGGCAAAGCTTCCATGGTAGCGCCTAGAAAGAATATCCAGGGACCTAACCAGGCAAAATGGAGAAAGATAAAGTCTAAAGTCATACGAATATTATAGCATGGATAATCTGGCGGGGGTATTGATTTAAATCAATATTTGTGTCACAATCAATGTATCACCTTAAAAATAAAAATTATGGAAGAATCATTATCTCTCGCAATTATTTCCGGGGTAGTTAGATTTCTTGCTTGGGGCGCGCCTTTATTAATAATTAGCGCTGGTCTCGTTTATTTGGGTATTAAATTAATTGAGTTGGCTATAATTGCTTAACTTAATTAATAGTTAAAAAAAAGACTGTCACATGATAGCCTTTTTTTATTTGGATAAAATTGACGCTTTAAGAGTGATAAAGTACAATAAATGTATAAAGATTAGGATATTTTTCATGTTAAATCGGTTTTTTGAGACAATTAGAAAAGTGACTCCAGAGAAATGGCAATGGGTTTTAAATCATGAGGGTTTTAAGCGTTATTTTGCTAATACTGGCTGGATGTTCTTAGGTCAGATGTTGTCACTAATCATCTCTTTTTTTATTGGCGCTTGGTTGGCTAGATATTTAGGACCAGAAAACTATGGCATTATTAGTTATGTTGTGGCTTTTGCTGGTCTTTTTGCTTTTATAGCTAGTTTGGGAGTGGATGGAATTTTAAGCCGGGAGCTGGTGGCTCATCCTGAACAACGTGATGAACTCATGGGCACAGCTTTTAATTTAAAATTACTAGGCGGCGTAATCGCTTTTTTGGTTACGGTAGTAGCAGCTTTTATATTTGAATCAGTGCCGCTGATTAGATATTTGATTATTTTGTATTCTTTAATTTTTATAGTTCAGGCAATTAATGTAATCTCAATATTTTTTCAGGCCAATGTTTTATCTAAAAACAACGTTCGATCAGTTTTAACGGCTACTATAATATCGTCGGTCTTAAAAATAATCTTGATTATTAGTGGTAGTGGCATTATTTGGCTGGCTTTAATTTATTTTCTCGATTCTGTTTGGCAATGTTTAGGCTATTTAGTCGCTTATAGACGCTATAATTTAAAAATTACAGACTGGAAATTTAACAAGCAGCTAGCTAAAAAAATTATTAGTAGTTCTTGGTTTTTAATGCTCTCTTTGGCCTCGGTTTATATTTATATGAAGATTGATCAAGTAATGATTGGTCAGTTTATGGGGGAAAAAGCCGTTGGTCTTTATGCGGCGGCGGTTAAGTTTGTGGAGATTTGGTATTTTGTACCAGCGATTATTTGTTCATCACTTTTTCCAGCAATTATTAATGCCAAAAATACTAATTACTTAGTTTATAAAAAACGGTTGAAGGCTTTATATATACTTATGATTGGTATTGCTGTTATAATTGCTTTACCGTCAACTATTTTAGCTCCTTGGGCGATTAATTTCCTATTTGGTCATGAATATTTAGCTTCAATTCCAGTGCTACAAATTTATATCTGGTCAGGAGTTGGCTTATTTCTTGGCTGGGCGATTAACCAATACTTATTGTCAGAGAATCGTATTCACACCATTTTTTATTATAATTTATTGGCGATGTTAACAAATGTGGTTTTAAATTTAATTTTAATTCCAAAACTTGGCCTAACAGGGGCCGCTTGGGCCACTTTAATTTCTTATTCTGTCGGCCCAATTGTTATTTGGATTATTGATCGAAAAAAAGTATGAGAAAAATTTTTTCAATTTTAAAATTATTTGGCTTAGATTTAGTTGCTTTATTTAATACCGTAAAAGGTTTACCTTTTTATTTTGCAGATTTTTTAAAATTAAAAAAACAAAAAAACGGCGATAAAAATTTTGCTTTTGGAAAACCATACCCAGAGTTAACTGATCGTTTTTCTGATGCCGGAGTAATGTCTGGACACTATTTTCATCAAGATTTACTAGTGGCTAAAAGAATATTTATTAATAATCCGAAAAAGCATATTGATATTGGATCTAGAATTGATGGTTTTGTCGCCCATGTAGCGGCCTTTAGGGAAATAGAGGTAGTTGATATTAGACCGCAAACAAGCAAGGTCACTAATATTAGGTTTGCGACTATGGATTTAATGAAGCTACCGGATAACTTGGTGAATGCTTACGATTCCGTTTCATCTTTACATGCCATTGAACATTTTGGTTTAGGTAGATATGGCGATCCGATTGATTATATGGGCTATCTTAAAGCGTTAGATAATATATATAAAATATTAGAAATTGGTGGTAGATTTTATTTTTCAGTCCCAATTGGTCGTCAAAGAATAGAGTTTAATGCCCATCGAGTATTTTCGGTAAATTATTTATTATCATTATTTGTTGATAAATATGATATTATCAGCTTCTCTTATGTTAATGATTCCGGTGATTTATTTGAAAATGTTAGTTTAGATGATGAATCATTAAAAGATAATTTTGGCTGTGTGTTTGGTTGCGGTATATTTGAGTTAATAAAAAATAGATAGCCTTTTATTTCCTAGTCGAAACTTATTACGGTTTAACTTTTTACTAAAATAATTTCATTAAGTAGAATCGATAATTTTATGAAAGATGTTATAAGAAAAATTCTAAAACCAATTTTAGGGAAATTAAGATTTCAAGCGATGTTTGAGTTGTTACACAAGTTTTCGCTTGTTGGTATGAATATGGCAAGCGATGGCAGTATAGAAAATAGCGGAGAAAAAAATGTATTAAAATATATTGATAAAAAATTTAAATCAAATAATGATTTAGTACTGTTTGATGTTGGGGCAAATATTGGCTCTTATTCCGGGCTATTAAAAGATTTTTTTTCAGACCAAGCAGTTATTTACGCCTTTGAACCATCAAAGAAAACATTTGATAAATTAGAATCAAACGTAATCAATCTAAAAAACATTAAAATTTTTAATTATGGTTTTGGAGACCAGGATTATAATTCGATTTTGTATTCAGACGGTAATGAATCTGGTTTTGCAAGTTTGTATAATAGAAGATTGAATCATTTTAATATAGAATTAAAACAAAAAGAAGAAGTCACAATTAAGACTGTAGATAATTTTTGTGCTAATAATGGAGTGAGTCATATTAATTTTCTAAAGATAGATGTAGAAGGCAATGAGTTAAAAGTTTTGCAGGGGGCCAAGAAAATGATTGACTCGGGAAACATTGATTTTATTCAGTTTGAGTTTGGTGGTTGCAATATTGATTCAAGAACATATTTTCAAGATTTCTATTATCTGTTGAAGGATAATTATAAAATATATAGGATTGTTAAAGATGGATTAAGACCAATCTATAGATATTCAGAAACATGTGAAATTTTTCTTAACTCTAATTATCTCGCAGAAAGAATTTTAAATTAGTATTTATGATAATTTTTTATTCAGATGGAAGACTGGGCAATCAAATCTTTCAATTAGCCTTTTTAAAAGAAATTGCCAAAGCTAATGAGAAACTTGTAACTTTTAATTTAAAAAAAGTTTTATTAACTTTTGATGTCAATTTTAAGGTTAATAATATAGAGATAGAAAATAGAATATGGCGATTTATTTCTAGAAGAATCTTTTTTTATTTTTTTGAATTATTATCTTTATTAAGAATAATTACGATTATTTGTGAAGATTACGATAGGGTTGAATATAATAAAAAACCTGGCTTATTTTGGTTTATTTCTTATGTTAGAACGGGATTTTTTCAGTCAGAAAAATTTTTTAAAGCTGATAATTTTTTAAGTAGTATAAAATTAAAAGATCGATATATTAATAAAGCTAATGATTTTTTAATAAATGTTCCAGATAAGTTTACTAAGATTTTTATTCATGTTAGACGCGGCGATTATCTTACAGAAGTTTATTTAGATAAAAAGGGAATTAATCTTCCATTGAGTTATTACAAAAAAGCCATTTCATTGGTTAGTGAAAAGATTGATAATCCTTATTATATAATATTGTCTGATGATAATGATTTTGTCGAAGCCGCTTTTAATGATTTAGAAAATAAGATTATCTCACCAAATAGTTCGGAGGTTGATTTAGCGGTTATGTCACTGTGCGATGGCGGAATTGTTTCAAATAGTTCTTATTCCTGGTGGGGCGCTTTCTTGATTAAAAATAAAAAAATAGTAGTTATGCCTAAATATTGGTTGGGTTGGAAAAGTAAAACCCAGTCCCATAAAGGAATCAACCTGGCCTTTGCTGATATTATAGATTTTTAATTTTTGTAAAAATGTTTAAAGAATTTAACACACCAATTTTATTTATTATATTTAATCGTTTAGAAACAACTAAAGCGGTTTTTGAGGAAATAAAAAAGTTAAAACCAAAACAATTGTTTATTGCCGCTGATGGTTATAGGGAGCAAGTGCCAGATGAAATATTGAAATGTGAAGCAGTAAAAAATTATGTTTTAAATAATATAGATTGGGTTTGTGAGGTTAAGACACTCTTTAGAGATAAAAATTTAGGTTGCGGCAAAGGACCGGCAACAGCTATAACTTGGTTTTTTGAAAATGTAGCAGAAGGGATAATTTTAGAGGACGATTGCTTGCCCGATCAATCATTTTTTTATTTCTGTGAAGAAATGTTGAGTCGCTATCGAGACAATGATAAAGTTTTTATGGTTAGTGGTGATAATTTTGTACCTAATAATTTAAATAAGGTTGATGACAGCTATTATTTTTCTAATATACCTCATATATGGGGGTGGGCTACATGGAGAAGGGCTTGGAATAAATTTAACTTTAATATTAATGATTTGCCAAAATTTATAGATGATAAAGTAATTGATAAAGTTTGGAAAGATAAAAAAATAAAAAAATATTGGTTGGACTTGTTTTATAAAGCCAGTAAAGAAGATTTAGATATTTGGGATTATCAATGGGTCTATGCTATATGGAAAAATAATGGTTTATGTATTGCCCCTAGTAATAATTTAGTTTCTAACATCGGTTTTAATAGTGGCGGCACGCATACGCTTGTAAATTTTAATAAGTTGCAGAATATAGTTAAAAGTGAATTAACGTTTCCGATAAAACATCCACAAGACTTGGTTATTAATGATTATATGGATAGTTTTGTTAATAATAATATATTTTTAAAAGGCTATACAATTAAAGCCATTTTAAAAAAAACAGGATTATTAAATTTTGTTAAGAATATATACAGCAAGATAAAAAAGTAAATAATTTATTTAAAATATATGGGGACTAATATAAAAAAAATAATAAAAAATCCACTAGTATTTTTTACTTATGTTAAGTTATTTTTTATTTATAAACAAACTCGTTTTCAACAAGGGTTTTTTAAGATGTTTGGCAGGAAATTTACTTTTATTGACTCAGCTTCTTTTGTGGCGATGTATGTCGACATTTTTATTAATGAATCGTATAAATTTAAAGCCGATAATTCAAGTCCCGTAATTATAGATTGTGGTGCTAATATTGGTTTGAGTGTTTTATATTTTAAAACTTTATATCCAAACTCTATTATTCAGGCCTTTGAACCAGATGCTAAAATTTTTAAAGTTCTTGAAGATAATTGCAATAAATTCAGTTTTAAAGACGTCACTCTTTTTAATAATGGTGTATGGATAAATAATGAGGAAGTTAATTTTTTATCTGATGGATCGGACGGTGGCAGAATAGTTCAATATATCACTGACAAAAACTCTAATAAGATAAAGATGATTCGGTTGAAGGAATTACTAGAAAAAGAAACAGAAATTGATTTATTAAAAATAGATATAGAGGGGGCGGAGGTTGAAGTTTTAAATGATTGCGTGGAAAACTTTCATAGAGTTAAATTGTTATTTGTTGAATATCATTCTTTTACAAATGAGGAACAAAAATTAGATGATTTACTTGGAGTCTTGAAAAAGGCTGGGTTTAGATATTATATTAATAGTATTGGCGGTTCATCTAAAAATTATTTTTTAAATCGAGCAGATAATAATGGTTTTGACTTGCAATTAAATATTTACGCTTGTAGATAATAATTATGAAAATATTACATTTAAGTACAACCGATATTAAAGGTGGCGCGGGGATAGCGGCTTATCGTTTGCATAAGGGTTTGCTTGATAATGAGATAGATTCTCAAATGTTAGTGCAAAGAAAGTCTAGTAAAGATACTAGCGTCTTATGTTCAAACAGTAAATTAGAAAAGTTTTTCGCTTTTTTTTGTTTAGCTTCTGATAAAATAGTGGCTAATATTTTTGGACCAAAAAATTATGAAATTGTTTCACCGGCTTTATTTTCTTCCATCAATCTTAGGGCGATTGATAAAATAAATCCTGATATCGTTCATATTCATTGGATTTGTGGTGGTTTTTTGAGTCCTGAAAAAATTAAACAAATAAAGCAACCGATTGTTTGGACTATGCATGATATGTGGCCGTTTTCTGGAGTGAATCATTATAATGCAGATGAAAAAAATTACATAACTGGTGATTTTGAAAATAGTAATTTTTTAGATAGATGGACGTTTAAAAGAAAAAAAAGAGCTTGGAACAGTTTAAATAATTTTACAGCGGTCTCACCTAGCAAGTGGTTAGCTAACGAAGCTAAGGCCAGTTATCTTTTTAAAAATTTTAAAGTTGAAAATATTCCAAATGGTATAGATGTTGATTTATTCAAAAAACAGGATAAAGAGTTAGCTCGAAAAAAATACAATTTGCCGTTAGATAAAAAACT
>Ga0302215_10001126_pt1 | contig 19398 bp, 20 predicted proteins | sample II_Fen_N3_1_FD_194580 | JGI IMG/M metagenome (GOLD analysis project Ga0302215, IMG submission 194580) | Peat permafrost microbial communities from Stordalen Mire near Abisko, Sweden - II_Fen_N3_1 | ecosystem: Environmental > Terrestrial > Soil > Wetlands > Permafrost | place: Sweden: Abisko...
TTACTTTGCTGAATGGTGGAAACAATTATATGGCGAAAGCGAAGGAAAAGAAGGAAAAGGTATTTTCCCTGCTAGTGTCGACTTTACTAGCGATTTACATTCTATGGGTCAATATATCCAAGAAGGTGGTCGTCATATTTTCGAAACAGTTCTTTCTATTAAATCTCCAAAAAACAATGTAAAGGTTCCAGTAGATGCTGATAATCTTGACAGCTTAAATTTTATTGCTGGAAAACGTGTAGATGAGGTTAACAAAATGGCTGAACTTGGAACATTATTAGCTCACGTTGATGGTGGCGTTCCAAATATGTTGATTGAAGTTCCTCAAATGAACGAGTTTTATGTAGGACAATTAATCTATTTCTTCGAAAAAGCTTGTGGTATTAGTGGAAGTCTTTTAGAAGTAAATCCTTACGATCAACCAGGTGTAGAAGCATATAAAAACAATATGTTTGCTTTACTTGGAAAACCAGGTTACGAAGAACAAACAAAGAAAATTCAAGAAAGAATTAAATAGATTCTTGATATTATAAAATGCAAAAAGGCAATCTGGGGGGGACTTTAGATTGCCTTTTTTGATATATAGGGGGATTGAGGAGGGTAAATGGTTATAAATTTTAAGGGGATCTGCATTTTTAAAAACCATTTTTAATTATTGTCTGACAAATATACAACCGCATAAAGCCAATTGAAAGGTAATTTTGACGAACGGCAATATTTTATTGACGAACGGTATTTCTTCAATTTAATTATGGGAAAATGTATTAGGTACAATAAGTTAAACCATTAGGTTACAGCCACGTATGTCGCTATTGTCAATTCTTCCTGAAATCTCAAAAAAGCTTGGTTTTTGTATTACTCCTAAATCTTGAGTTTCAATAAAAGAGCATGAATGGATGTTTGCTAAATCAATTACATTTACGCCACCTTTCATCTCATTTGGAAGATATGAAAACGGGTCGTAAATATCTCTAATTAAGATTTTCATCCATGATGGACAACTAAAAATTCCATCTCCATTTGAATATGCTTGCGATAAAAGTTCGGTCATTCCATATTCTGAATGTATTTTATCAAGCGAAAAGCTCTGTTTGAAAATATCGTGTAAATCTGTTCTTGTTAATTCTTTGCCTCGACCCTTCATTCCTCCTGTTTCCATCATTATTGTGTTTTTTAGAGGATGTGAATATTTTTGTGCAAATTCGAGTAATGCAAAGCTAACTCCAATCAAAAGTGTTTTTTTGTTTTCTTTCTCATTATGGATCAATTGCTCAAATAAATCGTCCATATTATGCAAGAAAAAACCACTATCATTGTGCTTACTTAATTCTATAAATTCTTTAACCATAAACACTAAAGACGAGCCTTCTCGTTCAAGATATGACGGTAAAAGAGCTAGTATACTATATTCGGCTGGATTACCATAAAATTTTTCAAATCCTTGTAAAAAGCTTTTTCTATAGACGTTTATATCAGTTACAAAATGTGAACTGGTGTTTTGTGATGTAGTTCCAGAGCTAGTAAATGTAATTTGTGCCTTTTGAAAGTTATCGGCGATTTCATATCGCTTGAAAAATTGAATAGGTAAGAATGGTATCGTTTCAATTGATAAAATCGTTTCAGGATTGATTTTTCTTACTTTACAATACGTTTGATAAACTTCACAGTTATTGTATTGATAATTAAAAAGTTCAATTGCACAGTTTGTGAATTCTAATTCGCTTGAAATAGAAAATATTTTATTGTGGTCAAATTCAGTCATTTCTATAATTAGAAAATGTATTTTTGTAAAAAGTAAAGGTACGAATGTTTAAATATCAATTTCTCAAGATTTCATTTTATTTAACGAGGCTTCGTTTTGGTAAAATCGTAAATCTGCTTTTGTTAAAAATTAGTTTTCGATTATCAATAATTGTAAAGAAACCCATTTTATGGGGAACACCTGCTTTTTTGTCAATCGAACCGACCAATGTTTGTAATTTATATTGTCCCGAATGTCCTACTGGAGGTGGCTTTTCGAATGTTAATAAGGGTTTTGCTTCAAAAGCATTAATAGATACTATTTTACCGTCTATTAAAAAAAGTATTTTACATATTAATTTATTCTTTCAGGGCGAACCTTTTTTGAATAAATCGGTTGTGGATTATGCAAAACAAATGTCACCATTTACATTTATAACAGTTTCAACAAATGGCCATTTCATAACTAATGAAAATGCTAAAGATGTAATTAATGCTGGTTTTTATAAGATTATAGTTTCACTCGATGGGATTAACCAAGAACAATATTCGAAATATCGTAAGGGCGGAGAATATCTGAAAGTTATTGATGCAATAAACTCATTAGTTGTCGCAAAAAAACAATCAAAATCTCCATTTCCCATTATAGAAGTACAATGTTTATTGTTTAAACATACCGAATCAATTAAAGATCAATTTGAGAGTTTAGCAAAAGAATTAAAAGTTGATTCGTTGCAATTTAAAACAGCTCAATTTTACAATGAAGATAATGCAAAAGAAATGATGCCTTCAAATGAGAATAGTCGTTATGTTGTAGAAAATGATACTGTTGTTATTAACCACAGAATTAAAAATCGTTGTTGGCGATTGTGGAGTAGTGCTGTCATTACTTGGAATGGTGATATTGTTCCATGTTGTTTTGATAAAGATAAAAAATATGTTCAAGGAAATGTTTTTGCAACGCAACTTTTTAATGTCTGGAGACATCTTTTCTATCAAACTTTTAGAGTGCAAATTTTAACTGAAAGAAAAGCAATTGTAATGTGTAATAATTGCTCCGAAAAGTAATCACTTGTTGTTTTATACAGTATTTTTGTGAATATTTATTAGGTAATGAATCGGGTAGTTCAAAAAATAAAATATATTTCATCAGACATTGTTTCATCTGCAACTGCATGGACATTGTTTTTTGTGTATAGAAAAACGCAGATAGATCCTTTGTTCTTTGGTAAATATACTACCTTATCATTTGATACTAAGTTTTTTCTTTCTGTGGTTGTACTACCATTATTTTGGATTATCTTATATTACTTAAATGGCTATTATAATCATATTTATCGTAAATCTAGACTTATTGAACTAGGACAAACATTAATGATTTCAGCTTTAGGAGTCGTGATTTTGTTCTTTGTTTTATTACTCGATGATTTTGTTAAAGGATATGAAAATTATTACAAAATGATAACTACATTATTTTGTCTCCATTTTGTATTAACTTATATTCCTCGTTTAATAATTACTACAAGAACTAATCATAAAATTCATAACCGCAAAATTTGGTTTGAAACTTTAATTATAGGTAGTAATGAAAAAGCTTTAAAATTATATGAACGACTTGAATCTTCTAAATATTCAACTGGTTCTCGTTTCGTTGGTTTTGTAAGTGTATATGATAAAACAGATTATCAATTATCAAAACATCTTGAGTGGCTTGGCGATTTAAATATTTTAAAAAGGATTATTGTTGAAAAAAGAATACAAGAAGTAATAATCGCTGTTGAGTCTCAAGAACATGATCAAATTGAACGAATATTGAATAAACTCCAAGGTTTTGATTCTGTTACAATTCGAGCTATTGCAGATAATTGTGATATTGTTTCAGGTAGGGTTAAATTAAATTCTCTATATGACGAACCATTAATTCAAATTTCACATGATTTAATGCCTGCATGGCAAGTAACGATGAAACGTTTGATTGATATCTTTTGCTCAATGGTTGTACTCATCATTTTTTCTCCATTATATGGCATTTTAGCAATTGGAGTTAAAATGTCTTCTAAAGGTCCTGTTTTCTATAGTCATGAGCGTATTGGTAAAAATGGAAAGCCATTTCTAATCTATAAATTTAGGTCAATGGTTCAAAATGCGGAGCAATCAGGACCAGCATTGTCTGGAGGAGAGGCTGATCCCCGAATTACAAATTTTGGGCATTTTATGCGTAAACTTCGACTTGATGAGTTACCTCAATTTTGGAATGTTTTAAAAGGAGACATGTCATTGGTAGGTCCCCGACCTGAAAGGCAATTTTTTATAGATAAAATAATTGAAAGGGCTCCTCATTATATGCATTTGCAAAAAGTAAAGCCTGGAATTACATCTTGGGGTCAAGTTAAATATGGTTATGCTAAAGATGTAGATGAAATGATTGATCGACTTAGTTATGATATAATATATATTGAAAATATGTCGTTATATAATGATATTAAAATATTGATTTATACCATAAAAATTGTTTTCCTAAGAAAAGGAATTTAATTTCTACAACTGTCCATTATCAATTAAAATAATGATTTTTTCAATCATTTTGTCTTGACCTTGTGCATCATATTCTGATTTTAAATCTGATCCAAATAATCGAGCTAATTGTTGCCACATAAAAGCTTGCATAGTACCTCTCATTTCTTTTACAATTTCATATGAGGTCTTATTTACTTCCCGATCTATTAGTTTTAATAGTATTTTCCCTTGAGTGACGGATAAGGCCTTTAATTCGTCTTCATATTGAGTCATGAGTTCTTTTTCCTTACGCTTAATATAGTTGCTTTTAGCTTTTTTGTTTTGCATTGTATCGATGGTGCATTGAATGTTTTGAAAAACCTTTTTGCCCAATTTTGCATAAGGATATACAATCTTTACATTTCGAACTAATTTCCTAAATTTCCTTAAATCATCATTATTGTTGAATATTGGTGCGGGTAAAATTAAAATTGGTTTTGCCTCGTAGCTTTGTATTGTGTCTCCATTTATAATTACCGTATTTACTTTGGGTGTAGAAGTGATTTCTTGTGCATAGCATCCACATTTAAGAATGAAGAGCAAAAGAAAAAATAGTATATTGGTTTTGTATATCATACTTTTAATAATACTATAAAAATAACAAATTAAATGCTATGAAATAATAAATTAGTTAAAAATAGATTGAGGAATGTTTTAAAACAAAAAAAGAGTTCAAATTTTGAACTCTTTTTTTGTTTGTGATCGAGCTGGGATTCAGTTAATTATGTTTAAATGTCTGAAATCTAATTATTTGTTGGTCTCAAAAATGACTGTACACCGATTTGTACACCTTCAATTATTTGAAACATTCAAATTGATATATAATCTATTGAAAAGAACTAATTTACAGCAAATCTAAACAAAAAATCGCAATGAATATGAAACCTTTGGAAACTATTTTTTAAGATTTTACTTTTGATTTTCAAATTTCAAAAATCAGTAGGTTATGATGACAAAATCAGAAGCAGAAAAAGTTTTAAGTTATAACGTTTTAGACTTGTACAATGAAAGTATTAATGAATTTCCACTAAAATCTATTGTAATTGATGTTTTTAATGTAACCAATGAAGAAGATAATTTTTCAATTCATCTCATTGGACTTGTAACCTGTAATAACCAATTAAAAACTAAAACGGAATTGCTCTGTAAGTCATTTATGGTGCAGGATAGACTAACGTATTATTATCGATATTCACTTTTAGATGCTTTCAAGGTGATTGAAGCTTTACGTGTTATAAATAATTATTCATTTGATTCGGAAAGTCTTAAACGGTCGACAATTTATTATAATTGAAATGGAAAAACAATTTGAAATACGCACTTACAGCTATAACGAATTAGCTCAATTGTATTTTCCTGATGTGACCAAAGAATCAGCAACTAAAATGTTTAATAAATGGATAAATTCAAGTCCTGCACTAATTGAAACATTAAAAGGATTAGATTGGAAGAAAAACGCTAAAAAACTAACACCAAAACAGGTTAAAGCATTGGTTGGACATTTCGACCCACCGTAAAATCAATTGCAATTAATGATTCTTTTTTTTATTTAAATTTTGAATAGTGTTTTGGATTTTATAGGGAATTATTTTATTAATATAAATTAGTTGTTTTTTAAAATTGGTAAGGCTTATGCTTAATGCCTAAGCCTTACAAGAATGATAAAACATGAAAGCGTTTCATATATATAACAACAGAAATTTGATTTACTCCCAAATTTTTCAAAAATATTTAATTCTAGTTAATTGTATGGTTCCCCTTTTCAGAAATTTACGACACAACTTCCTTTTTCGCAAATAGCTTCCCAGCTTTTAATTTCAAATTTTCCATTGTAGCATATACTGCAGGCACAAGCACTAGAGTTAAAAGTAAAGAACTGGTTAATCCACCAATAATTACCCATGCAAGACCGTTTTTACTTTCGGCACTTGCTCCCGAAGCAAGAGCAATGGGAAGCATCCCAAAAATCATCGATAATGTTGTCATAAGAATGGGTCTTAATCGTTCTTTACCTGCATCAATTAACGCTTCTTTTATGGTGCGTCCTTCTTCTCTAAGTTTATTTGTGAAATCAACTAGAAGAATAGCATTTTTTGCTACAAGTCCAATGAGCATAATCATTCCAATCATTGAATAAATTGTAAGTGATTCTCCCGAAAGTGCTAAAGCAAACAATGCTCCAATTACAGCCACAGGTATTGAGAACATAACAACCAATGGATATAGATATGAATTATATAAGGCTACCATTAGTAAGTAAACAAATAGTACTGCAGCAAATAGAGCCATAAATAAACCACCGAAAGCATCAGCTTGTCTTTCCATTTGTCCTTTGTAGTCGAATGTAATTTCGGGAGCGTGTATGTTTTCTTTTATTGCTGTTTTTATTTCATTTCCAACCGTTCCTACTGGACGACCATAAACCGAGCATTTTATAGTAAGTGCAGAAATACGGTCAAAACGTTCAAGTTTATTAGGCCCCAATGATTGAGTTATGGTGGCAAAGTTTTTTAATTCAATTATTTTATTCTGATTGTTGATGAATGTTAAAGAACCAACATCTTCAATTTTCTTTCGATTAAACTGATCGAATATAACATTAATGTCAAAATCATCATCACCATCTGAATATTGAAGATTCGTATTACCAGCTAAAGCTAAGTTTAGTGTATTTCCAACTTGTTGAACATTCAATCCTAATTGTTCCATTTTTTCACGATTGAGTTTAATCTGTAATTCAGGTTTACTTTTTTCGATAGAAAATTTAACATCATTTGTACCAGGAATAGTTTTTATAACCTTCATCACACTATCGCCAACTTCAAAAAGTTTATTTACATCAGGACCTCGTAACAATACCTGAATAGGAGCATCATCTGCGTTACCCATCATTGAAGTGGGTGTTGCACTAACTTTTAAGCCTGGTATTTCCTGAATTTCTTTTTTTATCATAGCTGCAAATTTTTCTACAGAAATCGATCTCTTCGCTTTGGGGATAAGGTTAACGGTGATTTCACTCTTATTTTTCTCGCCGCTTCCTGTTCCAAAATCAGAACTTGAATATCCAATGTTCGAAAAGACTTTAACGACCTCTGGTTTCTGACGTAAAAGATTCTCAACTTTTTGAGTTAACTGAGTTGTTTGATAAACCGTATTTTGCGGTTCTCCTTCTAGTTTTACAATAAATTCGCCTTGGTCTCCTTCGTTCATAAATGCTGTTCCTATTAGGCCTGTTCCTAAAAGAGAGAATGACAGAACAATTAACAATGTTATGGTCAAATACAATGTTTTACGGTGATTTAAACCCCAATTCAGTACTATTTCATAATATGTTACAACTTTATTAAATACTGTTTCTATCCAAAGAGAAAACTTTCCGAGTATCGTTTTATTTGAATATACTTGTATTCTACCGAAGCGAGAAGCCAACAGAGGAGTGATGGTAAAAGAAACAACCAAACTCATAAGAGTTGAAAACACAATTACTAGAGAAAATTCCCGTAGCATACCGCCAATCATTCCAGATACTAATGCTAAGGGAAGAAAAATTACAATATCAACCATGGTAATTGCAACTGCCGTGAAACTTATTTCATTTCTTCCGTCGAGAGCGGCTTTTCGTTTATCTTTCCCCATTTCCATGTGACGATAAATATTTTCCAAAACCACAATTGAATCGTCCACCAGAATACCAATCACGAGTGAAAGTGCCATTAATGTGAGCAGATTGAGGGAAAAGTCAAAAATATACATGGCTATAAAAACCGATATTATTGACGATGGGATAGAAATTAATACTATAATAGAATTTCGGATACTATGTAAGAACAGAAACATGACAAATGCTACCAACAATACGGCAAACATTAAATCTTCCATTACAGCATTGGCTGAAGCTAAAGTATAGGTTGAATTGTCCGAAGCAACATCAAACTTTAAGTTATCGTTGGTATATTGATTTTCTAGCAATTTAAGTTGTTCTTTCACCCGATTACAAACATCAACGGTATTCGCATCAGATTGTTTCTGAATAATAATACCTATCGAATTTTTACCATTAATTTTATTCAGATTTGATTGTTCGGCAACTCCATCAACAACTTCGGCTATATCTGATAATTTAATACTACTTCCAGAAGTTGTTCTTAAAATGGTTATGTTTCGCAATTCATCTAATGACTTCACCTTTCCTAATAATCTTACAGTATATTGTTTGACATCATTTTCAATTTTACCAGTCGGCATTTCAATATTGGCACTGTAAATTGCTTGATATATCTGACTGATTGTGATTTTGTAAGCATCAAGCTTACTTTTATTTATGTTGATTTTAATTTCCCGTTTATTTCCTCCTACCAGCGAAACCTGTCCAACACCTTTTAATTTTGAAAGTTGTGGTTTGATTTGGTTTTCTGTAAGTAAATATAACTTTGTTGGGGCTGTATTTGACGTAACCCCAAGCTTGATGACAGGCATCTCATCGGAAGAAAATTTGTTAATCGAGGGTGATTTTGCTCCAGTAGGGAGATTTGCAATCATTGCATTTATTTTTCGCTGGGCATCTTGTACTGCTAAATTGGCATTTGCATCAGATTCCAATTCAATAGAAATGGTTGACAATCCTTCTTGTGACGTTGACTTTATGCTGTTAACATTCTCCAACGAAGAAAGAGCATCTTCCAATTTTTTAGTAACAGAACTTTCTACCTCATTTGCCGATGCTCCTGGATATGAAGTCACGACACTAAGGGCAGGAAAACTAAGCTTAGGAATTAATTCATAGTTTAATTTGGTATATGAGGTTATCCCAAGAATAGCCAAAACAGAAAAAACGACTACAACCAGTGTAGGTCTTTTTATAACAATTTCAGTGATTGACATAACAATTATTTTAAAGTTATAATTTTAATTTCTTTATTATCAGAAAGGTTTATCTGTCCATTTACAATTACATTTTCACCCACTTTTAACCCAGAAACGACTTTAATAACTTTATCATTTCCATTTCCTACAATAATTTTTTTACGTACAGCCTTGTTGTTTTCCGCAACATAAACCTCTGCATCTGTTATACTTCCAAGTAACGATTCGCGAGGAATATACAATGCTTCTTCAGTAACAGGAAGCATAATAGATACGTTTGCAAAAGTTCCCGATTTTAACGGATGTTTTGTGCTATTTTGAATCACAATTTCAGTAGGATAGTTATGAGAATCATCTCCTTGAGAACTAATAAAACTAATATTTCCTTCAAATGTAATTCCAGGATATACATCCGTTGATATAATAACCTTATCACCTAATTTAAGCTGATATACATTGGTTTCGGAAATATTTAATTTAATTTTAAGTTTAGAAATATCAACAATTGTGGCGATAGGACTGCCGACATTGATGAATTCACCTTCATCAACGAATTTCTTTGTGATAACACCGTTTATCGGCGATTTAATTGTAGCATCGGAAAATTCCTTTTCAGCTTGCTGTAATTGAATAACTGCATCGTTATATGCGTTATGAGCTTCGTCAAGCTGTTGCTCGGTTAGGCTACCTCCATTGAAAAGATTTTCATTTCTTTTCAAATCCTTTTCAAGTTTAATTTTTAAATTTTTTGCTTTTTGAACGGCAAGACTTTTTAGTTTATCATCAATGGTTGCAATTATACTTCCTTTTGATTTTTGTTGACCAAGATTGGCACTCAGTGAAGTAATAGTTCCTTGTGACTGTGAGGCAATTTGTATATCAGAATATGCTTCCATATAACCTGTCAATTGAAGGCTGCCTTTTATTTGCATTTTTGAAACAGGGGAAACATTTACAGAAATGTACGCCAAATCGGTACTAACATTTTTGTTAGAGTTTATTTTCTTGTAATTGGTTGATAGTTTGAATACTATAAGTATCAAAACTGATGCTACGATAACGATAATGATTACTTTTTTCATGACCATATTTATTTTAGTTATTGATAAAATTCAGTAAATTTCCTTTTGCTTTTTCAAGTTCAATGCGTGCTATATATAGATTGAGAAGTTTATTATAATAATTGTTTTGACTTTCTCTATATGAACTTTCAGCCTGTACCAAATCTAATGGTGAACTTACTCCCTGTTGATATTCTAGTTGTGTGTTTTTATATACACTTTCAGCTAAATCGAGATTGTCCTTCTCGTTGCGAATATTGTCGATGGCATTTCGATATTGCATTTCATAGTTTGAAATATCTACCTTAATAGATTGTTCGGTAAGATGAATAGTAACCTTGCTCTTTTCAATATTTAATTTCGACTGCGAAACTCTAGCGTGTCGCTGTAAACCATCGAAAATGGGAACCTTTAGCGTAAGACCAATACTAGAACTTGGATACCATTGTCCTCCCGATTTTGTAAAATCGAAGGTATTTCGCATTGCGTTATAGCCATAATTTGCATTAAAAGAAAGAGAAGGTAGATATCCTGCTATATTACGCTTCCTGTCAGTTTCATACGCACTAAGACCGATTTTTTGTAATTTATAATCAACTCGATTTTCGACATTAAAACTATCTGTTTCTATTTCAAAAGCTTGATATTTTATGTTTAAAACAGTGTCAGATAAAACAACAAGACTATCAATAGGCATTCCCATTTGAAATTTTAAAGTATTAAGCGACTGCTTGTAACTCAATTCGTACTGTTGTAATTGCGATTTAGTATTATTATAACTTACTCGGATTTTGTCTACATCCACTTTTTTCGCCATACCATTTTGGTATTTTAATATAGTAGAAGCGAGAGATTTTTCAGAAGCATCTAATGTGGCTCGAAGAGAATTCTTTTGCTTTTCTATTACCAGTGTTTGGTAATAGATTCCACTGATGTTGAAAGCCGTTTGCTCGTTGGTCTTATATAACGTTTGCTCTGCTTGTTGTTTGCTTATTTTTGAAGCATCCAAGGCTGCCCCAAACGTTGGATCAAAAATCTTTTGAGTCAACTGAACATTTCCCGACACATTGTGTTTAGTTCCCATTGTAACGGGAACTTTTGTACCGGGTTGCCCCATCATTTCACCTGGCAACAAAGTAGTATTCTGTTTAAGATTGTCTGTATAATTACCCGAAGCATCAATCTGTGGGAGCATTGTTCCAATTTGCTCGTTCACTTTCTTTTCAGCAATGGCAACATCATAGTTGGCATTTATTACATTACCATTATTCTTATTAGCATACTCAACACACTGTTTAAGTGTAAATGACTTTTGAGCAAGCAAAGGAAAAGTGCTCAATTCTAAGATTAAAATGAGGAGTATTGTCTCTATTAATTTTCTTGTTGTTTTCATAAAAGATTTATTTATCAATTATTGATTATGTCAACTATTAGTGAAAAAAAATTACAGCTTTTCTGCGTTACATTTAATATGATTTACTACTTTATAAAAAGTACTCAATTCAGCATCAGTAAGACCTAGCTGAAGCTCATTCGTCAAGTTTAACTCTATTTCTATATACAGTTTTATTACTTTTTCCCCTCTTTTTGTAACCATCAGATAGTTCTTTCGCCTATCATTTGCATCAACAACTCTCCTGACCAATTCTTTTTTTTCCAATGTGTCAATTAATCTTAATATAGCAGATTTATCTTTTCCCATTATTTCAGCCATATCCTTTTGTATCACATCTTCTTCTTTCATACTTATAGCATAAAGCAGCCCAAATTGTTCAATAGTAAGTTTGACATCTGCTTGCTCACTCGTACGTTTTTTTAGCACATGAAACATCATATGCATCATTCTTCCGACTATCATTCCTATAGGGTCATTTTGCTTTTCCATTTTCTAAAATTAAATGATTACACAAAGATACTAAATATTAATTGACATACGCAACTAATATTTGATTTATTTTTTATTTACTGTTTATGCTTAATTAAAGTAGTCTTGGGAGTTTTTTGACATAGGTTTTGTTTCCACTGATTGTGATAATTCCAATTAGTTTTTGCTATAAACCTAAACTAGCAATCTTTTTTGTGAATTATTTTCACAATAACATTCTCGTTTACGGACAAACGTTCTCGAATATTCTCGAATGTTCGCAAACGTTCGCGAACGTTCATTCGACCAAAATAACCTACCGTAACATTGCAAGCATAAATCAAAAATGCAAGCAATGGCACAGAACCAAATTAACTCAATTGTAGTAACCACATCGGGCATCTTTGGCGGATTGAGTAAAGCAATCTTGTTAAAAGTTGTAATAACTGCAATAAGTCTTCAAACATTATTTGAGGTTGCTGTTTATGCTTGTGTGTCAGCTCTCGTTGGATATGGCATAAAACTCATCATTGACATTATTTCTAAAATTTTTAGACACAAAGATGAATAAGCTTGCTAAAATAGGAATAATTGGTGGACTGACTTTAGGTGCAGCTTGGCTTATGAAGTTACAAATCATGTCGAATAAATTGATTACGAAGCTTTCAAATCCACGCATTCAAAAGGTTGATCAATCGGGCATTGTTTTTCGCACTGAAATAGAATTACGCAATCCAACAAAGAATGGAATGACCATTACCAAACCAGTTGTTTCAATTTCAACTGATGGGGAATATATAACAGGTAACAAACCAGAATCGAAAACATATATTATTAAACCATTATCTCCATTGACGATTGATACTATTGAAATTATCATTCCATGGTTAAATTTAGTTAAGTATGCTTCGGGTATTTTATTTAAAGCACCACAAATAATTGCTGCATATAAAGCAAATAAAAAAGATGAAATTCTATCGCTATTAGCCATTCCGCTTGAGATAAAATACAGCTTGTATGCTGATGGATTATTCTATGAATCGAAACCTCAAAAAATAGAATAATGAGCGAAAGAATTAAGAAACAGAATTACTCGGCAGGATACCGCAAAATAAAAGATGGTAGTCGCTTTGACCGATACTTTGATAAACCTGAAGTTGTTGATCGTATTATTATTGATGACGGAGAAGTTGACGAAACCGTAAACCTGATGAAAAAGGTGGTTTGGAAATATATCAACGACACCAAACGTATCGCTCAACAACTGAAAGGTTCTTCACTCAATCAAACTTGTGAAAATATTTGGACTTTTTTGCACGATCATATTCAATACCGATTAGATAAAAAAGGAGTTGAACAGTTACGTAGACCTTGCCGAAGTTGGGCTGAACGAACCGAAGGAATTGACTGTGATTGCTTTTCGATATTCGTTTCAAGTATTCTAACGAATTTGCAAATCCCTCACAAATTTCGCATTACAAAATACGATTCAGATGTGTTTCAGCATGTGTATGTTATTGTGCCGACAACTGGAAAATATATAACAATTGACTGTGTATTGAGCGAATTTGATTCAGAAAAAGAGTTTTCACAAAATAAAGATTTCACAATGAATATGAACGGAATAAATATCGCAGTGCTTTCGGGCATAGATAACGATGTGTTGGATTTAGTAGCTGGATTTGAAGGCTTAGGAGAATTAACCGAAGTTGAAAAGAATCAGTTTTTATATCAACATCTTGTAAAGACAAGAGACATAATAGCTGCAAATCCTCGATTAATTAGTAATGTAGATTATCCACCAGCATTTCTTGAAATGTTGGACTATGCAATCAGAAGCTGGCATACAACTGATAGAGATACAGCTCTTGAAAATCTTGCGAGAAACGAGGATCGGTTAAATATAAAACATGGTTTTGACCCAAATGAAGACCCTGAACTTGATGGTTTGGACGAGTTATACGACCATGTTGATGGTTTAAGTGGAAAGAAAAAAACGAAAAAAGGTTTCTTTAAAAAAGTTGGTCAAGCTGTTAAAAATGGTGCTAAAACAGCAATAAAAGCTGCGGTTCGTTTCAATCCATTAGTTATTACAGCTCGAAATGGTTTCCTTCTGGCGATGAAGCTCAACCTGAAAAAGATGGGAACAAAACTCAAATGGGCTTATGCAACAAAAGAACAAGCTGCTGCAAAAGGAGTGAGTGCATCGGATTGGGAGAAATCGAAAAAGGCATTAGCTAAAATTGAAAAACTCTTTGCCGACCGATTACAAGGTAAAAAATCGGCACTCAAAAATGCCGTACTTAAAGGTAAAGCTGGAGGTATAAATGGTTTTGAAGATGAAACCTCAATTCAAGGACTTGGTGTGTTACCTGCTGCGGCAATAGCTGCTGCAATTCCAGTAATTACATCAGCTTTAAAAGCACTTGTTGATTCGGGAGCAATGAAAAAAGAAGAAGCTGATGGTATAGAAGCAGAAGTGCAAGCAAAAACGACAGAAGCTAATTCTTCAGCTAGTGAATCGGACATGAATAATACAGCAAGTGGTGAATCCTCAGCATCAAGTTCTTCAGGTGGTTCAGGTAGTTCTGGCGGTTCAAATGGTTCGGGAGCTGACGATAGTGGTGGAATCATGGGTTTTGTAAAGAAACAACCATTAGTAGTAATTGGTGGAGCTGCACTAGGCATTTGGGGATTAACCAAATTATTGGGGGGCAAAAAGAAATCGAATGGTATGGCTGGAACACCAGCGAAACGCAACTACCAAAAGAGGAAGAAAAAAACGAAGACTTCCAAGAAAACGCTGAAAACAATCACCTTGAAATAGGGAATCATTAACACATAAAAACAAACGGTTATGGCAAAGAAACAAACATCAAAAAAAGCAAAGTTTGATGCAAAAAGCATCATAGAAGAATTCAAAACGCCTGGACTAATCATCATCGGAATGGTTGGAGGCAATATGGCTGGAAAATTACTTGATAAGGTACTTCCTGTCGATGAAAATGCAACTGGCTTTCAAGCTAAAGCACTCATCAAACCACTTGTACAAATCACCGCTGGAGTTGGTGGTGCATTATTGTTGAAAGATCAAAACATGAAACTTATTGCATCGGGAGTTGCAGCAAGTGGACTAGCTGGTACAGTAAAGGTATTCTTGAAGAAAGATATTTTACAAGGACTAACCAATTTCGCTGGACTTGGCGATTCAAACGATGGTTACAAACAAGTGTTTCGTGAACCAATGAATCTGCAAATTGAAGCATACAATCCTCATTTACCTGAATTAAGTAGCCCATTGGCTGAATTGCCAATTGAGTCAGACATTTCGGGAGCAGACTTAGGAGAATATACTGAAATCAAAGAAGTTCAAATCATGTAACAGTTACATGTTACAAGCGAGAAGTTACAAGAAGAGATAGTACGAAATAACTAAAAACTAAAAATTAATAACTAAAAACTAAATATCATGACTTTAGGAGAAATCACAAACAGCGACCTTGATTTAATGGGTGCAATGTCGGACGAGGAACTATTGGGAGCATTAGAAGCCGCAAGTCCATTACAACGCAAAGCATTTTTGCAAAGGCTTAAAAAGCCAAAAATTATTCCATCGGGAAATTCGAATTCTCGTGGTGAGTTTGAGCAAAGAATTAACCTTTTGCCAAAAGACATTCAACAAGGATTGGCTAGTAAAAACTTGCAAGCTGTTGATGCAGCATACTACGTTACCAAAAGTGTATCGGGCAACAAAATAGTGAAGATGATGAAAGACGACGATACCAAAATCGTAGGTATTTCAAACATCTCAAGTGGAAAATTTGAAAAAGGTAACATGATGCTTTTAAGCGGTATTGTTATCGTAGCATCGGTTGGTGTAGCCAAAGGTGAAGAAGGGAAATACGATGTATTGCCTGACATCATCAGAAATGGTGAGTTCGAGTTTAAAGCGAACGGAACAACCATCGTACCTATCACATCTTTGGAAGTGTTCAATACTACTGGCACACATCGCCAACGTGGTTATTACAAATTGGATAATCCAAAAATGATCTATGACCAACAATCAATGGAATTGAATCTCGAATGGGGGGCAAATGCAGCAGCAGATACTTTCGTGAAAGCTATCTTGATTGGAACAGCTGTAACCAAGTATTAAACTCTGTATTATCAGCCCGAAAGTTAGTCATTCTTTCGGGCTGTTTTACCAAACTAATCCAAAAACTTCAATGTTATGAATATCCATAAATCATTAAAATATCAGATAATAAGAGTTATCGTTCCATCGGCAGGAGCATCGATTTCAGTTACAACAAACACCGATAAACTGTACAAAAATATTGTTGGTGTATTGGTTTCAATACCACATCAAGTAACGTTTGCCGATAGTTCTACCATTAATTTGGTTATAAATGACAAAGAGATATTCCCCGATACATTTGAAGTTAAAGTACTGAATTGTGACCCTTACATTCCTGTAAACGAACGCTTCTATTTGTTAGATGAACCAGCTGACGGAAGTACGGTGAAAGTTCGATTCAAAGATGGTGCAATGGCTGGTGTAAGCTATCCCTATGTTGCAAATGTGTATTTGAAACTAGAAGATAAAATCTAATGTGTCATTGTTGTAAAACCAAGTTTGAAAAATGGGTTATCATACCTGTTTGGGTAGCAGCTACGGGTGTTAGTCGAATAGATTATAAGCTACCATCTTATGTTAAAATATGTACAGGTGTAGCCTTTACGATTTCCGACTTACAAGGAGTTTGCAATGAGCGAAAAATGGGTGAAGTGGCTTTGCTATTTAATAACAAACGAAGTCATCCATTGAACTTTGAAGTTGAGCAAAAGGACAAGCATTTTAGAATGGATAAGATTTTGTTACAACTTGAAGAACCAATTGTAAATGGAACAAGAGTATCGGGCTATTATCGCAATCTGACGAATGTTGAACATACGATGAACCTATATCTGCAATATATCGCAGTAAGCAATGAGGAATAGACGATGGAAACATTTGTACGAGAACATATCAAAGATTTTATTGCACGATTGGGTTATGAGCATTGCGAAATTGAACCAATTGAAGTTGTTTTAAACGATAACATTCGTGAGTTCACCATTGCTGGACAAAACGAATATTACTTTTTAGCAACCGACCCAGCAGTTGATGGAATCGAAATCTTTGCCGATAATAATTACATCGTTGTTGACACTATGTTTCGAGCAACTAAATACTGGAGAATACGAGAGTTTACTGGCAATATCACCATTACAATTCCAGCAAGGCAAAACCAAGTTTTAGAATTTTTACGAGTAATACCACAGCAATAATGGATACTAAAAGATTAAAGGAAAGTCTCTGTAATATTCGAACGAAAATTCGCACTTATCAAAAGCAAGGGAAAGATGTTTTGTATTCAGCAATTTTTATTACTGGAAAACAAAGGGATAAACTTGTTGATAAAGCACCAACTGAGCAATTTTCGTTGATTACCAAAAATCTCAAAAGTGAAGTTCCTGATAGAATTAAAATAGAATTGTATGATGGTAAAGATGCCGTAAATACACTTTGGATTAAGGAAATTAGGTTAAATGAATTTGAGCCTGAAATAAAACCAACAAACAGTTTTCAAGGATTAGGCGAAGTTGAAATAAGTAGAATAATTGATGATCGATTCAAAGAACGTCAACGGCTTGAGGAGTATGAACAATTGAAAGAGCGAGTAGTTGAATTATCTGATGAAAATGAGGAATATCAAGACACCATCGAAAGGCTTGAAAACGAAAATGAACGTCTTGAAAAGGTCATCGAAAGTAAAACTCAAATCCGCTATTATGCTGGTATGCTTGGTGATATTTTAGAAGGAATCGGCATTAAAAAAGAGAAAATTCGCAATCCAATTGCTTCATTAATGGGGATTTCTGATGATGATTCGGAAAAAGAAAAAGAAACAAATGAAACAGAAGTTGAGGAACCTATTTTCAAACCAAAAGTTAGTGGTGATGAAGCAAAACGAAACGAAATAATAACACTTATTGCAGATTATCTTCAAGCAAGTGATAACAACACTTTGGCAAACGTATTTACCATCTTCTCTGAAATTGAACACAACCCAGCAATTACCGCTGATATTCTTAATTGTATAGAAACTAAAAAACAATAATTATGAAATTCCCTTTTGACATAAATATCGAAGCTAAAAATCAAGATGAAGCAAATAATTTGATGCAGGCAATGGTTGATTTAAAAACCGCAGCATTAAAGAAGATGACAACTAACGACTTTATTGAGTTCGCTGAAAAAGTGAAATTAAAGCCTACACTTATTGTTGCAGCTAAATATGTAGTATTGAAAAGATGAGTATCAAAAAAGAACATATTGATTCATACTTAGACAATCCAAAGCGAATACTTGTTGGTGGAGTTGTAGTTGGAATTGGTGGCTTTTTGCTCTACAAATTTGGCAAAAAACTAATTGCCGATTTGAACAAGAAAAGTACCGAAAGTCAAGCTGATGATAGTCCCGAAGTTCGTCAAGCAATGAACTTTCGTTCAGGTATAAATCCTTCAGGAATATCGTGGATGAAAACTTTTGACTCACTCAATTACGATATGATTATGGATACGGCAAAGACCGTTACCAATCTTGATGCAGTAAGTTCAGCGTATAAAAATCTCTATGCCGATGATTTACTCGCAGACTTGCAACGTGAATTAAATCCCGAAAACTATCAACGATTATTGACCTTGATTTCGAGCAATGGGAATAAAAAAGGTGGAGCTGCTCCAGTAAAATTTGCAAAGAAAAACGGATTAATCGTTTCAATTGGTGAAGCATTTATTCGCAGTTCGCCCGATGCTAGTTATCACGGAGCTTTGTATGAAATTAGTGATAAAAAGAACATCATTCGCAAAGCTAAAGTTGGCGAATTCCTTGGTTATGCAACAGGTAAACAAAGTTTCGATTTGAAAAACAATGTCAAATTTATTGAAGTTGGTTATGTTGTAAAAAAGGATGGATTGCCAGTAAATTTGAAAGCCAAAGCTGGAATGAAAGTCTCGTACTGGATTTCATCAAGTACTAATTACATCGCTCAATTCGACTATTTCAACGATATGCTTGCTCAATATCCAAACCTACAAACAGAGGTAGCATATCGCAAACCGTTGGACTTTTATTCAGGAGTAAAAGGAGTTGCCGAAAATCAAGCAATTCCTGTAATCACCAAACGCAAAACCTATGTGCTTGATGAAAAAATGCAACCATTAATCAGCGTGCAAGCTGGGACATTATTGGGTGTGTATTTGATG
>Ga0302215_10001127_pt1 | contig 19395 bp, 9 predicted proteins | sample II_Fen_N3_1_FD_194580 | JGI IMG/M metagenome (GOLD analysis project Ga0302215, IMG submission 194580) | Peat permafrost microbial communities from Stordalen Mire near Abisko, Sweden - II_Fen_N3_1 | ecosystem: Environmental > Terrestrial > Soil > Wetlands > Permafrost | place: Sweden: Abisko...
GCCATGGATTTCATATTTCCTTTCTTATACTCGCTGTTTGTGAGTATCCGGTAACATTCACGTTGCGTGTGAATATTTATTTCATAATTAAATGCATTTTTGGCATAAAAGTATGCCGAATCAATTTGGCTTAAATCGTAGTAAATGTTAGCCAGATAGTAATAACGAATCGATTTGTTGACCGCTATATATGGAAAATGAATGACCTTCCGGTAATAGACAAGTGCTGAATCCAATTGTTTGTTCCTGTAATAACAAAGCCCGATTTCATCAATAGCAGCACCAAGAGTCAGGGAGTCCTTTGTAGTGGTGTATACTTTATGGAAATACTGTTGTGCTTTCCGGTAATCTTTCGTAAAAAGATAGGTCTTTCCTATGTCCAAAATCGAATAATCAGCAAAGATTTTTTGATTTGCCAGAATGAAATACTTATATTCCAGGATGTACTTTTCACGTGCCTGTAAATAATCCTGTTGCAATATGTAGATATCCCCTAAATCTGAATTTAAACGTCCCAACAACAGATAGTCATCATGATTTTCAATCACATCCGATGCTTTTAGATAAAAGCTTATGGCTTTTTCGTACTGATTATTATTTTTATAATTGCGCCCTTTATATAAGTAGCACATAGCCAGTCGGTTTTTCCCTGAATGGGATTCATAGTACCTGATGGAATAATCAAGCAAGGAATCTGGTTGTAAGGGAAGCTTTTTTTTATCCAATGCCCTGAACATCAATAATCCATATAAGGCTCGATTTGAACTTGAATGATATTTTTCAGGTGAGTGACGCTGAAGTATATGCAATGCTGAGTCGGGGGCTGTCTCCATCAACCGTTCGGCTGTTTTCAGTTCATCGGGCATAAAGGTGCAACTGCAGACTATTATGCAAATTAGGCAATACAACCAAAAACGAATAAATCCTGACATGAACATGTGATAAAATTTAACGGACAAATGTAGTAATAAATTTCAATGTTGTCTCAGAAGATAGATGTTAACAGGATTATTAAATAACCGGTAGGTCATGTAAACAAGATGTTCTTTTGCTACTTTGGATGAACTTCACTCACTTGATAATACTCTACGGCAATCTGGATAAGAAATTTATTTCAGCAGATATATTTTAAACAAAATGATTGAATATTTGTATTATAATATATCGAATAATAAACCATGACCATAACAGTAAAAATAAATCCGATACCCGTGCCGGTAAGCGATTGGAAAATGAACTTCGTCTTCATCCCGAAGCTGTTGAGTTTATTGATTCAACAGGAGTGTCAGATTCAATCCCCGAAGGATATGTAACTCTCAAAGATGGTTTTGACCAGATACGGGAGCATGTGAAATCTAATACCAAAAAAGGCAAATAATCATACATCAGTACTGCATGATGAATGTCCTTATCTCGCAACGTAATAAAGTTAGAGTCTGTGGTTTATTGGTTTTCTACTAAGGTTTAATACCCTAAAAATAAGGATTTTAAATAGTAAAAAGTTACTTTTGATAGTTAACCCCTTTTCTCGTCCAGGGTTGTTTAATGCTATCCATATACTACAAATTTACTGACACGGATGAAATAGGTTCAAACGTATACTCATTTGGCTAAAGCCAATTCCATGATCTCTTTTTCAAGAATGGGCTAAAGCCCCATCCTATTGATTTTGCTCCTTCTCGTCCTCGGATATTTAATGCTTTCATATACTGCAAGAATGGGCCAACCCCCAATCCTATTGATTTCAATTGCATACAGCTTTATGATTTCAATTGCCTCCTGCTTTAGCCGGAGAAAACGGATTAAATAATTGTATGGGCATTAGCCAAAATAGTATGTCGTTGTATTTTAGGTTCGTTACTCCACCAGTTTCATTTTCTTTTACAAATCCACCGATAGTTTTTCTTAATTCCTAACTACTGTCCTTTATCTTAAATCCGGGTATTTACCAATCGGCTTGTACCGGGTAAGGAGTTGATACAAGGGGAGAAAACGCAACCATTTTCAATTCCTTTCACCGGGAAATCAAGTTCCGATAGGAACCTGTTCACCATCTTACTATCATCCTATTATCGGTAAAACGTATATAAAACGTATATAAAACGTATATAACATGTATATAAAACGATATTTTAAAAGGACGTATTATATACGTTTTATATTCGTTTTAGCATGGAAGTTTTTTCCTTTTGTAAGTGATAGGATGATGATAGGATGATACCAGGAAAGTATACCGTATTTAAAATCAGCATTGTTGATATAGTCAACGACCCGTTGGAAGTGTTTCTACATAAAAAAGGCTGCCTGAAAATCAGACAGCCTTATGTGTAGGGTATTTTTTGACCGATAAAACGAACTATTCGCTCAAAAAGACATACCGGGTAACAACGAGAACAACGAGCAGGTACATCATCCAGTGCACTTTTTTACCTTTTCCGGTTACTACTTTCTGCAAAGTGTTGGCAATGATCCCTTCGCCGATACCGGCAGCACTTTCCACGTAGGTGGTAACCGTACTTGTTCCCATCAATGCACCGAACGACACGCCAATGGCATCCACCAACATGGCTTTCCCGATCTTGGGAGAATTGCCTTCTTTGTATATCAGGCAAATTACCTGGCAAGATGTGACTAATCCTAAAACAGTTAAAGTTTAAGGATTAGTACTATTTAGAATGTTCTTCAACTATCTGTTGCAATTCACGACTTTGATTTCTACTCTTCGGTTTTTTTTGCGGCTTGCTTCAGAAGTGTTTGGAACTAATGGTTCTTTATCACCTCTACTTTCAGTAGTCAATTGATTTGAAGATGCACCTTGCACGATGAGTTTAGCTTTTACACTATTCGCTCTTCTTAATCCAACCCGAAGATTGTTTCTGTGTGTTCCCAAATTACATGTATGACCGGTAATCTGTAGACACAAGTTTGGGTTTCTTTTTAGCATGTCACTAAGTTCTTTTATTTTATCGCTTTCTTCATTTATCTTTTTATTGGAATTCTTTGCAAAATAGATAGTGATTATTGATACTATATCTGGCTGCTGTTCTACTATCTTTTCTTTTTCAACAGGAACAGAAGGTTTGTTGACCGATTGTTCAATAGCTACTACCGCAACAGTTTCTTCTTTTTGAGGGGCAATCACTGAGTCTTTTTGTTGAATAATCTCTGACGGTTGAGTGATCATCGAAAGTTCATCGGCAATTCTGACTTCTTTTGTTTTGTTTATGCGAAAATAGATCCCTACTTTAATACCTACCGACACCGGGTTTACCTTCGTGGTTTGAGTGCTTGCCAACACACCATTGTACACACCATCGAGTTGGTAAATCTCTACCGATTTTGCCTTCAATGCATTGTTCAATCCGTAGTTGAAATAAGCTCCCAGATATAGGTCAATTTTGGGCGATAAGGCATATAGTCCGCCGATATCTGCTATTGCCATATATGATGGACGCAATGATAGTTTACCACTGTAACTATCCGTAGTTGTTGTAAATCCAAATTCAGGTAAGTTGCTTAGTTCCGCATTTAATCGGGAGTAATAACCGGTGGTGGTTATGCTGCCACCGGTTGTTTCATAGCTACTACTAATGGGAATAGATATCTTGCCACCGGCCGATCCTTGAAGACTTATTTTGTTGCTCAATGCATGTCGGTACTGCATGGTCAATGGAACATCCATAAACAAGGCTTGTTGTTTTTCCCGCCAGTTGTTGTAAACGGCACGAAACTCAAAGCTTTCTCCATCAATATCCACTTGCGGTATTGCCGATAAGTAGTTTACAGTAGACCGGGCATTGAACCATTGCAGTCCCAGTCCGGATTGTATTCCCCAGTGTTGAGTAAAGAAATAGTTGTATCCTGCATTTATCGTGTTTCCAAACCGCCCGCTTTGTGTTCCGTTTTGCAAATCGTACGAGAGGTTATGTAATCCACCTCCTACTGTAATATGCAGATAGTGTTGTTTTTCCTGAGCCTGGAGCATATTGAAAAAGAGAAAGCTCAGCGCTAATGTAAGTTGTTTTTTCATTTATAAATTTACTTAGTAATGTACATGCTTTGCAGTAACACTTTCTGGGTACCACAACGATTGCTGTTAGTTTGCAACAATGACTTTAAACAAAAATGATTGCCCGTCGGATGTGGTTACACGTCCGGAATACATACCATCAATTGTCGGAAGTTTGATTGTGTTTAGCTTTTCAACCTTAGTTGAATAGTACACTCGAATACCTTGTGATGAATATACGGATAGTTCAGCACCTGTCAAATCCAATTCCATAGCCGGATCAATAATTTCGACAGTGCAGGTTTGATTTGCTCCAACCAAACTAGGGTAGGCGGTTACCTTCTGAGTCAGAGGGATATTTAACACCTTAGGGTCTGTATAAAGTATTTCACCATCGATGGTGGTCGCCTGTACCGTATAGGTTCCAACCAATCCTTTCGGATCACGATAGAACTGTTTAGTGGCATCCTCTATCGCTATACCGTCTTTGTACCACTGATAAGCAATGAACACTTTGGTACTGTTATCTAAAACAAGCACCCTGTTATATTTTATGGCAATATAATCTGATGGAATATTGACAGTCAACACGAAAGCGTACGTAGTACTTTCTACACCAAATTCATTACGCATTTGCAAAGTGCCTTTGTACTTGCCGGCCCTTGTTCCTTTCGGTACGGTAATGGTAATACTTCCATCCGTACCTGTAGTAGATAAGGCTGTATAGCTGACATTCTGAATTCCTGCTGCCAATGCAGGTGTTTCAAAGGTTATCTTATATTGGGTTGGCCCTCCGATAACAACGTTATAGGATAAAACCAAGCCAGTGTTTGCAGGGTCTGGGGTTGGATTTGACAAAGGCTCCAACGTAATGGTACTTGAATATATCTGTGCTCCTGTGGCTACAAATTCAGCAGGAGCACTATAATTACCGGCAGCACTGCCGCCTAATGTGTACACCACCGTTATCGTTTTATTGGTTCCAACTGTGACATTATTATAACTTGCCGCAGCTGCAACGGTAACCTTACCCGCATCACTTGTAACAACACCCGATAAGATCCCTGCAGTTACTGCCGATACATTATTTCCATCGTATACCTTATTAAGCATTATGTTGGGTGCAGATATTGTCAGGGGTTTTGCAGTGATATTTCCATTGGCTGATATATAGCTGATGTCATAGTTACCCGTTGCATCTGAACTACCACTTTTTATGTTGAGTCCAGAAGCAGTTAGCACGTGCATTGTTCCAACGGTTGCATTATCGAACGCTTGTGTTGGAGCTACATGTATCACATCACCAGCAGCCAATGCACCTATTGTAGGAATAGTTGTAGAAACTGTCGTGCCGTTATAGGTTTTAGTATCGGCTAAGGCTGTTACGGTTACACCCAGTTTATTGATAGTTCCTGTAGCAGGTGTATAGCTGATATCATAATTGCCCGTTACAAGCATACTACCATTCTTTATGGAGAGTCCTGAGGCAGTCAGTACACGCGTTGTTCCAACGGTTGCATTATCAAATACCTGAACGGGAACTGTATTTACCACATCACCATTGACTAATGCATCATAAGTCGGAGTAACTGAAGAAGAATTGGTTCCATCATATATTTTTGTATCAACTATTGCACTCACATTTATAGCACGTTTTCCTATAGTCAGATTTGCACCGACAAAGGTTTCATCATAATTGCTACCATAGGTGTACGTTCCTTTGCTGATCGCGTAATCCGCTACTGTTTCACCCGTAGCACGAACCAACGAACCGGTTGCATGATCACCCGTTACAATTGTTCCCGAAGTGACCTGTGCGGTTATCATTGGATCGGTATTGCCATAGGTTTTTGTTTTTGCATCGGCAGTAATGGTAATGGCACGTTTGCCAATAGTCAGATTTGCCCCGATAAAGGTTTCATCATAATTGCTACCATAGGTGTACGTTCCTTTGCTTATCGCGTAATCCGCTACAGTTTCACCCGTAGCACGAGCCAACGAACCGGTTGTATGATCACCCGTTACAATTGTTCCCGAAGTAACCTGTGCGGTTAGCATTGGGTCGGTATTGCCATAGGTTTTTGTTTTTGCATCAGCAGTAAGAGTTATAGTCCGCTTACCGATGTAAAGATTAGCCCCGACAAAGGTTTCGTCATAATTGCTACCATAGGTGTACGTTCCTTTGCTGATCGAGTAATCCGCTACTGTTTCACCCGTAGCACGAACCAACGAACCTGTTGCATGATCACCCGTTACAATTGTTCCCGAAGTGACCTGTGCGGTTAGCGTTGGGTCGGTATTACCATAGGTTTTTGTTTTTGCATCGGCGGTAATGGTAATGGCACGTTTGCCAATAGCCAGATTTGCTCCCACATAGGTTTCATTATAATTGCTTCCATAGGTATATGTCCCTTTGCTAATGGCGTAATCCGCTACAGTTTCACCGGCTGCACGAACCAATGAACCTGTTGCAACATCACCCGTTACAATTGTTCCCGAAGTTACCTGTGCGGTTAGCGTTGGGTCGGTATTGCCATAAGTTTTTGTTTTTAGATCGGCAGTAAGGTTAATGGCACGTTTGTTCACAATGAGTTGTTGGGTAACATCCGGTGCAGCATTGTAAGTTGTGTTTCCTGCTTGTTTAGCCGTAATATTTGTTGTTCCGGCGCCTACAATATGAATCTGGCCTGAAACAATTGTTGCTACAGCTTCATTTGAACTGGAATACGTAATAGGATTAATTCCGGATGTAGCAGAAGTTGCTCCCGGATTATAATCTGCATCACCATAGGTTTTATTATCCAATGCTCCGAAAGAAATGGTTTGAGAAGTAGACTGTGTTGTAAAGCTTACATCAGTGCCATAAACGGTACCCGTGCTATTTGTAGCATACGCCCTTACATGATAAAGGGTATTGGGTATCAAACCGGTAATTGGAGCAACGAAAGCTCCAGTAACAGAGACTCCACCTCTATTCGCCACAGTATTATCGATAATCGTAGGATTTGCACTTGTTCCCCAGCAAACACCATGCGAACCAGCATTGGGAACACCTAACCCGGTAATATTTCCATTACCTGTAGCTGTTGTCTCAGTTATGCCAGTGACTGCCTGGGTAGTTACTGTCGGAGCTGTGGGAGAAGTAATTTGGCTCATAAAGCAGGGGTACCCATTGTTCAGTGTGCTGCTGATGGCCCAAATATTGGTGGTGCCGTTAGCAGTTTCGCCGACAAAGTCCCAGCCGGTAAAAGTGCTTTGCATTTTCATCTCGGCGGTAGTTTTTGGTGTACCCTTACCTGTGTCACTTTGCCCGGAGGTGTTTTTATCATAAAAACAGTTGGCAATAGTGGAATTCATATTAAAACTTACCAGGCCTGCTGCATTTGATGTTGCAGTAACGTTACATGTGGAATAGCTATTCGTAATGCCGGAACTTTGATTCGCCCCCGCCAATCCGCCAACATAATCTGTTCCGGAAACCTCACCTGTGCAATAACAGTCACTTATAGAAGAAGTAAGGGTGCTATTATACCCCATATACCCTACCAAACTACCAACATTATTCTGACCTATAACCGAGCAATCGAGTAGAGCAATATTTTTAAGTATTGAATTAGCAGTCACTCCGAAGAGACCAACATTATATTCGTCAGAACGATTAATGGTCAAACCGGTAATGGTATGATATTGTCCGTTGTAGCTGCCAGTAAACTTAGTTGTGGCATTACCAATGGGCGAAAAACCTTTGCTAATATTCCATGTGGACGTTATGGAGGCATCAATGTTGGCAGTCTGGACAAAAGAGCTATTCCATATATCGCTGTGTTCCGACACCCATTTGAGATCTGCAAGTGTTGCGATCTGGTAAGGATCTTCCGGAGTACCATTTCCTGCAAAGAACGGAGCCGTAAAGCTCTTACCCAATCCGTTGGTTGTTCCCCCTGCATTTACACCAACTACCCTATAATAATAAGTGACCCCCGCCGTTAATCCAGTAATTGCTTTGCTTACCGGGGTAGCTGCACTGCCCGTAACCGGACTTTGATCAGCTGTAACGATTGTTCCGTAACTGGTTGTCAAACCATATTCGAACGTTACAGCTGTGCTGGCATTGTTTGCATTTACGCTACCGTTAAGCGTAGCCCCTGTTGAAGTAACGCTGGTTGCGGCATTAGTGGTTACCGTTGGAGCAGTCACATACGTAAACTGATCAGAAGTACTCGTAGCACTCGTTCCCCCGGCAGTTGTAACTGTAATATCTACAACTCCTGGTGATCTTGCGGGAGCAGTTGCTGTAATCTGTGTAGCTGAGTTAACCGTAAAGTTGGTGGCATTGGTTGAGCCAAATTTCACGGCAGTAGCAGCTGTTAGGTTGGTTCCGGTAATGACAACCGATGTACTTCCCGCTGTTGATCCACTTGTAGGCGATATAGCTGTTATAGTTGGTGTAGCAACATACGTAAATTGGTCAGCACTACTTGTTGCACTTGTTCCATCTGCGGTAGTTACCCTCACATCTACTGTGCCGGTTCCGGCAGGAGCGGCAGCTGTAATTTGTGTATCTGAATTAACGGTATAAGATGTAGCAGCCGTTGTGCCAAATTTCACGGCTGTAGCGCCTGTAAAGTTGGCTCCGGTAATAGTAACCGTTGTTCCACCTAATGTTGAGCCTGATGTGGGTGAAATGCTTGTAATGTTAGGAAGGGCTTTTAATGTAATATTTACTCTAAATTTCCCATACTTATTATCTGTAAATAATACGATGTAGTAGGCTCCCGGAGTTAAAGTAGTAGTTGTTCCGTTACCAGCTGCCATGTATTTCTTGGAACTTAAACTTGCGTCGTAGCTTGTCGAAACCAGAAATGCAAATTCATTTGTTGCAATTTCATTTGATGAAGCAGATAAAGTAATTGTACCACTTTTAGGAAGAGTTACCTTATATCCTTTCGAAGGATATGATTTAATAGTACTAGCACTAGCAAGGTACATTGATGGCGCCAATGTAGAAGAAGACATATCTACATCATCCGTAGGGGCAAAAGGAAGAGTAATTTGGTCGTAAAATGATTCTGTTGGAACAGTTGCAACAGTAGTAAATGTAAGGTCTGTCCCATTAGTTGTTCCGCCGACATTAACTCCATTCACCCTGTAATGATAAGTGGTACCCGCCGTTAATCCTGTAATTGTTTTGCTTACCGGGGTAGCTGTACCGCCCGTAACCGGACTTTGAGCAGCAGTAACACTTGTTCCGTAACTGGTTGTCAAACCATATTCGAACGTTACAGTAGTACTGGCATTGTTTGCATTGATACTTCCATTGAGGGTAGCCCCTGCCGAAGTAATGCTTGTAGCTGCATTGGTGGTTACTGTTGGAGCAGCCACATACGTAAACTTATCGTTTATATTGGTTGTACTTGTTCCGTTTGGAGTTGTAACAGTAATATCTACAGTTCCTGCCGATCCTGCCGGAGCTGTTGCTGTGATTTGTGTTGCAGAGTTAACCGTGAAACCTGTTGCATTTGTACCGCCAAACATAACGGCAGTAGCAGCTGTTAGGTCTGTTCCGGTTATTGTTACTGATGTGGGACCTGTTGTAGGTCCATTGATCGGCGAAATACCTGTTACAGTTGGATTAGGAACTAAAGTTGTAAAGCTCATATCACCACCATTGGTTGTTCCCTCTGAATTTACTCCTATTACCCTGTAGCGATAAGTGGTATTAGGGGTTAAGCCGGTAAGCGTATAGCTTACTGTGGTAGCAGTTTTACCAGTAACCGGACTTTGTGATGCCGTTACGCTAGTGCCGTAACTGGTACTCGTCCCATATTCGAACGTTACGGCTGTACTGGCATTATTTGCATTTACAGTACCATTCAGTATTGCTCCGGCACTAGTGATAGAACTTGCTGCCGTGCTAGTTGCAGCAGGAGCAATAGCTAAATCATCAATAATAGTAATAAAATTTTTCCATTGCGCAGCGGCAGCATACAAGGCTTTTGTCCCAGCCGGCACATGCAATGTACAAGTAGTTGTTGATATCAAGTAAAATACAGCGGATCCTAATGTTATCGAGCTTGGATCATTTCCATATGCTTTTATAGATTTAATATTAGTACTATGACTAAAAGCGGAAGGTCCAATATAAGTTACTGACGATGGAATAGTCAAATCGGTGAGCTTGTCACAATAAAAGAAAGCAGCATCCCCAATAGATGTTACTGATGATGGAATAATTAACGAACCGGTGAGGCCACAATACTGAAAAGCAAAATTTCCAATGGCAGTAGTTGACGAAGGCATACTAATGTTTGTCAGACTCAATATACTTTTAAAAGCTTCCTCAGGAATTTCATTGGCAGGATAAGAAGTAAAGCTTGTAAGCGTACCGTCAGTTCCTGTATGCGCCGCTATTGTAGCTCCACTTAAGTCCAGCGTGACCAGTGGCATGTTATCGCGCATAGTCACAAAGTCGCGGGCATCGATGATGCCGGTAACGGTGAGGTCAGTAACGGTGTTTAAATAGGCATTTGCATCAGTAGTTAAATTGCCGGCTGTAGTATTTACCGTATGGCTTTCGGTAGCCTTCATTACAAAAAAGAGACATGAAAAAAGGAAAAGAGTAAGAATTTTCTTCATATGTAATTGTTTTTATGCTTTCTACGTAATAGTTGTGTTTTATATTGGAGGTAATTAACTGTCAAGTATAAGTCTTGCCGTCATGCTTTCACCAGTTTCTTTTCCACCATGCCGGTAGCGGTTATAATCCGGGCTATGTAGATGCCTTTGCGCAATGAACTTGTGGATACAAGCTCCCGATCCGTTATCGTTTGCTTTTCCCCGTCCCCACGGATATACTCCCTTATTTCAAATGTACAAAAGGGATTGCCTGCCGCTGGTTTAACATCCCCCCGATAGCTATCGGGGCTATCGGGTTGTAATCCGCAAAAGTGTTATATTCAACCAATTGTCACTCTATAAAGCCTTTTATCCCGATAATTCCCGGAAACCAATCAGTCGCTGAAAACGGTAATTGTGATCGCATAATTATAAATTACGAATTATGAATTGAATCGTACGCCTTCCATACGATTTTTCATTTCCATAACATTGTGAATTTTAACTTTGCAAAGATAAAAAATGTTTTTTAATATTTGTACATATTGGATTTCAAATTCCTATAATACAGAAGCTAGGTTAATATCCCAATAGCTATCGGAATGTTAACCCAGCCACTGGCAATTCCCTTTCCTAATTTAATGAAGGGTATATCCGGAAAGACACTTTTGTGCCTGTCGATGAATCTGTTGGCACGGAATCGGGGTTTGTATTTATAAAAAAGGCTGCCTGAAAATCAGACAGCCTTGAGTTTATAGTTTTTTTTGAACGAAGAAACGAACTATTCGCTCAAAAAAACATACCGGGTAACAACGAGCACAAAGAGCAGGTACATCATCCAGTGCACTTTTTTACCTTTTCCGGTTACCACTTTCAGCAAGGTGTAGGCAATGATACCTCCGGCAATACCGTTGGCAATGCTGTAGGTGAGTGGCATCAGGATAAAGGTAAGGAATGCGGGGAAGCTTTCGGTAAAGTCGCTGAAGTCGATATCAAGAACCGATGAAGCCATCAACACCCCGACGATAATCAGAGCGGGAGCAGTGGCAGCACTTGGTATAATCCCTGCCAACGGTGCGAGTACCAGTGCCAAGAGGAACAATACACCGGTGGTAACAGCAGTAAGGCCTGTACGACCACCTTCGCCAATACCGGCAGCACTTTCCACATAGGTGGTTACCGTACTGGTTCCCATCAATGCACCAAACGATACCCCAATGGCATCCACCAACATGGCTTTCCCGATTTTAGGCGAGTTGCCTTCTTTATCGATCAGGCCGGCTTTGGTGGCTGTCCCCACCAGCGTCCCGAAGGTATCGAACAACTCGACAAAGGTAAAGGTGAAAATCACTGTCCAGATTCCCATATTCAGTGCACCCTTAATGTCGAGCGCCCCAACGGCCAGATGGTGGAAATCGGGCAGGCTGAAGATGGTGAAATTAGCCGGAATAACCGTTACGCCCATCGGGATACCGATCAGGGTCGAAGCGACAATGCTGATAAGCAATGACCCTTTTACTTTCAATGCCATTAAGATAGCAGCCAGTCCCAGTCCGATAAGGCAAAGCACCATGGACGGATTGGAAAAGCTTCCCATACCGATATTCCATTCAAAGAATTTCAATGTGGTAGGGGCTACACTTTTGCTTAAGGCTTCGAGGGTGGGAGGGATGACCTTGGCCGTTACCACCATGATTTCGGACAGCTTGAATCCGATAATGGTAATAAACAACCCGATACCCACGGTGATTGCACTTTTAAGCGAAGTAGGAACAGCCACCACCAGGATCTGACGGACTTTGGTGACGGTAAGCAGTATAAAGATCAGGCCTGAAATAAATACTGCCCCTAAAGCCGATTGCCAGGGCATGCCCACTCCGGCCAGTGCCACGGTGGCGAACAAGGCATTCAGTCCCATACCGGGAGCCAATGCCATAGGGAAATTGGCAACAAGGCCCATGGCGATGGTTACAAATCCGGCTGAAATGGCCGTTGCAAAGAATACGGCATTTTTATCCATTCCGGTAACACCCAGTATGTTCGGGTTCAGGAACAGAATATACGCCATGGTCATAAAGGTAGTGATCCCGGCTATGATTTCAGTGCGTACCGATGTGTTGTTTGCCTTGAGTTTAAATATTTTATCTAACATAATCGTATCGTTTTAATGATTTAAAAATTCCATTTGGCTCCTACTTTCGGGCTTACTTTTAGTCCGTTTACCGTACTAAAGTTGGTGGCTACCTGTACTTCGCCACCCAACGACAGGTTGGAGGTCACATTATACCAGAACTGAGGTTCGGTGATAAAAACAAAATCCGTTTTAGAAGGAGTGATCACTTCATTATTCCCGTTGGTAAAGTTCAGGTTGTCTTCGCGCCAGAAATCGGCAAAGCCCGATACGGTAAGTTTCTTATCGAAATAATTCAGGTTCCATACACCGGTGAGCTGGAATGAAGCCGGGTTTTTGTCCTGGATATATTTATACAGCACTTTGAAGTTTAACGTTTTTGAAAAAGTATCGTTGTGCCATCCGTAGTCGACGCCAGCCAGCCAGGCGTTGTTGATAGGAAGATAGGAGTTGCCAACCGACAATAATCCGCCATTGTATTCTACATGTGCACTCAACGGTCCATTCCAGAATTTGAGGCACCGTGCAATTTCGGTATAAGCCAGCGAAGGATAATGCTGTGTTCCTCCGTTGTAATACATGTCCACAAACAGGTACGTATTTCCCCATTTGTCAGGTTTAAACATTTCGACCGTGGTAGTGAGGTAGTTGCGGCCTTTTCCTAAATCGTACAAAACCTGTAGGTTTGTTTGTGCAACCGATGCCAGCGACACCATCAAAAACAACGTAAAAGCAATTTTTCTCATAAAATGTGTAGTGTTATAAATTAAATAATGGATAATTTTCTGAAAGATTTAGTAAAACCACGGATGCCTCATCCCGGATTATTTTGTGTCCGGGCTGATATGAAATACAGGTATTCATCTGGTATGCAGACGAACAGGTGCAAAAGGAACATGATTTTATTTGCGGCAAAGGTACGGATTATAAATGATTATCCATCATGTGATTAAGTGTTAAATACGGGAAGGAAAATACTTAAATCCAATCGAAATAAATGGGATTAATTATTCCAAGCTCCTACTTAAACTCAATCATATATTCAGTCAGGCTTTTGGTGGAGGGAATCCCAATCTTTTTACGGACACGGTAGCGGCCTACTTCAACCCCTTTGAGGGTGATGTTCATCAGATGGGCAATATCTTTGCTGGAGAGGTTGAGGCGCAGGTATGCACAGAATCTCAGGTCGTTGGAGGTAAGTTCCGGGAATTGGGTGTGCAGGTTGCGGAAGAAGTTTTCGTGTATACGATCGAAGTTTGTCTGGAAGATAGCCCAGTCGTCCTCGGAGGATAGGTTTTCATCCAGCAGACGGATCAGCTTATCGTAGTATTTATTCGGATATTGCGATCCTAAGGCATTCTTTTGAACGATCACTTCTTCCTTGATGGTGACCAGAATTTCATTCTTCTTGATAATAGTCATGGTGGATACTGCCAGTTCTTTGCTCTTCACAGTAAGCTCCGATTCGAGCTTTTCGTTTTCAAGGGCAATGATCTGTTGTTCGCGTTTTTCAATTTCTTTATGGCGTATTTCTTCCTGTTCCAACCTTACCTTTTCCTTTTTTAAATGAATCAGCCGGAGGATATACAGATAAATGCCTACCCCAAGCAACATAATCAGCAGGGCATACAGAATCTTTGCTGCCATACTGAGATAAAACGGGGGTTCCACTTCAAACGTATAGCTGACAGCCGAAAGTTTTTGCCCACTCTTGGTCAGCACTTCCACATTCAGTGTATAATCGCCGTGGGGCAAATAGTTGTATGTTTTTTGTGAAGAATTGGTGGGTTCACTCCACACTTTATCCAGACCCTCCAGTTTGTACCGGAAACTGATATTATTTAGGTCGTTGTACTGCGGGTAAAAGACTGTAAAAATCAGATTATTCCGTTTGAATGGCGTGAATGGATTGGAATCGGATGAAAGAGGAAGGAATACTGATTGCCTTGATACCGCATCCGAAGCTTCAACGCTTTTTATCTGCAATGAGGTGTGCCGTGTTTTGGATTGTAAATTGTCGGAATGATAGAGCGCCAGTCCATTCTCCAGCGTAAAAATGCATTCATTGTCGGAGATAGGGATAATATTTTGATATTCATCCACTGTCTGGTTGAGAAACTGTGCATATTGCACCACATCCAGCAACCTGATGGCGCCTGGTCGTACCTGTACCAAAGCAGCTTCACCATCCAGGATAAACCAGTATAAGTCGGCATTGAAATGGCATACCCGATAGGCATGGGCGAAATAGCCCAGGCTTTTATTTAATTCATCGTACGGAATGATTTTCTTCTGAATATCATCATACGTATAGAAAGCGTTGTTATCGGTAAAGACCACCCGGTTGTTGATGGAGAAAACATTAATCGGATAGCGGTGTTTCTGATCGAGCGAATTGAAGGTGGTGATATGTTCAATTTTGTGCAAATCGGGAGTAAGCCGGATGGCATAAAGTCCCTGATGCAAGTGGCTGGCCCATATGGTTCCTGTATAATCAATCTCGATATACCTGATCGGGTTGACAAAATTATCCACCGTATGGCTTAGTTTCCAGGCACCGTTTACCTTTTCATAAATACATAGTTGCGTGTATGTTCCTTGTACCAATACATCTTTGCCATGGATAACACCTCTTTTGATGCAGATACCCCCTTTTACATTCGATAGGATAGAGGTGCCCCGAGCGGAGATATCGTAGGTGGCTTCGTTATTCCCGCAGAGTTGCTGGTTATCGAATTGGTTGACGCTCCATACCTGTCCCTTGATATTGGGCTCGAGCCGAAGGTTACTGATACTCTTCTTGTCCTTTGCCAGTTCGGCCTTATATAAACCCTGGTTGGTTCCTATATACAGGTTAGACTCGCTGTATGTGAGTGAGTAAATGGCACCTACCGAAGGACTGAACGAATGGATATACCGGATGGACGAATTAAGCTGTATCAGGGAAATACCTTTATCCAGTGCCAGCCACAGGTTATTGTCGCGATCACAATACATCCCGAGCACAGTGTTGTTTTGCAGCACATTCGATGTATTCAATGTCCAAAGCTTCACACCCTGGCGGTTAATAGCCGTCACGCCGTTTAAAATAGTTCCCAGCACGATAATTCCATCGGGTGATATCACCGCCCTGTTTACTTCCGCTTTTTTCAATTCATCATCGGCATCCGTGGCAAATCGGGTAATAAGGGTTCCATCATACAGAAATAATCCATCCGACCGGGTGACAAGGATGGCATGCGTCCGGTCGTAGGTCAGTACCGAAATAACAGGGCTTTTAAGTATGCTGTTATTTACAGGAATAAAGGTGTTGGTTTTCGAATCAAGAGAACTTAACCCGAACTGTTCGGTATGGGTGTATATTCTCTGCTGATAGAGATTAAAGAACAGGAAGGTTAACGGACAACGGACTCCTGTTACGGCTCCGTTCTTATAGGTAAAATAGGATGTGAACGATTGAAAGATGATAGTACCGTTGTATTCGAGGATATTCCATATCTCATCGTTCTGCATGGTATACTTCCTGAGCTTTGCAGAAAGTGAATGGTAAACGAGCCTGCCTGATGGATTCTTTTCGAAGTACCCGAATTCCTCAAAGGAACCTGTATATATGCGGTTATCCCTGCTAACCAGCAGTGACCTGACTGTTTTATTTCCGGCTATGTGGTGCGTTTGCCATATAGAACCATCAAATTCGAGCAACCCCTGGTTATTCCCAAAGTACATGATGCCATCTTTCCCCTGACCTACCGACCAGTTTTGATTGGAGGCATTGTAATCCTTTTTGGTGAATTGGGTGACAATAGGAGTGAATTCCTGTCCGAAGGCAAGGGATGAAATAAAAACCAATGTATAAAGTAAATGCTTTCCGGATGAAATATTCATTTTTGTGAGGTTGATTTACAGTTAATCAGACTTTAGGTTTCCGTATACAAATTACGGAAAGTTCTTTGACATGACAAAATGATTTGATGCTTATCTTTTCATCCCGGTTTGTAAAGCTCCGGTCACTAATAAAACACTGCTAAGTCAAAGTAAATTAATGGATTCATAAAATATTACTTATTTTCCATATCATCAACGGATGTTTTCAATGATACTTTAAGCCAGAATAGCCCGATAGTTCCGGCAATGACAGATGCAATGAGAATAGCAATTTTTGAATTGTTTACCATTTCCGGATTTTCAAATGCAAGAAGGGTAATAAAGATAGACATTGTAAAGCCAATACCCCCCAGCATACCAGCTCCAAGTATATTCTTCCATTTTAAATCAGCAGGTAGTGCACAAAGTCCTAATCCTACGCCAATAAATGAAAAAAGCCAAATACCCAGCGGTTTTCCAATCACTAAGCCGGCAATGATACCCATACTGTTTGTTTCGCCTAATCCACTAAACCAGTTATTCCCTAAGGCAATGCATGTGTTGGCGATGGCAAACAAAGGCAGAATGAAAAAGGCAACAGGTTTATGCAGAAAATGTTGAATGCCATAGGAAGCTGTTTTTTTACCTCCATTACCAAACGGAATTACAAAAGCTAATAATACTCCTGTAATGGTTGGATGAACTCCTGAATGTAACATAAAATACCACATAAATAAACCACCCGTTAAGTAGGGAATTACCGAATTAACTTTCATCCGGTTTAAAGCAAAAAGAAGCAACAGGATTCCCATTGCAATAAACAAATTAAAAAATATTATTGAACTTGTATAGAAAATTGCAATTACAAGTATAGCTCCCAGGTCATCGATAACAGCTAAAGCAATCAGAAATACTTTCAGGGAGGCAGGAACCTTATTCCCTAAGAGCGATAGAATGCCAATTGCAAAAGCTATATCAGTTGCCATGGGAATGCCTGCACCTGACTGAGAGTTTGTTCCGAAATTGAATAATAGAAAAATCCCGGCAGGAACAAGCATGCCACCTAGAGCCCCAACAATAGGTAATGCCGCATTTTTTATACTTGAAAGTTCCCCAAGGTAAATTTCACGTTCGAGTTCCAGGCCTATAAGCAAGAAGAAAATGGTCATTAGACCATCATTAATCCAATACACAAAACTATGTCCACCAAGGTCATATTGCCAGAAAGTAATATAGTCTGTTTGCCAGGGTGAATTTGCTATTATAAGTGAAAGTACAGTCACAAAAACTAAAATTAGTCCACCGGCTTTTTCACTTTCAAAGAAATCATTGAATAGTCTTGTTAATTTCATTCGTTGTTTTTTTTACTGAGTTTATTTGCAGGAGATGAGAAATTATCAGAATATAAATCATTATAATTTATGACAAGCAGAATCGTATTAAATAATAGTTCTGTGAATTGTTTCAAATGATAACGCAGCAATACACGAGTTTCGGATATACAGTCAGTTTAAAAACGTATATCACGATATAAAGTTAATGTTTTTAGAATTATACAGTACAAATTTCAAGATGTGTTTATGGTTTATTATTAAAAGACTTCCGGTAAGCTGGATAATTGAGTTGCAGGACTTGCAGAAAGAGTTGGAAGATCGTGTTATTCTTCTGAGTATCCGATTGAAAATACAACAAAAAAGCCCTGCTGAATGATCAACAAGGCTTTTCCGGCTTTTATAAAACGTATTACTATGAATTATTTCTTGAGTACTTCTACTTTTTTAATTTTTCTCATACGAACCAGTTTATCCATTTCCACAGTGATAGGAGAAGCGATAAATACGGAAGAATATGTTCCAATAAAGATACCGAATAGCATAGCGAAGATAAATCCACGGATTGAATCACCACCGAAAATAAACATGGCAAGCAATGTAATGATTACCGTGAAGGTGGTACTAAACGTACGTCCCAACATCTGGTTCACGGAATCGTTGATAATGTTTACCCTGTCGCGTTTAGGGAACAGACCTACGTTTTCACGTATCCTGTCGTAGTTGATAACCGTATCATTGATTGAGTATCCGAGTACTGTCAGGATCGCCGCAATAAACGACTGGTCAATCTCCATGGAGAATGGCAACAGGCCATAGAATAAGGAAAAGAGCCCCATGGTAATCACCACATCATGTGCCAGTGATACAACAGCTCCAAGGGTATATCCCCACTCCCGGAAACGAATCATAATATATAACCCGATACCAATTATCGCAAGCAGAACGGCCCATACAGCAGAACGTTTGATGTCATCGGCAACTGTAGGCCCCACTTTCGAAGAGCTTTTGATATTATCCTTTATAAATTGAGATTCCGTTATATTGTTGTTTAACATGGGTTTCAAGCTCGTAAATAACTTAGATTCGATTTCATTATCGATATTGGTGCCATTTTCCTGAATTTTGTATTTAGTTGAAATACGAACCTGATTTTCACTACCAATGGTAATTACCTGTGGCATGTCACCTTCAAAAGCATCTTTCAATAGTTTCTTTACATCCTCTGTCTTAACCGGTTTTTCAAATGCTACCACATAGTTACGACCCCCGGTAAAGTCAATGCCAAGGCTGAATCCACGGACACCAAACGATACAAAACTAATCAGGAACATAATGCCCGATAGGATGTACATGGTCTTACGGATCTTCATGAAATCGATCTTCGTATTTTGCAGGAAGTGTTCTGAAATCTTAGTATGGAAAGGAAGTTCTTTTGCTGTCTC